>CEVA01062448.1_pt1 | contig 23427 bp, 15 predicted proteins | sample 361521 | NCBI WGS metagenome assembly CEVA01 (sample SAMEA2622823, study PRJEB7988) | marine metagenome | isolation source: saline water (ENVO:00002010), including
TTTTTCAACATTGAGTAGTGGATCATCAGACTCAACATAGTTAGAGATGTAGATTATTGTTCGGCCATTATAATTTGATTGTGGGATTAGGTTAGTATGTTCTATCACACCGACAAAGGGCATCTTAGAGTCTGCTATGTTTAGCCAATAATATTTTGTAAATGGTTCTTTTAGAACCAAAATTAATAACACGGCAGCCATATATTTAACTTCGTGTACTGTGTTAGTTACCTGACCTTGAATATTTCTAATCAAGTTAGAGTATATGTGAGAAGGAGTTGTACATATTACAGCATCGAATAATTCGATTTGCCTGTTTTGATGAGTAGAAATGCCGTATACGGATTGGTTTACAGCGTGTATTTCCTTTACAGAAGTATTTAATCTAATTTCAGCACCGTGCTTTTGTGATTCGTGGGATAAACGGTCAAATAGCGCTTTAAATGATCCTTTTGGATATCCTAGAGTTTCACGGCTTAGGATGTTTTTACGGGATTTAAAGCGAGTGTTCATTTTCCCCCAGAGCCACGCCATACCTACGTTTTTGTAGTGACGTTTCCCGAATTTTCCTTGCAACATAGGTAACCAGAAATGTTGATATGCTTTGATATCAACGTTTTTCTGTAACCATTCAACTGCGGTGAGATGCTCTATAGACTGCCAGCGTTTGATATTTCTGATCTTTCTGGCAGAAAGCCCAAGAAGAATCCGTTCACGCATAGTTAAAGGAGAATATCGTAATATGTCGAGGGGTGTGGAAAAATTGTAGAGATTTCCATTTGAGAAAGTCCCTACTTTTGATTGTTTCCAATCAATCTGATTTACAAGACCTATTTCTTCCATTAGATTTATTATGTCGTGATCGTTAGTGAACCAGTGGTGGTACCCTCTTTCCAGAGGAGTTCCTTGTACCTCAAAGGTAGAGGCATGGCCTCCAAGTAAGTTAGAGGATTCAAATACCTTGACATGATGTCCTAGTTTTGACAGATCATAAGCACATGTTAATCCGGTTATGCCAGCGCCAATGATGCCAATTTTCATGAGATTTGATCCTCTGTATCTTGTTTGGCATCGTGTATTGGCTTAGACCTATATAACTGGTAAAAACTCAGTCCGTCTTTCAGAAGAAATATTTGCCCTAAAATGATTGTAGGTAACATCAAGCACGCATGTAACGTAATTGCAAACACCGATCCAGTGGCTCGAGGTACTTGGTAATTAGTAACAATTAATAAAGTTTCCCTGCAAACAAACTCAAATATACCTGTACCACCAGGAGAAGCAGGAATTGAAGATCCAATATTGGTTATACTCGTCATAAGCAAATTTGAAAGGAACATTTCGGTTTGCCCATCAAAAGCATTTTGTAGTCCTAATGATAATCCTACAAAGTGGAACGATAATGCTTCCAAGACCCATATTGGAATTGAAGTGATCATCATTACTTTGTTATAGCGCCAACTTTTTATGGATGAAAGACCTCGAACAATATCCTCTGATATTTTTTTTATTTTCGCATCGAACTTATTGGGGAAACGTATGCTGATTTGGCTGACTGTTCTTAATGTTGTTTCATGGAAATATGTGATTAATAATGTCAACATGCTTGCAACAATGAATGGTGATGTGCAAAGTATAATCAAAATTTCATATTCTATTTTTGTCACTGCAGATATTTGTTTTAAAGTGTCAGCCAATGGTACAAAAGGTCCCGTGATGATGACCAAAAATAAAAGCGTAATGGCATCTAGTAAATGTTCTAACATTATGCTGCTGAGACCGACACCAATAGGGCTATTGGACTTTTTAGATAAATAGTAACTTCTGATAAATTCACCTATTCGAAATGGCAATAAATTATTTGCCATATAACCTACACAAACAACTTGGAATAGAGCGGGAGTGTCAAGCCCCGATTTGAGCATAAGTAAGTATTTCCAACGAAAAGAACGAACCCACAGGCTTATTAAATATAGTGCTACCGCCGGAATTAAGTACACGACATTGATTTTTTTAAAGGTTTGTAAAATTACAGGGAGGTCACTTGTTAATGTAAATAATATAAGCAACAAAAAGGCTATGCTAAGACCGGTCGCGATTTTGATCACTCTGGGTTTCCTTAAAATTAACTTCAACCAGCTTAAATAGAGTTAGTTGGTGGTGAGTTGGGTACCTATATTTTTTGCGCGTTCAGAGGAAGTTCTATAGTATAAAATACCATCTTCACTTCCTATTCTATCTTTTATACCTTCTCTAAGTAACCAATAATTTAGGGTATTGATAAATGGGTTTTTCCCATCGAAATAGTCTAGTATATTGAAATTTCTGTAGGTGTCCTCCGGAAACCACCACCTATGAGGGTATGTTATTCCTTTGCTGAATTCGTCAGGTATGGTGGTATCGGCTGTAACTCTGTTGCTTGAGTGGACCAAGAGTATATCGGAATCAGATTCACCAAGGTCAGAAGAAGAACTTAACAGAGGGAAAGAAGTTTTCTCATGATTTCTTAGATACCAAGTCCATGGCCATGTGAATCCGCTTGTTTGATCCACAGATATAGTTAGATTTTTCGATGGGGAGGATGTATCTATAGATCTAGTTATTTCGTTAGCAATAGTTCTTACTTTAGGAGAAGTTTGTGTATATACGAGCATTTCAACAGGGGTGTCTTGATTTTTAAACCCTGCGTTGAAAGTTGCCCTCATAGTTAGACTTGAAAGGATTATTGCAGCTAGAATAAAGCTTAAATTTCTAGTAGTAAAAGGTTTGTCGGTTTTAATTTTTATAAACAGACTAATTGCTATAAATGTGACGCATAAGAACATTGCGAATAATGAATAACGTTTTGAGAACTCATATATGACAATGGCAGATATTAAAATAGTCGCGATTGTTACGTTGAATAGAATAAAAAATATTCTCGTTTGATAATTTACCTTAGAAAATTCTATAAGTGTGGCTTCTATTTTTTCGCCAATATACTTTCCTGCCAAAATTATCGTCGGTAGGGTTATATTCACTAGCAGCCAAGGCATTTTTTCGCTTGCAATTGTGTACAAAACGAATGTGATTATTACCCAATAAGCCAGAAAACATGTGAAATGATCTCTTTTGTGTCTTATCTGTAAGATCGCGAATATTGCGAATAGCATGGGAAAGAATTCGTAAATTGAAGACAAAACTGCGTAATATTGAATTGGTTGCCCGCCTCTTCCTTCGCCTTGTTGAACTATCCAATACCCAAGTGACTGCCAAATGCCTGATTTTATTCCGCCTGCAATGTTTGTCAAAAAAGTTGTGTATGACAAAGTCCAGATTACGTAAAATAGTGCCGCACATGTTCCCCAGATTTTCCAGTTCCATTTCATCCCGACAAATATGGTAAATATTAGTAGGCTAATAACAATCAGCAATGCTATCAAATTCCCTAGTCCCATTGGCATGCCAATTTCTCCAGGATAATTGCTTCGCACTAGGATGATGGACGGTAAGATTGATTCTAGAAGGGAAGAGAATGCCGCCCATTGAGGAAGAGTTAAAGTGAAAGTAAGAATAAGCAATGAAACCTGTTTATAGCTTTTTTGTCTTTCAAGCCCTGAGGATATGGTTTTTGTGAAACCTCCAATTATTTTTCGGATAATTTTCAGGTAAGTATCTTTATCTAGGTTTATTAATAAACTATTATTTTTAAGTGATTTCTCGACTGTAAGTATTACGAAATATAAACCAAATATTCCCGTGATGAGATAGGACGTTTCTTTTATCGTATAAGATACAGCTAGCAATCCGGAGAACCAGTAGAGGTTTTGGATTTTCCCGCTTTGGAAATATTTCCAAACACAAACCACTAAAAGAAGGGTGACAACAGCCATGAGAATGTCATTCCTAGCGAATCTGCTGAAATATACCATCGTTGGAGAAATAGCGATTAAACACGATGCAGACAAAGCCCCGAATCGGCCAAGTAAATTTCTAATAAGAAAAGGTATTATTGATAGAGATATTCCGGCTACTGCGTAGAGTATTCTAGCAGTGAAATCATTATCTCCGAAAACAAAAAATATGATTCCAGACAACTGCATTTGTAAAGGGCCGTGTAACATAGGATTATGAATTAACCCTCCACCTTCAGAGAAAACCCAAGCATAGTAAGCGTGGAGACTTTCATCGTGGTGCATAGATTTTGTCTCCAGACCCACGATTCTCAAAAATGCAGATAGTGACAGTATTAGTAAATAAGCGATTATTTCTATTCTGCTTACAGAATTAATACCAGACCATACACTGGTTTTTATGTTAGCTAGGTTGTGAAAAATGGTTATGCTACTCAATCCTATAAATCTTTGTACCTATTGAATCTTGATAAATAATTTCCCCGAGAATATCAAACATTAATAATTGTTCTGTAGTGTATTCGTTACGTTCGTTTGTTCCAATGTAAACATAAGACACGCCGTATTTTTGTAGTAATTGGGTCCTTATATTTACATCTGGGTTAGAATACATTGTGTTCACGTCTTGGACACGTTCATCAATTAGTGAGATGTTACCTCTCCACTGTTTTTGATGGCCTGGCCAGTTGATAATATTTGGTATTCCCGTGCTTCTAGATATCAATCCGGAATCGTCCCATTCCCCAACTGACTCTAGTAATACATCTTTAACGGATATATTATCCTGAGCGAATTTAATAACTGAGGTAACCTCGGTAGATAAGTAACCGAGTCCGTCGAAACCTCGTTCTTCAGAATCAGCATATCTAGTAGTAAACATAGCGGCACTGTAGTAGATGCCGGAAAGAATAATGAGTGTTCCAAAAATATAAATTGGCCAGTTAACGTATTTCTTTTTCGTTAGTTGCGGCAACCCTTGTTTGCACCATCTGAATAGTATGAATCCCGATGAGAGAGACAAAAGTATCCATGCATGATTATAGAATTTAAAGACTGTATTCATTCGATTGTGGTAAAGATCGCCAACGAAGAACAATTCAGGGATTAATATCAGGGTTAGAGATAGAGCTATACACATCAAAGATAAAACTTCCCCGGTTATACCGTTTATTCTACACATGGTTATTGCGGGAATGAGAGTGATAAATATCAGCACGGATAGAGGACAAGCCCACTGAAGCATAGATGGTCCTTCCACTATGCTTGACCCTGATGTAAATAAACGCATGCACCATGGGATAGAGCACAGAACGACTGAAGTGAGAAGCGTTTTCTTCCAATGATTGGTGACTGACGATTTAACGAAATTTTGTATCACAAAAGGTATATTTATTATAAATAATGGAGCCCATATGATTAACCCATGCTGTAGTTGAGTTTGAATATAAGGTTCGTAAAATCCAGTAATTGAGGATTGGAATGTTACAAAGTATGGTAATAAAAATGCGGCAGCGATTATAAATGTTGATAGGATGTGTATGGTGTACCGCTTCCACTGATTGCTCTTTGGATTGGAAAGAGCTGCTAGCCCCATAAATCCGATATACACAGTTAAGCAAATTGGCAGGCTCCATAAATTAATGAACGCACATGCTGCAATTAGCAATCCTATGCCAAATGAGGAAACTTTCAATTTGGTACTGGAATAACTGTCTCGAATAGTTGTGATAGAGGATAGCATTAATAAAATTGCGGTTATGAAAAATGGTATTACAATCACGTGAGGATGCAAATCTCCCAATACATAACTGAAAAATGGGAATTCGCTTATCGTATAGTCAGACCCTACACCATCACAGTTTTCACCAAAGTAATTAATTATTCTGGTTCCCTTAAACCACCACCAAAAACTTTCTGGATACCAGCTAGATGTCAATGAATTTTCAACATGGGAGAGACCATCAAGACAGATGAATTTCCAAAAACTGTCATTCCCTATAGAATTTTCTTTAATGAACGCAATGATTCCATAGAGGTTGCCGAGAAAGTTCAATGCAATGGTTGCCCCGGCAAGTCCGATAAAAAAAGACTTTAGTTCTTTTGTACGTTTTACTTCATTAATGTTTATGAATAACCCATAAATCGCGCTTGCGCTTAAAGCAGGAATAGTTATCAAGGCAAAATTGTAAGCGTAGGATGCTGGAACCATTGATAAATTAGCCACAGTTGCGAAGATCCAATATCCGAAATAATAGTAACTTATGCCGTTACCAGACATCCAAGGATCCAACGGCCCCCCAACAGGAGCATTGATTGATGCATTGAGAAATGCGAAATCCATGGGTTGTTCTGTGTGATTTATGGATGGGTCTACGTATTTGATCATTGAAAATACACAGAATGTGATCAGGAAAACAATTTGTGAGGTTAGTATTTTTCCCCAAATATCACGTTCTATGTTTCTTAGATTTAGGATATAGGTTCTATTGAAAAAGAGAGTTGCCAAGAATATCACTAATATTATGTATAACGTTAATTCGTTGGTCGTTACTATTCCTGAAATGCAAAGTAACCAGGAGATAAAGCCTAGTAGAACCATGGCTAGAGGTTTACAAATTGAAAAACCTAAATCCTGTAAGTTTGGGAAATATTTGCTTATATGCAAAAAAGCAAGCAACCCTATGAGTTCGAGGGTTATTAACCAGATTATCAAATAAAGCATGAAGTGATTATATGATGCTGGGATTAAATCTGTTGGTTAAAAATATTTTCTATGAATGTGTTTCTGTCGAATAGTGCTAAATCAGAGGCCGATTCGCCGGTACCAACAAAAATTATAGGAAGACCTATCTCCTGAGAAATAGGGAAGGCAATACCTCCTTTCGCAGTACCGTCAAGTTTGGACAAAAATATTCCATCACATGGAATTTGTTTATTAAAAATTTGAGCTTGTTTCAATCCGTTTTGACCTGTTGTGGCGTCAATATTTATTAATACTTTTACAGGAATTTTTTCTGCTGCCTTTAATGTCGCTTTATGTATTTTTACTAGTTCATTCATTAAATTTGACTCACTATGTAGTCTGCCGGCTGTGTCAATGAGCGCAACATCGATATCGCGGGCTTTTGCTGCGTTGATGGTGTCAAAAGCTACTGATCCTGGATCCGCGCCTTGCTGATGAGAGATAACGTCAAACCCTACATTTGAACCCCAAACCTTTAGTTGCTCAACCGCAGCGGGACGGAAAGTGTCCGCGGCTCCGGCTATTACAGTTTTGTCTTGAGTTTTATAAAAATTGGCTAGTTTACTTAGTGAAGTTGTTTTTCCTACTCCATTCACTCCTAAAATAATTACGATAGTTTTTTTGTTTTCCAAATCTGCCCAAAATTCCGGGACATCAATAAGTAAGGGTTTAAGAACATCTTTTAAAGTATTTAATAAGACAGTCCCGCTGAAATCCTTAGCATGTTCAATTCTTGATTCAAGGTCTAGCATTATCATTTCTGTAATACTTGTGCCCAAATCTGAACTAATCAAAATGTCTTGTAATTCTTCATAGGTGTCATCATCAATCTTGTTAGCCCCGAAAATTTGGGATATTTGTCCAAACATCGAATTTTGAGTTCGTGTGAGAGCATTCCTTATTGAGTTGGAGTTGTTTTTTTTGAAAAAATTTAGCATTCAATGGACCCTAAATTTAGTTTATTAAACAGAGTCGTTTTCATCTTGGACATTATACACATTCTCAATGTTTTATTATAAAATTATTTGATATTGAAATAGTATTGTTGTAACTGGTTATAGGATAGAGAACTATGGAATTAAGAGAGTTAAAAAGTTTTGTCGCTGCTGCTGAGACTAGAAGTATATCTAGAGCTGCTAAAAATCTCGGACTGGGGCAGCCGACGGTCACAACTCATATAAAGAAACTTGAATCTGAACTATCTATGACTTTGTTTGATAGAGTAACTAGGCCTATAGGTCTTACACTTTCGGGTCAAACTATTTTTGATTTAGTCAAACCGTTAATTGATGGAATAGAATCTTTGGCTATTAGGACCGGAGAAATGGAGACGCGTGGTCCCGTGACGATAGCATCCACACCCGACATCATACCGCATACATTATTAGATGTTGTAACAGAGTTTAATAGACTACATCCAATGGTTCGACTAAAGATAAGGTCTGCTAATCGCAACGAAGTGATAGGTATGGTGAAGTCCGGGGAAGTTGATGCCGGCATAATACAACACCCCGAAAGAAATGATGATTTGAATTTTGAGCCATTATTTCTTTATGAGAGAGTGCTTATCACTCCTATTGGACACGAATTGGCTGATGGAATTTTGGAATCTTTGGATAAAATAGCAGATTTCCCTTTGATATTGATGGCTAGACACACATATACTCGAGCGATACTGGAAGATTATCTACAGAAAAGAGCTTTGAATTATGAGGTACTCATGGAACTAGATAGCATGGATATGATAAAGAAGTATGTGTCTCTTGGGTTAGGAGTTTCCGTAGGCCCTAAGTTGGCAATTGATCAAGAAGATTTAGAAAGACTTTCCATGGTATCTTTAGCTAATTTCTTGCCTGTGGATCAGGCAGGATTGCTCTCATTGCCTGGTAAGTCTTTGTCCAAACCTGCAGAACAGTTTATATCCGTTATGAAGAATACTTTGAGTTTATCGGATTCATACATTACTCAATGATTCCAACAATGTTAGCCTTCACAATTAGTCTTTGGTCATATGTTGGTCTATTAACACAAGTAACTAGAAAAATGGAAGAATTGCCTTCGTTATGCAATCTGAGTTTTTCTGCGGGTACGACTTTACTAGATACAGCTTGATAAACATATTTTGATTTGTAGTTTTCCAAAATTATATAAACTTTTTCACCATCCCTGATCAAATTAGGCAGACTGGGTAACCTGTGAAAAATGTTTCCTTCCCCTTTAATTGGACTTTCAAGATGGCCAAAATACCAGGCTGAAATTGAATCGTGCTTGGATCCGTCTGATGGTATTCTGCCGACGAAATTATCTGGGGATTCGTATTTTTTAATGCCATTGGATTCAATTATTTTTAAATCTTTTACTTCAGATTTAACATCTATAATCGGGATCTCTATATATGTCGCTTTTCCCTGTATCCTGGGCCATAATACTGTTTGATCTGATATGGGTTCTATGTTTTTGGGTGGCTCTTGATTCTGAATGGATTTGCTGGGCCAGTTCCAGTTATTCCAATTCTTGGGTGATAATGCAATTAGTGCATTGTTATTTGAGTAAAATTTCATAAGTGATGAAAAATGTTCATTTAGACTTGTATTGACTCTCTGTTCGCTAATAGCGTTTTGCGTACTGGATTTTGCATTTTGAGTAGTTAATTGGGGTGAAGGTGTGTTTGTAGGCGTGGGTATAACAGTGGGAACATTCTCAATGATATTTTTTGCCATCGAGTCATTCCTAGCCATAGGGGTTGAGGTAGCTATTAAAGCTGTTAATTCCGCTGTTGTAGTCAAGTTGAATTCAGAAATTTTCACCGGAAGATTTGCATTTAAGTTTTTCATGTATTCCTTTGAATCGTTATGAAAAAAATAAATTGTGGTCGAAGTTAGAGTTATTACAGTACCAACCAAAAATACAAAAAATAGGAGTGTTTGTTTTCTAAATTTAGGTGTATCCAAATGTTAAACCTACATTCCGTCCTGTTAACACATAGTCCATTGTGATGTGATTAATTCTATAAAAAAAGACCTCCCAATTGGGAGGTCTTTAAGACTTGGTATTCTGCAGGGTCTTATCGGACTCTTGGTGAGTGTGAAGCTCCACTGGCTATTGGCTCATTCAAATATACGTCGCCGTTTCGGATTTTGATATTGAATCCACAGCTGGCGTTTGAACAAACCCACGCCTTGTAATGTATTGGGGCCCCTTGGCTACCAAAGTCTGACAAGGGCAGTAAATTGCCTCCGTCACAATCTCTTTCTCTACATTCTGGGTATGAATTTTCGACCATTGTTCCTCCTCTTTTTCCGCTACCCTAACTGATTTTAGAGGAACTAATTTTATCATCTTTGTGATAAATTTAACAGCTCGTTTTTTCATTAACGGATTTTTAAGACTGAGAATTTCATCGGAATTGAAATTTCATTTCGTATCAATCTAACTTTTAAGATTGAATATATTTTTTGCATTCATTGATACTATTGTTTGTTTTAGGGGACCGTTTAACGAAGCCTCTGATAGATATGCTAGAGCCCTTTGTTGGCTGAGTACCGGATAATCACTACCAAATAAGATTTTCTTACCTTTCACTATACGAGCTACAGTATCGAATATTGCTGATTCATACAGATACGGTGAGGCTGCGCAATCATAATAAACGTTCTGAAACGCTTTTGATACTTCAGGCATCAACTCATAAAATGGAGTACCTCCACCCCAATGGGCTAGTATGATCTTGGCATCAGGGAAATTGGAAACAAATTTCCACAGTTTGCTTGGGAATGTAGATCCTTTACCTGGGTATTGGTGTCCCATGGGTTCTGACGCGTGTAGAATTATGGGCAAATTTTTATGGGATAATAACTCCATGTAAGGCGCCATTGATTTATGGCTTGTAATGTCAACATCCTGTATATCAGAGTGGATTTCCCCAAAACCATAGATTTCATTTTCAAGATATCTCTCAGCCTCTTTTATTCCATCTGTACCCAGATGTGGCGTTATTCCAATTACGGGGAATAGTTGCCCTTTATATTTTTGAGAACTTTCTATTAAATAATCATTTACATGTCTATTTAACCCTAAGTCGGTCCAACCCATACCTAGAACGATCGATATGTTTATTTGGTTTGTTTCCATCGAATTCACCAACTGTTCAGCTGTACTGAATCTAGGGTTTTTATCTTTTGGGAATAATGTTCTTAGTAATAAATCCTTTTTTGCATACGAGTCGAAATTTTCTGAGATGTCACCTGGCAATATGTGAGTATGACTGTCAATTATTAGGGACAAAAAACTTCCTTTAATATTGATGATTGTTCATTATAATAGGTTGATAGATGAAATATATTTAATTTAAATTAATCCATTTTGATGATGTCATAATTTCTTGAGAGGTTATTAGTTGAAAGCAGCATATATTGACTCCCACGGCGGACCAGAAGTGATAAAGTATGGGGATGTTCCAGACCCTGTTTTGAAACATGGTGAGGTTTTGATAAAAGTCAGATCCTGTGCTTTAAACAGATTGGATGCTTACACCAGAGCCGGGGCCAGAGGAATGAGGAAAGAGTTTTCAGGTCCTCATATCCTGGGGGGTGATATTTCAGGAGATATAGTTGAAATTTCTGACTCAGTAACTCAAATTGAGGTTGGAGATAGGGTTGTGGTAAATCCGAGATTAACCTGTCAGGAATGCTGGTATTGCCGAGCAGGGGAGACTGAACTTTGTCAGCGTGCAGGTATGATTGGCGTAGATCGTTGGGGCGGATATAGTGAATACGTAGCAGTTCCTTCCGTAAATGTGTATGAGATACCAGACAGCTTGACATATGAACAGGCCGCCTCTCTTCCCACAGTTTATATGCCAAGTTGGAATATCATTATCAGACGAGCGAATTTAAGGCCGTGGGAAACCATTTTGGTTCCATCAGCGTCAAGCGGAGTCGGTACTGCTGCAATTCAGGTCGCTAAAAACATCGCAGGTGCTAACATAATAACAACAACTAGCACCCCCGGGAAAATGGCATTGGCCAAGGAGTTGGGGGCGGACTACGTTTTGAATTACAAATCCGAGGACATTTCTGACCGTATCAAAGAAATAACTGAGGGAAGAGGGGTAGATGTAGTTATCGATCACGTCGGAACAGATGTTTGGAATTCAGTAAATAGAAGACTTGCTATCGGCGCCCGGTATGGTATTTGTGGAGTTACTTCCGGATACAAAGCGGAGTTGCAGATGGGGTCAATGTTTACCAAACACGTAACTTTGTTCGGTGTATTTATGGGTAGATCTGAAGATCTTAGAAACATAATCCATTATGCTGGGGAAGGTAGAATCAAAGGGGTGGTACATGACACCTATTCATTAAAAGAAGTTTCAAGAGCCCACAAGGCAATGGAGACTTTAGATTTTTTTGGTAAATTGATGTTAGCCGTTGATTAGGTAGTCCGAGGTTGGCGATTAGAAGCCGCACATCCTTTTACAATGGCTTGATTTTAATTTCGAGTCGCCGGGGCCCGCATTTCAATTCTTGCCCTCACCTCAGGGTTAACAAGTGACATCGGCCATGTGCCGTTCAATAGTCTTGCACTTTCTTGACCCACTTGAACTTGGGATGCAACTGTGGCACGGTTGGAGGCACCTGCTGAATGTGGGGTAACGATGACGTTTTCCATAGCGAATAATGGGTTGTTTTCAGCAGTGGGCTCTATTTCGAAAACATCTATGCCTGCCCCAGCAAATTCTTTCTTCTCCAGAGCTTCTATTAATGAAGTTTCATCTACTGTACCGCCACGGCAGGTGTTTATAAAATACGCACTTTCCTTCATTGATTTGAAAAATTCAGCTCCTATTAGTTTCGTGGTTTGATTGTTGAGAGGAGTGTGCATTGACACGAAATCCGATCTGCCTGCGACCTCATTTAAGCTCGATACCAATTCCACTCTATATTCTCTTGCTATCCAGGGTTGTACATATGGATCGTAGGCGATCACCTGCATACCTATAGCTTGTGCTTTTCTAGCTACCGCTCTTCCAATGTTACCTAACGATATAAGACCTAGAGTTTGGTCTGTTATAGGTACAATGTTTGTTATATGCTGCCCTGTATTAGGACCCCATTTCCCTGCTTTTGTTAGGTCGTTTAAAATGGTCAATTTTTTTGCACATGCCAAAATGAGCATGATTGCATGATTTGATACTTCTTCTGTGCAAAAACCTGCAGTGTTGACTACCATAACAGAGTTTTCAGTTGCTGCTTCATGATCAATATGGTTGAATCCGTGTCCAAAGCTTACGATGGCTTTGGCGGTGTCTATCTCTCTTATCACTGATTCTGGCATGGGGACGCTTTGGTTTATTATGAGATCAGCCCCTTTTACAGCCTCTATTGTTTCCCCTTCGCTCTCGCAGATAAAGACATCTAATTCGCAATCAACGCCAAGGAGTTGCTGTTGTAAAATATCTGTATCAGGGGTTGTATTGGAAATCATCGCAATCTTTAGTTTATCCACGTTCTATTTTCTCCTTATTACAAAAATAATTTCCCCCTTGTTTAATAGGGTTCGTTTTTTATTAATAAGTACTTGCTGATCTAGGGAGTGTTGTGGATCCTTGCAGGTACTGATCAATCCCTCGGGCGGCTTCTCTCCCTTCTGCGATTGCCCAAACGACCAAGGATTGCCCACGTGCCATATCACCTGCGGCAAAAACCCCTTGCTGATTGGTCATTTTGTTTACATCTGTTTTGACGTTTCCTCTGTGGTCTAGGTCAACTCCTGCTGATTTTAGCATTCCATCACGTTCAGGATGTAGAAATCCCATTGCTAAAAGTACTAGTTCTGTCTCTATTTCAAATTCGCTGCCTGGTATTTCTAACATTTCAGGCCTTCCATTTTCATCCGGTTTTCCCCATTCAAGGCGAACTCCGTTAAGTTTCTGAAGTTGACCGTTGGAACCTGAGAAGTTTTTTGTCAAAATATTGTAATCTCGTGTGCCGCCTTCTTCATGAGAAGTCGAAGTCCTGAGTACCATGGGCCAGTTTGGCCAGAGGTCGGTATCTTTTCGAATACGGGGTGGTTCTGGCAGTAGTTCTAATTGATATACTTCTTTTGCTCCTTGTCGTAGAGATGTTCCGAGACAGTCCGAGCCGGTGTCTCCTCCACCTAAAATAACAACCGTTTTATCTTTAGCTGTTATTTTTTCTGAGTCTTCAATTTCTATGCCATCATTTAGTCGGTTTTGCTGTGTCAAAAATTCCATGGCGTAGTGGACGCCCTTAAGCTCTCTCCCAGGTATATCTAGGTTTCTAGGTATAGTTGAACCACCTGTAAGCAATACGGCATCGTTAGATTCTTTCAATTCATTGAATGGCACCGTTTTCCCAACGTACGCATTTGTTATGAATTTAACGCCTTCTGCGATTAACTGCTCGACTCTTCTTTGGACAATTTGTTTGTCTAATTTAAATCCTGGTATTCCTAGTCTCAGCAGTCCTCCTATTTGATCTGCTCTTTCATACACTGTTACTTTGTGCCCAACCCTATTAAGTTGCTGGGCTGCGGCTAGCCCAGAAGGGCCGGATCCAACTATTGCGACGGACTTTCCCGTTGCGACAGATGGGTTTTGAGGTTTGATAAGTCCGAGCTCCCAACCTTTATCCACGATGGTTTTTTCGATGTACTCAATTGTGACGGGATCTTGATTAATGTTCAGCACGCACGATGCTTCACAAGGGGCGGGGCATATTCTTCCGGTAAATTCAGGGAAGTTGTTTGTAGAATGTAATGCTATTAATGCTTGTTCCCAATCACCTTTGTAGACTAAATCGTTGAAGTCGGGGATTAAATTACCAAGAGGGCAACCTCCCATACAAAAAGGAACAGCACAGTTCATGCATCGGCTTCCCTGTGTACTGGCTGATTCATCATCCCATAGCTCATAGAACTCTTCGTGGTTTGTGACTCTTGAGTCTACGGATTTTTTGCTGGGCGTTATTCTTTTAAATTCTTTAAATCCGGTAGGCTTACCCATGTTATGTGCTCACCCCCGTTTGTTTTTGTTTTTTAGATTCTTCCAGAATTCTTTTGTAGTCCCTTGGCATTATTTTCACAAACTTCGATTGAAATTCCCCCCAATTTTTTAGAATTGTTTCTGCTTTATTACTGCCAGTGTTTTTAAAATGCTCTTGTATCAAATGTTTGACAGCATCCACGTCAGTTCGATCTTCAAGTTTTTCTAAATCCACGAGACCTGTGTTGCATTTTGCTTCGAACGTTTCATTTTCATCCAATACAAAAGCTTCACCGCCACTCATACCGGCAGCGAAATTTCTTCCAGTCGGCCCTAGTACTACAACTTTTCCTCTTGTCATGTATTCGCAGCCGTGGTCTCCAACTCCTTCGACCACAGCGCTAGCACCACTGTTTCTGACAGCAAATCTTTCGCCTGCAATTCCGTTAATGAAAGCAGAACCGCCTGTCGCGCCATACAGAGCTACGTTGCCAATTATTATGTTATCTTCAGGGGGAAAGGTTGATTTGTCAGGCGGTGAGATGACTACTTTACCCCCTGATAATCCTTTACAGAAATAATCGTTGGCATCCCCTTTAAGATTTATTGTGACTCCTTTGACAAGAAATGCGGCGAAACTTTGTCCCCCTGCTCCATCCAGATTAATGGTGATTGTGTCGTTGGGTAATCCATCGTTGCCGTATTTCTTGGCAATTTTGTGACTCAAAGTGGTTCCGATTGTACGGTATGAGTTGTCTATTGACTCTTCAATTACGGTTTTCGTACGTTTTTCTATGGATTCTCGGGACTTTTCGATGAGCTTATTGTCAAAGGATCTTTCCAATCCATGATCCTGCGATGTATTGCAATACCTGACAACCCCTTCCGGAACATCAGGATTGTGAAGTAGATTAGAAAAATCAACGTTGGTTGCTTTCCAATGGGATATGAGTTTTTTTGCATCTAGTAAATCTACTCTTCCTACCATTTCATTGACTGTTTTCAGTCCTAGGCTGGCCATGATTTTCCTCAGATGTTCAGCAATGAAGAAAAAATAATTAATCACATGCTCTGGTTTGCCTTTGAACTGTTTTCTCAGTTCCGGGTCTTGGGTTGCTATTCCCACAGAACAGGTGTTCATATGGCACTTTCTTAACATAATGCATCCTAGAGAAATAAGAGGTCCTGTTGCTAATCCAAATTCTTCTGCCCCGAGGAGACATGCAATAGCGACGTCTCTTCCTGTTTTTATTTGCCCATCTGCCTGTACAACTATTCTGCTTCTCAAGTCATTCATCACTAATACTTGTTGGGTTTCAGCCACACCAAGTTCCCATGGCAAACCAGCGTGTTTGATTGCTGTTTCAGTAGCAGCTCCGGTGCCTCCGCTGTACCCACTGATTAGCACTACGTCCCCATGGCCTTTGGATACACCGGCAGCGATTGTTCCGACTCCAGCTTCGGCGACTAATTTCACATGTATACGAGCGCTGGGGTTAGAGTTTTTTAGGTCGTGTATCAATTGCGCTAGGTCTTCTATGGAGTAAATATCGTGGTGAGGAGGTGGGGATATTAGCTCAACACCTGGAGTTGAATTTCTGACAGAACCAATATATTCGTCAATCTTATGACCTGGTAACTGTCCACCTTCTCCAGGTTTAGCTCCTTGCGCCATTTTGATCTGTAGATCATGAGCGTTTGAGAGATAATCGATTGTTACTCCGAATCTTCCAGACGCCACTTGTTTGATCGCACTGTTCCTTGAATCTCCGTTCTTGTCCGCATTATATCTAGCAGGATCTTCTCCTCCTTCTCCAGTGTTGCTCCGAGCATTTATTCTATTCATAGCAATTGCCATGGTTTCATGCGCTTCTCTACTGATTGATCCCAGTGAAATAGCGCCTGTAGCGAACCTCTTTACTATTTCTTTAGCAGGCTCTACTTCACTTATATCGATAGGTGGTTGCTCAGTTTTGAAATCCAAAAGACCACGAATTGTACTCAGCTTTTCATTTTCATTATCGACAAAATTTGCGAATTGGTCGTAACTTTCCCAGGTATTATTTTTCACGGCATGTTGCAATGAGGCTATAGTTTTGGGGTTCCACATGTGGTGTTCCCCATCTCGCCTCCATTGATACTGACCGCCTGGTTTGATTTGCATATTACCTGGTACAGAATCTTGGTTATAGGCAGATTTATGTCTTTCGAGAGCTTCTGATTCAATCTCTTTTATGCCAATGCCACCTATCCGAGACGATGTTCCAGTAAAATATTCTGCAATCACTTCATCGCTGAGTCCAACCGCCTCAAAGATTTGAGCGCCCCTATAGCTTTGTATGGCAGATATTCCCATTTTAGACATGATTTTCAATATGCCTTTATGAGACGCTTCCAAGTAATTTTCTACCGCTTTCTCAGGGGTTATATTTCCAAAATTATTTTGAATGGATATTTGAGTCTTCACGGTTTCTATTGCCAAGTATGGGTTGATGGCCGCTGCTCCGTATCCGATCAACAATGCAAAATGATTAATCTCACGTGCCTCTCCCGTTTCAACAGCTAATCCTACTTTTGACCTGGTTCCTTCTCGAATAAGGTGATGGTGGACACCTGCTGTTGCAAGTAAGCTGGGTATTGCGGCATTGAATTGATTAGTGCCTCTGTCTGACAGAATTATGATCGAGTAGCCATCATCGATGGCTTGAGATACCTCCATCCTTACACGATCCATCGCCTTTTGAATAGGATTGTTTTGTCTTGGATCATAGTGAATTCTAATTGTTTTAGATTTTATGCCTTGCTCACGACTTAGTTTGATTCTCTGCATGTCTTCATTGGTCAATACTGGTTTGAACAATGTGATTTGTCTGCAGTGTTGTGGAGTTTCACTAAAAAGGTTTCTTTCCTCGCCAATAGTAGCTCGCAATGACGTAACCAATTCCTCTCTGATAGCGTCTAGGGGTGGGTTACTGACTTGAGCGAATAATTGCTTGAAATAATTAAATAATAGAGGACTTTGATCGGAAAGAAAGGCTAAGGGAGCATCATTTCCCATGGAACCAGTTGGTTCATAAGCTGTCGCAGCCATTGGTTCCATTATAATTCTGAAATCTTCTAGTGTGTAACCAAAAGCCTTCTGTTGTACTACTAGGTCTTCATTAAGTTCTGGGGATTTTTTGACCGGTAAATCCTCTAATAACACTCTGTGTTTTTTCAACCATTTCCCATACGGTCTTTGGGCTGCTATTTGGGTTTTTAACTCATCGTCATTTACGATCTGCCCTTTTTCAAGATCTAACAGAAACATTCTACCCGGGTAAATTCGTTCTTTATAAAGGATATCCTCAGCAGGGATATCAATAACACCAGTTTCAGACCCCATGACCAATAATCCATCTTTAGTTACTATATATCGGCCTGGTCTAAGTCCGTTCCTGTCAAGAACTGCACAAATCTTTTTGCCATCAGTACCAATCACTAGTGCGGGCCCATCCCATGGTTCCATAAGACTTGCGTGATATTCATAGAAGTCTCGCTTGGATTGGTCCATTGGTATGTGGTCTCCCCAAGCTTCGGGTATCAGCATCATCATAGAATGCTCTAAAGATCTCCCACTTGCCAAAAGTACTTCTACAGCATGATCAAGGGATGCAGTGTCGCTTTCCCCTTCCATCATGATTGGAGTTATTTTGTCCAGCATTAATGAGGGGTCACTCGATTTGAAAGATGGCTCTCTGGCGGCCATCCAGTTTATATTACCTCTGACTGTGTTTATCTCACCATTGTGTATTATGTACCGATATGGATGAGCAAGCCTCCAACTGCCCAGAGTGTTCGTGCTGAATCTTGAGTGAACTAGTGCGAATGCACTAATGGCATGTTCGTTTTTCAGGTCTAAATAGAAATCTTCTAATTGGTCGGCAATTAAAAGTCCTTTATAGACGACGGTTGTGCTCGAGAGTGAACAAATATAAAAATCTTCGGGCGATGTTAAATTTGATCGGTCGGCAGCTTTTTCGATTTGTCTGCGTAGTATGAATAGACTAGTCTCGAAATTGGAGTTATTAGAATTTTTTCTTGAAACAAAGAACTGGTAGATTGCTGGTCTAGCTTTATCAGCCAGGACTCCTATTTTGCTGGGATCAACAGGTACTTCACGCCAGAAGAGCACCTCGAAGTCTTCTTTTCGGGCTTCTGATTCAATCAGTTCCTTGCACGTGTCTATTTCTTCATCAACCCGTGGGATGAACACCATACCTAATCCGTACTCACCACTTTTTGGCAAATTAATTTCATTTGACGTCAATTCTGAGCGAAATAATTCGTCGGGTATCTGTATAGTTATCCCTGCTCCATCTCCGGTTTCTGGGTCAGCGCCAGCAGCACCGCGATGGACCAAATGACAAAGTGCTTCCAACCCTTGCGCGATGATTTTATGAGACTTATTGCCTTGTATGTTCGCTACTAGTCCTACACCACATGCATCATGTTCAAATACAGGATCGTACAATCCTTGTTTTGTAGGTCTAGGAAGGTTTGTGTGTTGATATTTATACGACATTGGTTACCTAATTATATAATTGATGGGATTCTTATAACAGAGGCAAATATCTCTCGATTTCATAACGGGATATTTCAGAGGAAAATCGGTTCCATTCAATTTTTTTGTTCTCTATGAAACTTTGGAAAACGTTATCTCCAAGCGCTTTTCTTACCAGTTCACTTCCTTCTGTGATTTGGATTGCCTCATATAAATTACTCGGCAGTGGTTCAATTCCTCTTGAGCATCTTTCCTCTGAAGACATATCGTTGACGTTTCGCCCGGAGGCTTTTGGTAACTTATATTTATTCTTAATGCCCTCTAATCCGGCTGCAAGCATCACACTGAATGCAAGATAAGGATTACATGCTGGATCAGGAGCTCTATATTCAATTCTTCTTGACATTTCTCTTCCCGGCATAAAAGATGGTATGCGGATAAGGTCTGAGCGATTTACATCAGACCACGTAACATATGTAGGTGCTTCGTAGCTAGGAACTAGACGTTTATAGGAATTTACCCATTGGTTTGTCACCAATGTGATTTCCCTTGCGTGCTTCATGAGCCCAGCACTAAAATGTCTAGCGGTTTGAGATAAATGTGCTTCGTCATGTTCCTCATAAAAAACATTTTTATCTCCTTCAAACAGGGACATATGTGTATGCATGCCGTTGCCAGTAATTTCAGCTACTGGCTTCGGCATGAATGAAGCGTAAAATCCATGTTGCATTGCTATCTCTTTTACAACTAATTTGTAAGTCATAACAGAGTCGGCCATAGTAAGTGCGTCTGTATGTCTAAGGTCAATTTCATGCTGGCTAGGTGCTGCTTCATGATGACTGGACTCTACAGGAATTCCGAGCTCTTCTAAAGTTAGAACGGTTTCCCTTCTTAGGTCTGTTCCTTGAGAGTTACTACTTTGATCAAAGTAACCGCTACTGTCTAGTCCGGTTGTTGAGGAGGAACTTTGGAAGTAAAAATATTCTAATTCAGGGGATACGTAATAGGTGTATCCCATTGCTGCGGCAATTTCCAAGTTTTTTTGTAACACTGTGCGGGGGTCACCCTGAAACGGTTCATTGTCTGGGGTTACAATGTCGCAAAACATTTTTGCCACTGCGTTAGTTTTGGGTCTCCAAGGTAGGATGTTAAAAGTGTTGGGGTCTGGCAGAGCATAAAGATCTTTTTCGTCTGACCTTGCGTATCCTTCTATAGCTGACCCATCAAACCCCATCCCTCTGGTTAAAACAGTTTCTAGTTCTTCTACTGTGACAGCAAACCCTTTGATATTTCCCAGAATATCTGTGAACCATAGTCGGATAAACTTAACATCATTATCTCTCGCTTCTTTGAGAGCATATTCAATTGCTTCAGTATTTCTCTGGACCATTTAATAATAAGCCTTCAATGTAATGCAACGGATAAACAAATGTTATATAACAAAAAAAAAAGGGATTCTTGAAGTGTGGTTTCTATAAGTAACATTTGTTCAAATAACGAGGTTAAATCGTATCTATTTATGAAAAAAGTGTCAATTTTATGTGCTTATGCTTCCTTATACAGACTCTTAATAATTTTTTCACCACGTTAGAAGAGCGTTGTGTTTGTTAACTTATGGGTATAATGTCTTCGGTATAACCTTTATAAATTGTAAAAATCAGACACATCATTCGATTTGGAGTTATATATGAGTAAATTGGAATTTGACGTTTTTTATGACTTTGCTTGACCGTTTGTTTACAATGCAGCCGTGTGGCTGGATACAGTAAAGAAGCACAACCCTGACCTAGTGTTAAATTGGAGGAATTTTTCGCTTCAGCAAGTAAACACTAAAGAGCCAGGGGATTGGAGAGTCTGGGACGAAACAGATTTGGAAGGTACTCGATCGCTGATGGCATCAATTGCGGGAGAGGCCGCAAAAAAACAGGGAAGGGAGGCGTTTGATAACTTCTTCTTGGCGTTGCTCATAGAAAGACATGGTGGCAATCGTATCCCCCTCAACGATAACGATAAGTTCATATCTATTGCCGAAGCATGTGGATTGGATCCGGTTCGTTTTAAAAATGATCTTCAGGATCCGGGAATCTTAAAAATTATTGAAAATGACCATACAGAAGCTACTGAAGTTCATGGCGCTTTTGGTACCCCTACGTTCATATTTGAGAATGGCCATTCGGCTTATCTGAAAACCTTTATTCCTCCCGAATCTGAAGCAGATAAAACCTTCGAACACTTTTTGGGATTGTTTTCCGATCGGTCGTATATTGGGGAAGTTAAGCGCCCGCAGCCCCCTTGGCCTAAAGGTGCTGTCTAGATATATAAGGCAATTGCGTTCATTATGTCTGAAGATGTGTTAGCTCAGATAGAAGCTTCAATCCCTGTGAAGGTTTTTAATAAAAATTTGTTAATTGAAGCATTTACCCACCGTTCATATATAAACGAGATGGAAGGAACGTTAGCTAGTCATAATGAGAGGCTAGAATTTTTGGGTGATGCTGTGCTCGATTTAGTTATAGCGGATGCTCTTTTTTCATTGGATGGGAAACTCGATGAAGGAGAAATGACCTCTTATAAGTCCGCTATAGTAAGAGGCGAATCGTTAGCCAATATAGCCCTGAAAAATAGGCTAGATGAGCATATAATTCTTGGAAATGGGGAAGAGAGGTCTGGTGGGCGCACCAAATCTTCGAATTTAGCTGGGCTGATTGAAGCAATAATTGGCGCTGTTTACATTGATGCAGGCATAGAAACGGTCAAATGTTTAGTTGACGCCTGGTTTAAAGGTTGCATAGACCGCACATTGAAAAATGGACCTAATGAGAATCCTAAGGGAAGCCTACAGCATCATTGCCAAAAGAAATATGATTCACTGCCGGTTTATAGAGTGGTTAATAGAACTGGCCCAGACCATTCACCTAACTTTACTGTACGGGTCACCATTAATCGAAGATTACTAGGTGAGGGAAAAGGAAAAAACGTTGCTGAAGCTGAACGTAATGCTGCGGAAAATGGGCTTGAGAATATTTAGAGTACACCCCAACTTCACTTTGCTTGGGAGTTTTAATTTAAAAGACTTTTAGTCAGGAAGTTGAGTTTAACCAAACATCCCAGGGATTGGGTACTGGGTGCAAAGGGCCAATACTTTTTCTTGTACTTCCTTTTCCACTTTAGGATCTCCGATGTTTTGAAGGATTTGAAGGATATATTCACCAATATTTACTGCGCTTTCATGTTCTATTCCTCTGGTAGTGATAGAAGGGGTACCTAATCGTAATCCGCTCGCCTGTCTGGGGGGGAGCCGGTCGAAAGGAATGGCGTTTCTGTTAACTACAATGTTGGCTCTACCTAACGCTTCTTCAGCTTGTTTACCAGATATATTCATTGGGGTTAGGTCAATCAGGCACATATGGTTGTCAGTTCCACCTGAAACTAGCCGTAGGCCGCCTTTTTTTAGGGTGTTTGCCAGGGTATTTGCGTTTTTAACAACAGCTTTCTGGTATTCTCCGAAAGAATCCGATTGAGCTTCTTGAAAGGCCACTGCTTTAGCAGCTATGGTGTGTCCCATGGGACCACCCTGCATATTAGGGAAAACAGCGCTATTTATTTTTTTTGCTAATTCTTTTTTTGCTAGGATTAGACCGCCTCTTGGGCCTCTTAAAGTTTTGTGAGTTGTGGATGTAGTAATGTCTGCGAACTCACATGGATTAGGGTGTATCCCCGCTGCAACCAGACCAGATATGTGAGCCATATCGACCATTAGCTTGGCTCCTATTGAGTCAGCTATATGTCTAAATTTTTCAAATTGAATAGTTCTACTGTAAGCGGAAGCGCCAGCGACTATTAGTTTAGGTTTGTGCTCAAATGCGAGCTTATTCACTAAATCAAAATCTATGAGTTCGGTATCTTTATCCACTCCGTATGAAATGAAGTTATAAAGTTTTGCCGAAAAATTTACTTTACTGCCATGGGTAAGATGACCGCCGTGCTCCAATCCCATACCAAGTATTGTGTCCCCCGGTGAAACACAAGCGAAGTAAGCTGCCATGTTGGCTTGTGCCCCACTATGAGGTTGGACATTGGCGTAATCGGAATTAAACAGGGTTTTTGCTCTTTCAATTGCCAGATTTTCTGCTATATCCACATACTCACAGCCACCATAATACCGATTTCCAGGGTAGCCTTCTGCATATTTGTTGGAAAACACCGAGCCTTGAGCTTCCAAAACTGCTGCACTAGCGTAGTT
>CEVA01237856.1_pt1 | contig 23419 bp, 22 predicted proteins | sample 361521 | NCBI WGS metagenome assembly CEVA01 (sample SAMEA2622823, study PRJEB7988) | marine metagenome | isolation source: saline water (ENVO:00002010), including
TCCACCTGTCCCTTGTAGTAGGCGATCGACGAAATCCGGCCCAGATACTTTACCGATCGCAGGGCGTCACGCAGGCCGTGATACGACCCGCTGACCTCAACCGCTGCGTCGACTCCGAGTTTGTCCGTCATCATCTTGACTTCGTATCCCACATCGACTTCCGTCGGGTCCATCACCAGGTCGGCCCCGTGGCGGGCCGCTGCATTTCTTCGGTGCTCGAACGGATCGACACCCACGACCAGGCGCGCCCCCTGCAGTTTGCACAGTTGCACAGCCATCTGCCCGATGGCCCCCAGACCGTGCACGGTCACCCGGTCCCCCACGCACACCCGGGAATCCCGCACACCGCCCAGCGCGGGATGGGCAGGATCCGAATAGCAGATCGCCTCCCACCCGACGCCCTCCGGCACCGGGTCCAGCCGCTCCGCCTCAACCGTATGCGTCTGACGAACCGGGCCGTGCCCGTAGACTTTATCCCCAACACGAAAGGCATCCACGTCGCCACCCACTTCGGACACTTCTCCGACGAACATATTCCCCAGGGTCTTGGGAAATCGCAACTGGGCTTCACCGCGGACGTGAATCCTCAATTCAGGATCGAATCGATCCGTGGCGTCTGCCGAGTTCGCCTGAAACGCCCGAAACTCCGTCCCGTGTTTCACCGAACTGTAATGGGTGGTCACGCGAACCTGGCCTGGCTCGAGCGGCTTTTCCTCGTAGGATCGAAGAATGGCCACACCCGGCTCTTCTGCAGCGAGTTCTCTCGGCATTACGCCTCCTGTCAGCTCTGGTTGGATGATCGTACAAGGAACGGAATGCCCCGTTCCGGCACAACTCTTGGGGGAGACCGGTGCAACCAGGAACGCAGCCTAAAAGTGGCCCCGGGGCCACTTTTAGGCTGCGTCAGTCATTCGACCCCGTGGCTGGCAAGAAAGCTCTGCAGCCCTTCCAGAGACTCGAACAGATGCGACGCGATCCCCATCTGCTCTGCACCCTTCACATTCTCCATCTTGTCATCCACAAAGAGCGCCGTCGACGCCGAGGCTCCGGAAACGCGCAAGGCGTGTGCGAAGATATCCGGCCCCGGCTTCATGAATCCCACCTGGCTTGAATTCACGATGTGGTCGAAGGTCTCCGAAAGTCCGAGTCGATCCAGATCCCACGGCAATCGACTCGTCGCGTTGGTCACGAGCGTCACCGTGATCGAAGGGCGACACGACTCGATCACGCGCAGCGCGGAGGAATCGATCTCGCCAGACGACTCTGACCAGGCTTCGACTACGGCCTGACCATCCACAGGGGAATGTGCAAGTCCGATGCGTTCGGCGACGTTGGCCCTCCAGGCTTCGTCGGTCACCGACCCGGAGACCGACGAAGCCACCAGTTCCGGAGCGAAAGCGATTCTCGCGATGGTCCCCGGAAGCAGACCGAATTCCGCTTCCACGTTGTTCGCGTGATCGTCCGGCCAATGCCTCAGCACCCCGTCGAAATCGATCAGGAGGGCGTTAATCATCGGATCACGATATCCACAGGCCCCGACCGAACCCGTTCTTCACCGACCCCATCGAAAACAACTGCCACCAAGTCGTAGCTACCCGGTTCTACTCCCTCCCATCGGATCCGGCTCTGGCCCTCATTCGTTTCCCCGATCTGGCGACCGTTCGCGAAAAAACGGACCGTAAGCCCTTCGATGCGGCTCGCACCCGAAACCGACGCACGGACGTGAATGGCTTCGTCGAGACCGAATACGTCCTTCGGACTCGTCACGAGCGCAAACACGGGCGACTCATCGATCTCTCCCGGATCGAAGTCGGGTTGGGTCAGCCTCCGGAGCGTTCGGTAAACGTCCGGATCGTCGTCCGCGCCGTCGAATTCGAACGGCGCGTATTGATTCTTCGCACTGTGCATAAATCCCCATCCTGCTCCAGCCAGGATATCGTAAAGTCGCCCGCTTCGGCTACGGGGTCGAACGTGGTCCCGCTTCCCATCCCGCTCGTCGTCACAAGCAGATCGGGCCCGGCTTCCTTCGCCACCCCGATCAGCTCGACCTGACCCTCCGGCGACCGCAACCATTTCCCTTCCGGCCGGTTCTCATACCCTCCGTGCGCGAACTCATCCGCAATCTTGATCGCGACGTGCTCGTAGCCTTGAGAACACACATACTCCACCGCATTCCTGATCGATGCCCGGTCTCCCAGAGCACGAACGTGGCTGTGCTGACGCTGGTAGAAACAACTCAGAACGATCGCGCAACCATTCGTGTCCGCAGCCTCGATCACCCGAGCCACCCGAGCCAGATATCCGCCCCGCAGCGTTCCGTCGACGTTGAATGCGGAATTGACCGCGCCTTCGTAATTGGGGGCACCGCCCTGGAGGCTGATCGTGAACGCCTCGATTCCGTGTGCCGCATAGTCCGGAATCCTGGAGATGAACCGGTCCGTATTCGCGTCAGACTCGAAGCGACCCGGAATCTCCGGAACGGTTTCACGATCGTCCTCGAACACCGAGTTGACCATTCTGACGTTCGTCAGCAGCCCTTCCGCCGGACTGCCCGGATACAGGACGTTGCCGTCGAACAACCAGTTCGTCCCTTCGATCGAAACTTTCACGTTTTTACTGCCTCCCGTACCCGATTCGGGGAACGACCTCGAGATCCTGCTCCGCACGCCGCGGTAGGCATCCGGCCTTCCCATCGCTACATTGACCCTGCGCGCCCGCAGCGAGTACCTGCCCTACACCAGCTGCTTCAGGATCGCCAGATGAGCACGCTCATTCATTCCGGTCGTGTCTTCGACGGCACAGGCAACCCGTGGTTCCACGGTGACCTTCTCGTGAAGGACGGCCGCATCGCCGCGATCGAACCGCCGGGGAAGATACCACCGGAATCCTCGAACGACGTCATCGACGCCGCCGGCCACATTGTTTGTCCTATATTCATCGACATCCAGAGCCATTCCATCGTCCCGTTGATGCGAGATGGTCGCTGTTTGTCCAAGATCACCCAGGGGATCACCACCGAGATTATGGGTGAAGCCTGGACACCCGCGCCCGTGGCCGCCGGATCCACACTCTCCGGGCGCATCCCCGACGACTGGAAAGATCGTGCGGCTTCTTGGATGCGTTTCGGCAACTGGCTCGATGCGACGGTCGACGCCGGGGTAACTCCCAACGTAGGATCCTTCCTCGGCGCAGGCACGTTACGGTCGCTCGCGATGGGAATGCGGATGGGCGCGCCGTCATCCGACGAACTCAACGCAATGCGTCAGACGATGGCCGAGTCGATGGAGGATGGTGCCTTCGGCTCGTCCTACGCTCTCATCTATCCCCCGGACACCTACACCACCACCGACGAGATTGTCGAAGTCTGCAAGGTCGCTTCGGCTTCCGGAGGCGTCTACATCACCCATATGCGATCCGAAGCGGACGAAATCCTCGAAGCAGTCGGGGAGCACAACTATGACAAGATGCATCAGGTCATCGAACGCATCGAAGCCGTACGCGATGGCGGACAGGACGTCACCGCCGATATGTATCCATATCCCGCGAGCGGCACCGGTCTTTCCACCGTGCTTCCGACCTGGGTCGCCGCAGACGGTGAGTTTTTCGACAACCTCCGCGATCCCTCGGTCCGTGCGCGGATCGTTGCCGAGACGCAGGACGTCGGCGGAGAGATCCCCCGCCGTCCTGACCAGATCGCCCCCGTCGCGTTCAAGAATCCGGAGAACCAGCAATACATCGGGAAGCGACTGGATGAGATCGCCGAGATGCGTGGGCAGGACTGGGTCAACGCCACGATAGACCTGCTCCTCTCCGAAGAGGATCGCATCTTCACAATCTACCACACGATGTCCGAAAACAACGTCCGCCTCCAGTTGCAGCTTCCCTGGGTCAAGATCTCGACCGACGCGGGTGGAATCGACCCTGCCTGGGCGAAAGCGAAGGACCCCTCCATCCGAGAGCCTATGGAACCTACCCACGTGTTCTTGGGCGTTACACTCGGGACGAAGGTCTGATGTCATTCGAGGAATGCATCCGGAAGATGACGTCTTCCGTTGCCAACCGGCTGTCCCTGTGGGATCGCGGAAGATTGCAGCCAGGTTGCTGGGCCGACGTCCTGGTCATCGATCCCGCAGCCGTCCTCGATCGCTCTACGTTCGACGACACACATCAGCTCTCCGTCGGAACCCGGGACGTCTTTGTCAACGGAACGCGGGTCCTGGAAGACGGCACCCACACTGGGGCGACCCCGGGGAAGTTCGTCAAGGGACCAGGTACGTGAGTCTATGATGAGGAAGTCCATCGCCACGCCTGGTCCCTCGACGAAGCTTCAGCGAAGGCGGGCTCGCCCTCCCACCTGCTCAGGAGTGAGATGAGACGAGTCATCGATCTTGGGGGACCCCTTGTCGAAAGCCCCCGGGGAAGTGATCGTGGTCCCGTGGACTCTCAATCCTTCCTCACGGAGATGTTCGGGAACTTCGAACGCCGTCTGGCTTGCCCCGAAACGAAAAACAAGGATGACTGGAGGAAGTGGCGGCGGCGGCTGAGAGGCGCTCTCAAGCAGAGCCTGAGTCTCGACGTGCTTGGCGCCGTACCGACACCGAACCCAACCGTCGTTGAGAGCGTCGCTTGCGACGGCTACCTCCGGCAGAAGATCGTCTACGAAACGATTCCCGGAAACCGGGTCCCCGCTTACCTCCTCATCCCTGACTCACGCGGGCCACATCCCGCCGTCATCTGTCCCCACGGCCACGTCCCTGGCGCCAAGGAAAACGTCGTCGGATTGACCGAACCGGTCGGGGTGGCCTACGCGCACGAGGTTGCTCTTCGGGGGTGCATCACCCTCGCACCCGACAACGCCTTTATGGGGGAACGCGACCGACGGGACGAACGGAACGGCAACCCCGTATCCGGTTGTGCCACGGGGTGGGCACGTCTGAACCAGATGGGGCTCGATCTGACCGGCCTCCGCATTTTCGATTTAAGGGCCGGGTTGAGCCTCCTCCGCAACCATCCCGATGTCAACGCACGTCGTCTTGGTTGCGCGGGGCTGTCCGGAGGATGCTGGCTCTCTCAGGTCCTGACCGCCCTGGACCGTCGCGTGAAGGCTGTCATTCTAAGCGGTTTCTTCACCACGTTCGTCCAGACCACCTGGCACGGTCACTGTGTCTGTCACCACCCGTTCGGCATCGGCCGGATCTGTGATATGCCTGACATCTCCGCGCTGATTGCGCCGCGTGCACAGTTCGTGGAATCCGGGATCTCCGATAAACCCTATCCGCACGAGCCCGCCTACAAGATGGTGAAGCGAGCTTATGAATTGAATGGGGCTCCCGATCGCTTGCAGCTTCACCGATATAAGGGCGGACATATGTTCAACGGCACGAAATCGATCCCCTGGCTCGTCCACCAGCTGACGACGTGACGCCTCTATACAATGAACTTGAGGCACGATGACCTAGAAATTCATCGATGGAATAGAGAAGTCATCCCTATCCCACCGAAGCCCAGGCGAAGGTGGATTGGCCGGGCCCCATCTTAGTTTTCGCGTAGAAAAATGGATCCCGGCCTGATACCTACCGGGATGACAGGTGGTTTCACCATTGGTATGAGTTTAGAGACACGTTGAAAGAAAGTTTGTCACCCCCGGTAGCCTGACCCGGTTCGCGTCTGGCCGGGGCTTCTCGTCCGGGGCCCATTTTGATCTTCGCATAATTTAATGGGCGGGTTCCTGTGTCGGTCCCTCTCGGGACACTAGCAAGTGAAGAGCGAAAATGATATACCGGGTTGCTACTCACCGCCTTAACGACCCTGAAGGGGTCACATCCTGCAGCCCCGGGCTAATAGACGACACCACACACCCCCGAGCTGTGAGGAATCTCGATCGGCCAACACATCGGCCTTTCTCGGAGCACTAGCCAGGCGTAAAAATGATGACCACACGCGTAGGTGCCGTACAACTCATCTCCGATCAGAGCGACGTCGACGGCAACATCGAGAGATCGCTCGCGTTCTGCGACCGAGCGGCGAAGCGGAAGGTGCAGATCCTCTGTTTCCCGGAAGGGGCCAGCACCGGTTTCGACTGGGTCAGCGAAGGAAAGGTCTCCGATTGTCCGTACGCTGAACCCGTACCGGGCCCAATGGTTGAAAGGTTCAGCGCGAAGGCCGCCGAAACGGGGATGTACATCATCTACGGGATGCTTGAACGTCCGAAAGGATCCCGGCAGATCTACAACACAGCATTTCTCGTGGGACCCACCGAAGGCTACATCGGCCGCTTCAGGAAGGTCCACGCCGAAGACGTCTTCGCGAACGGCACGGATGCAGAAGTCTTCCACACGAAGCACGGAAGAATTGGTATCTTCATTTGCGCCGATATGCGGTCACCGGAGCTCTCACGCCTGCTGGCGCTCAAGGGCGCCCGGGTCCTCTTTCAACCCACGAACTATTTTCACGCGGACGGAATCGACATCGCCAATCGCTACCGTGGAAAATGCACGGCCCAACGTTCCCGGGCGATCGAAAACGGGGTTCACCTTGTCATCGCGAACGCCGGTCGGCGGGAATACGTGAACAACAGCCGGATCCTCGGCCCCGGAGGCCAGGGGCCCGAGCCCAAACTCGCCTACGCCACGCGCCGCGAACAGCTCCTCGTCGCCGACATCACCTACGACCTCGACGACAACAAGGCCCTCACCGCCGCGAAACGAACCCCGTGGCTCTTCGAGGAACTCTCTGAAGAAATGATGAGGGCAATCCGAAAATGAACGAGCTGAATCCGTTTCTCTCCGCCGGCGGCCGACAATCGGCTGCCGGAAACCGCTCCTTCCCGGCTTCACCGCTTCTCAGATGACTCGCCGTTCAGTTCTCCTCGGCCTCCTCTTCTCCCTCCTCGCCGCCTCCTGGCCGGCCTGGTCGGAGTACATCATCCGGTCTTCTCGAGCGGACTACGGCCACCTGTCGGCGGCCATCCTCATTCCGTTCATCATCCTGATTGCCATCAACAGCCGATTCGCCGGCGCTCGTGGTCTGAACGCCTCCGAGCTGATCGTCATCGTCTCGATGGGAATGATCGCCTCCCTCGCGCAGGGGGAATGGGTCGCCGGATATTTCCTCGGCACCATCACGTCCCCCACCTACTTCGCCACGGTCGAGAACGGATGGGAAGAGGCGCTGCTTTCGAACGTCCCGCACTGGTCGATCATCGCCGACCGCAAGGTGGCAACCGCCTTCTACGAAGGCCTCCCGCTTGGAGCCGACTTTCCGTGGGCCGTCTGGTGGCCGCCCCTGATGTGGTGGGGCCTCTTCCTTGTCCTCTTTTTCATCGCAAATCTGAGCGTCGTCGTCATCTTCCGTCGTCAGTGGATGGACTACGAACGACTTCCATTCCCGATCGCGGTCGGTCTCCTTGAAATGACGGGCCAGGGCTCGGAGCGAGGAACGCTCACTCTCCTGGCTCGGAACCGTCTCTATTGGATCGGCTTCGGGATTCTCTTCGCCATCTTCGCTTGGGATCAGGTCGCGTGGTTCAGCGAACTCATGCCCGAACTCGAACCCCAGCGCGATCGCATCATCAACCTGATGCGTGGATTCCCTTTCCTCCGGTTCAGCCCGAATCCGATGGCGATGACCTTCGCGTGGTTCGTCAAGTCGGAAGTCCTCTTCAGCATTTGGGCGTTCCATCTAGTGATGGTCCTGCAGGTCGGAATTATGAATCGGCTTGGATATGAGATGGGATCGCCGGAACCTCTCACCTCTTTCCATCCCGCGATCGGCTGGCAGAGCTTTGGAGGTCTCGTCGTCTTCGTCGTCTGGGGACTCTGGGTAGCCAGACATCACCTAGTAGCCGTTCTTCGCCAGGCGTTCCTAAACCGGCGCGAAATCGACGACTCCGAAGAATTGATGTCCTACCGTACCGCCGTCTTCCTGCTCATCGGATGTGGACTGTTTTCGGTGACGTTCCTGTGGCGATGCGGCCTGGCATTGGGCCCGCTCGCGGTGTTCTGGGTAACGACGATGATCCTCTACCTGGGTTTCGCGCGGATCATCGTCGAAACCGGGCTCGTCTTCCTGCGAGTCCCCGTCTCCGGCCAAGGAACAGCCTGGCACCTGTTCGGCATCCAGGGCATCGATCCGGCGAGTGCCGTGGCCTTGAGTCTCGCCTATACCTTCTTCGCCGATGGCAAGACCCTCTTTACGACGACGCTCGCCCACATACCCCGCCTGGGGATGTCGCTCGACAAGCGTGCACGTCGTCGTTTGCCGACCGCCGTGACGGTCGCCCTCGTGGCAGGACTGACGGCCGTGTGTGCGTTCACGATTCTTCACGGGAACTACGGGATGGGCACCCGCAACTTCAACAGTCCCAGCTACAACGGCGGGAACGCCGGGGCCATCTGGGGTGTAACGGCCACCCGCATTCGGGCAGGCAGCCTCGTGCCCGATATGAAACGCGTCTTGTGGCTGATCGTCGGCATCATCTTCACGACGGGCCTCTACGGGATTCGCTATCGGTTCCCCCGGTTTGCCCTGCATCCCATCGGCTTCGTGATCTCTGGCTCCGACGTCCTCCGGACCGGGGTCTCGTCCGTCTTCTTCATCTGGCTCGCGAAGGATCTCGTCTTCAGATTCGGCGGACTGAACCGCTACCGCAGAACGACACCGTTCGTAATGGGCGGCTTTATGGGCTACCTTACCGCGGTTGCCACGGGAATAATCGTCGACGCAATCTGGTTCCCAGGAAAGGGCCACCTGCTGCACGGCTGGTAGATGGGTAGGTGACCCAGTCTGAGGCCTTTGGAATGATCATCGTGAATCGCAATTGGCCCGGACCCACCCCTCTTCGTTTTCTACTCCCGTTCGCCCGCTCCCCCCGCCTGCCTCACCGAAGCTGCGTAGCAGCGCAGGTGGGTCTCCCGCTCTGTTTCTCATGACTCGGCGTTCCTTCGGCATAGGCCTCTTCCTGTCGATCCTCGCCGCAGTGTGGCCTGCGTGGTCCGAGTACATAATCCGGTCCTCTCGCGCCGACTATGGCCACCTCTCCGCAGCGATCCTCATCCCTTTCCTTCTCCTCATCGTCATCAACAGCACGCTTTCCAGAAAGGGAAGGGGCCTCAGCGCTTCGGAGCTGATCGTGATTGTCTCGATGGGGATGATCGCCGCACTGGCCCAGGGCGAATGGGTCGTCGGTTTCTTGCTCGGAACCATCGCGTCACCCACCTACTTCGCGACGGCCGAAAACGGTTGGGCGGAAGCCCTGCTTGCGACGCTACCCAGCTGGTCTATCGTCGCGGATCGGCAGGCCGCGACAGAGTTCTACGAAGGTCTGCCATTCGGGGCCGCGTTCCCCTGGTCGGTCTGGTGGCCCCCCCTCCTCTGGTGGGGTGGGTTCCTCCTGGCCTTCTTCCTCGCAAACCTGTGTGTCGTCGTCATCTTCCGACGACAATGGATGGACCACGAGCGTCTTCCCTACCCGATCGCCGTCGGTCTCCTGGAAATGACCGGCCAGGGCGAAGCGCGGGGCACTCTCACCCTCCTCTTTGGGAACCGGCTATTCTGGATCGGGTTCGGGATCACAACCTTTTTCTTCGTCTGGGATCAGATCGCCTGGTTCAGCGTACTCTTGCCGGAGATCGACCCTCAACGCGACCGGGTCATCACTCTCGCCAGGGGGTTTCCCGATCTACGCTTCAGTCCGAACCCGATGGCAATGGCCTTCTCGTGGTTCGTCAAGTCGGAGGTGCTCTTCAGCATCTGGGCGTTCCATCTGCTTATGGTCGCGCAGGTGGGCGTGATGACCCGATTCGGTCTGGAGATGGGCGCGCTCGATCCCTGGGATTCGTTCCACGCTGGCGTGGGGTGGCAGAGCTTCGGGGGTCTGCTCGTGTTCGTGGCCTGGGGACTCTGGATCGCCCGCGACCACCTCGTCACCGTCGTCCGTCAGGCGCTCTGGCAAACAGACGAGATTGACGACTCGGAAGAGCTGATGTCCTATCGGACGGCCGTCCTTCTGTTCGTGGCCTGTGCCTTCTTCAGCGGTGCCTTCCTCTGGCAATGCGGGCTCTCATTCGGTCCCCTTCTCGCCTTCTGGGGGGCGACTGTCGTATGCTACCTCGGCTTCGCCAGAATCATTGTCGAAACGGGGCTTGTCTTCCTTCGTACCCCCATCACCAGCCAGTCGTTCACCTGGCGTCTCTTCGGGATTCCCGCCATCAGCCCGGCCAGTGCCACAGCATTGGGTCTGACGTATACGTTCCTTGCGGATGCCAAGACCCTCTTCATCACCACCCTCGCCCACATTCCCCGTCTCGGCCTCGCCATCGATCGAGAGAGTCGGCGGCGCCTTCCGGCAGCAATCACGGCCGCCCTCATCGCGGGGTTGGCTGCCGTATGCGCCTTTACGCTCTACCACGGCTACTACGGCGTCGGCACGATCAACTTCGCTAGCCCCAGCTACAGTGGAGGCAATGCAGACGGTGCCTGGGGCTACACTGCATCGCGCATCAGAAGCAGCGGCATCCAGACCGATTGGCGGCGCCTCAACTTCATGTTCGGCGGCGCGATTTTCACGGCCTGCCTCTACGCCATTCGGTATCGCTTTCCCCAATTCAGCCTCAACCCCATCGGCTTCGCCATCTCTGGCTCCAACGTCCTGCGAAGCGGGATCACCTCCGTCTTCCTCATCTGGCTGGCCAGGAACCTCATCGTAGGTCTCGGTGGGCTGGAGAGCTACCGACGCGCGACACCCTTCGTAATGGGAATGCTCCTCGGATACCTCAGCGCGATCACCACGGGAATCCTCGTGGACGCCATATGGTTCCCTGGCAAAGGTCACCTCCTCCACGGCTGGTAGACCCGACTTTTCTTGGCACCGCCTGCGGAAAGGGTCGCGGGTCTTTTCTCACGTCGGCAAGAACGAAATATCGTTACTTAGGCCGGGGCTCTTCAATGATGACATTCATTCTTTATTTCCTAAATGTAATATTATCAATTCTATAAATGATATGTTGTTCTACGGGCACGAGATTTGATTGTGGAATAGGATGACCCTAATTCACGCCTCAATCTCGGAGATCCCAATGGCCAAGCCTATCAGCGACATCACTTTCACACCCACCGTAAAAGCCATCCAAATCCGGAAGGGCTCCCGTGGCTCCTACTCGAAAGTCGAGCAAAGTGGCGGCTGGAACCGGGAAGTCACCGATGGTCTGGAGGGGTTCCTCGCCGACCTCGATATGTTCTACCTGGGAACCGCCAACGCCGAGGGGCAGCCCTACGTGCAGTACCGGGGCGGAAGTCCCGGATTCCTCAAAGTCGTAGATCCACATACCCTCGCGTTCGCCGATTTCTCCAGAAACCGCCAATACATTTCCCTCGGCAATCTGAGTGAAAACCCGAATGCCTTTATCTTCCTGATGGACTATGCAAACAGCCGACGGATCAAGGTGTGGGGAACCGCGAAAGTCGTCGAAGAAGACGAGGAGCTTCTATAGTCACTCTCGGACCCGGATCCTTCGGGCAAGGTCGAAAGAGCCATCGTCTTTACCGTCGAGGCCTGGGACACCAATTGCCCGCAGCACATTCACAGAAGGATTCTTCTCGAAGACGCAGAGACCATCATCGAGGAGCAACGAATCCGAATCGAACACCTCCAGGAGAAGCTGGCCCGGCTTCAAGCAGGAAACCTGAATCCCGATGAATCGAGCCTCAACGAAGATCAGGTATCCCTGCAACTGTGATAGAACCCGCCGACACGGTGACTTGATTGGAGTCCGAAACCGGACGGGGTAGGGTCACGGCATGCCGTGACCTTGCGCGATAACCCAATCTGCTGCTTCGATCTGATTCGTAGAGGGACAAGCGAAGTCTGGAGTTTACCGTCTGAAACCTGATCGAGAGATCGCCAGTCTACTTCGACTGAGGGCTTGATTCGGAACGTGGGACGCGCAACCATTCGTGCGTCCCACAATTGTGTTCACCCACCTCATTCACGTGATGACACCGACCTCCCAACAGATCCAGGATCGATCATCGCCACGCCATCGCCGACCGACTCGCCGAAATTCGAGAATCGCTTTAACCTGCCCGCTTGACCCGGGCACTCGATCGCCCCATCCTACCGAATCTCCATTCCGTCGTTCGCCACAAAATCCCGACCCTAGACGACAGCATCTTCCAGATCGAAACCCCTGACCTGCAATGATCATCGACAGCCACGCATACTGCTTCCAACCGGGCGATTCATCTGCCGGCTATGCAACCGTCGCCGAGCACCTCGCCTGGCTCCAAACCGCGCAGACCGGCCATCATCAGCCTGCCTTTCGCACCCTCGACCGAGCGGCTGGATCGTCCACAATCCTCGGGCCCAAAACCCCCACCGATTGGTCGAGTCTCCCTGACGTTGACTTTCGGATCGATCACGAAAAGGGCCGCGTCGTTTGGACCGTGGATGGAGATGATTACACCAAGCATTTCTTTCCCCCCAATCTCCGAAATCTCGAGTTCACGCCCCACAGCCTGATTTCCGAAATGGACTATGCGGGTGTCGACTTCGCTTTTCTCCACACCAACCCGATGCTTGGACGAGATGCCGCGTTCCTGGCAGAGTGCATCCGTCTCTATCCCGACCGCGTCGGATCAATGGCGCCCGTCGACGAGTGGAAAATCATCTCCCAAACGGACGACGTGATCGCGGAAACGCAATCTGCCATCCGCACGCACGGCCTTCAGGAGATCAAGTTCAACACCCGGGCCGCCTTCGGTGAGGATCCGATGGCGTGGGACGACGGCCCCTATGGCCCCTTCTGGGAAGCCGCGACCGAGCTTGGCGTCCCCATCTTCTTCACGTTGGGCTGTGGGCCCGGCAGCTTCGCAGGCGCATCGACCGGACGACAGTTCGAGGCGGGCTACGCCGGCGAGCAACGCATCTTGATCGACTGGATGAATCGCTACCCCGACTCCGTCTGCAGCATCACCCACGGGTTTCCCTGGCGCGTGTTCGTCGACGGTGATAAGATCGTGTTGCCCGACGATGTCTGGATCCCTTTCGACAACCCGAAGCTCAGTCTCGAAGTCTGCTTCCCGGTGCGCATCGGAGACCTCTTCGACTTCCCCTATCACGAGGTCCATTCCACTCTGGAGGCGATGGTCGACCGCATCGGCTCAGACCGTCTTCTCTGGGGCACAGATATGTCCTTCCAGAATCGTTTCTGCACCTATCGCCAGTCCCGTCAGTGGATCGAAAAGTATTGCGACTTTCTATCCGAGGATGATCTCGCGAACATCATGGGCCACACCTGCGCCCGCATCCTAGATCTGTAGGTACCGCTCGGATGGCAATCGTGAGCCACGGACAACCTATAAGAAGAACTCTATTGTCACCCCGGTAGCTTCCCTGCTATCGACTACGACGCACGAATCCACGAAGATCCTCACTTGTCACTGGTTATTGGTCACTGGTCACTGAATGCCTTCTCTATCCATCGCAGTCATCGGCGCGGGCAACATCGCCCAACAGCACCTCCCCGTACTGAGGGATCTCCCCGAGTGCAACCTCGATTCCATCGTCGACACGAATGCGAAGACACTCGCCGACTCAGCCGACCGCTTTTCCATCCCCAATCGTTACGCCACCGTCGACGACCTGCTCGACGCACGACGTCCGGATGCTGTCTTCGTCCTCGTCAGCGTCCTTCGCGTCGCCGAGGTCGTCACCCGATTCCTCTCCGAGAAGATCCCGACGTTCACCGAGAAACCAGCCGGTCTCTACACGCACCAGACACACGCTCTCCGCGATCTTGCCCTCGAAACGGATACCCCGGCGATGGTCGGTGTCAATCGCCGCTTCTACAGCACGCTCCAGGAAGGCCGCCGGAAACTGTTGGCAGAAGGCCCGATCCGCAGCGTGACGATCGACGCCCACGAAGACATCGAGCGACTCCGTGACTGGGACAAGTTTCCCGACGAAGTCATCGCACGATGGAGCGCCGCCAACGGCATTCACGCACTCGATCTTCTTCGCTTTTTCGGGGGCGATGTCGCAACCGTCGACTCATCACAGCAGGTCGTCGAGGGCCCGATGCCAGACGGCGTCAGCGCAACCATCGAGTTTGAGAACGGCGCCCACGGCCGTGCGGCGATGGACTGGTTCGCGCCCGGTGACCATCGGTTCGAGGTCAGAACTGAAGGCGCAACGCTCACTTCGAACCGCGGTTACGGCACCGTCCTCCTGCGACGCCGAGGCCAGGATCCTGAGGAACTGTGTCTGACCGATATCGACCGGGAGTACAAAGCCGGCTTCTACCAGCAGGACCAGACCTTCCTGCGATCCGTCCTCGACAGCGTGCCGTTCCCCGATCCCGCCTGCACGCTCGACGACGCCCTCAAGACAATGGAAATGATCGACTTGATTTGTGGTAACGAGGATGGATGAGGTCACGATTAGGTCTGCCGGCGTTGAGGACGCCGACGTCATCCACCACATCCAGTTACGCTCCGTCGGAGCGCTCTGTTCGAAGGCCTATTCGGACGAACAGATGACGGCGTGGCTGACGAACCGGTCCCCACAGATGTAAGTGCCCGTCCTGGAGAGCGGCGGGATTTATCTCGCGGAGTGCGAAGGAAAGGCAGTGGGATTCGGACACGCCGAGAACGGCGAGATTCACGCCGTGTTCGTCGATCCCGATTGGGTAGGCAAGGGGGTCGGCCGTCGACTCCTCCAACGAGGAATCGATGGGATTTCCGCAGAGGGTGCCGGCCAGGTATTCCTCAAGGCCACCCTGAATGCCGTCGGCTTTTACCGAACCTTTGGTTTCATCGAGACAGGCCCCACAAGCTTCGACTGCAACGGTGTCGACATCCCCGCAATCAGAATGACCCTCCAAAGCCCTTCCTCCCAACCGTGACGTCGTGATAACGCCCTCGCTGGTCGCTGGTTACTCGCTTCTTTCGAATCGCCTCTAAAGTTATCTTTCAAAAGGTAAAGGAGGCGTCCAGACCCTGGATCGCCTCCTCTACGCTGTGCTATTGAATGTTTCAGGGCGGCCAGCTGATCCCTCTCGCCGCGCACATCTTCCGCAACTTCTTTAACGCCCCACCCACTGCTTTTTCATCACGCTGTTTACCATAGAGATGTTCGCTCACGACCTGTTGTGAGATGCCCAGTTCTTTCCCGATCTGGCACTGATTCATCGCCTCGAAGAAATAGAGCTCGACCACCACGCGTTGACGGTCTGTCAGCACCTCAGCAATCACCATTTCCAGTTCACGTCGCATTGCCTGAGCTTTCTCGTCGCGCGCGTGGCGGTCTTCCAGGTCCTCGTCGCACTCATAGTACGGATAATCCTGGGTGGTGAATCGTCGCCACCCCGCATCGCTCAGGGTCACTTCCCAGAAATCCGGATTGGACCTGGACGAACGGGTGTCTCGTTCCTCCTGAATCTCAGCAATCTCCTCGAGGGCAGAAAAGTGGGCTGGAGATCCGGTTGCGAAGAGCTCAGCCTGCCGTTCAGCGCTCAATAAGAGACCCAAGTACCGACTCCGGAAACTCGATCATCACCAGGCCCCTCGCTGCCGCTCCGCGCCCCCAGCCGTTTGGCTGCCACTGGGGATAGGCCTCCATCGGCTTGGGAATACCATCCAGCAGAAAGTCGACTGGCTCCATCGAACCCGTGCCCAGATAGACGAATCCCGCGGCAGCGTAACACGCCGCCAGGGGTTTGCTATGGGGTTTGCCTCGGACAGGCTTGGAACGAATCGACAAGATTACGGAGGGTCTCGAAGACATCGCCGCGACCCGAGAAAAACAGCACCAAGGGTGAAAACGTCACAAGCGATCCGGATTGCCCGGTTTCTTGTACAGGCGCTACTCAGGTAGGGGTAGAGATACTCGAGCGCCCGGGGATCGCCCGTCCGGCGGAATCGAGCCGTCACGTAGTCCGCCCAGATCGCGTTGGCCAGACCCTGGCGGGTCAACGCGTCCCAGGTTCGAGACTGCTCTTCCAGGTTCTTCCACAGATCGTTCATAGGTCGCCTGCTAAGAAAGATGCGTGACGCGCCATTCCATACGCAGGGGGCGCGCCACGCAAAAAATGTCAGTCGTCCCACCAATTTACACACGTTCTACCCTTACACACTTTCACAGGCACTTCTTCAAATTTTCTCTCACTTGCCGAACACCGTCACCTCAGTACATTGCCAACTCTGCCCAAAGTTGGGTTTTTGGTTACCGGTCACTGGTTATGGGTCACTGAAAATGGTCTCTGAACGCGAGCTTTTCCTTTTCGACCTCCACGGCTACCTCAAGATCCCCAATTTTCTCACCGAGACCGAAGTAAAGGCGCTCAACGAAGCCTTCGATACCAACTGGGATCATCGCGTCGACGACCCGAACCATCACCCTGACGGGAATCTTCACGGCCCCGTGCGTCGCGGGATGTTCACAGGAATGCTCACCTGGGACAAACCGCACTGCCAGCCCTTTCGGGATCTCCTCGTCCATCGGAAAGTCATCTCCTACCTCGACGCCTTCCTGGGCCGCGGCTGGAAGATGGATCATTCCCCCTTCATGCTCACGGGGGGCAAGGGCACCGAAGGGCTTCGCATTCACGGCTCCACCAGCCACCATTTCCACGGAGCGCAGTACCATACCTACAGCAACGGGATGATCCGGTGCGGTATGATTGTCTGCCAGTATCAGCTTGCCGACGTGAATGAAGGCGATGGTGGTCTCTGCGTCGTCCCGGGCAGTCATAAAGCCAACTTCAAGGCGCCCGAGGAGATCCTTCTCTGGAAAAGTGACCCGGAGGTCGTCTACAACGTCCCCGGCAAGGCCGGCGACCTCGTCATCTTCAATGAAGCCACGCTCCACGGCACGTTGCCCTGGACCGCCGACCACGAGCGAAGGTCTTTGCTTTACAGATACAGTCCCAAATACCTCCACTACGCCGGCGGAAGCTATGAAACCTCCCAACCCGACTGGGTCTCCGAACTGACCGAAGCCCAGCAGGCCGTACTCGAACCTCCTTACATCTATCACCGCCCCCTCGTCGAACCCGACGGCCAATCCGTCGTAAAACCCCGCCGGGATATGCCGTGACAGCTTTTGTCATTTGTCATTGGTCACTGGTCACTGGTCGATGATCTCCGTCCAATTCATAGGCGTCTCCGGTTCCCGTGTCGGCCCCGGTGAAGAGACCGCCTGCTATGTCGTCAACGGATCCATTCTCATCGACACCGGATGGAACGCATCGGTTTCGATGCAGGAAACCGGTATCCGTCCGACCGACATTGACACGCTCTTCATCACCCACTGTCATCAGGATCACATCCTCGGACTGCCCGGTCTGTTCTTCGCGAACAGCCAGCGAAAGCGGGTTCGTCCCGACGCACCCGATCTCCAGATCTACGGTCCTCTCGATCTCCCTCTCAGTATCGAAGGTGCCAGAGCCCTCCTTCGCGCCAACCAGTATCCTCAGTGTGTGCCCGACCATCGGGTCACGCTGATCTACCCGGGCGAGTCCGTAGATCTCGGCGACGTGAGAGTCGATGTCGGCCGCGCCTTCCACCCCCTCGACGCGCGTGCGTACAGGTTTACCGAAACCTCCACCGGGGGCAGCGTCGTCTTTACCGGGGACACTGCGTATCACGAATACCTGCCCGTGTTCGCAAAAGGGTGTGACGTCCTCGTGCACGAGGCTTCCTCGACCCCCGACACAGAGCTGTCCGCCAGACAGCGAGTCCTCCATTCCACCCCCCAGGACGCCGCAAGGGTCGCCAGTGAAGCTGAGGCCGGAGAACTCGTTCTGGTTCACACCGCATCAGAAAACCGTCAGGCCGTGCTCGAACACGCCAGATCCAACTTTTCCAACGTCCAACTGGGCATCAAGGGCGCCCGTCTCGAGATTCTCGGCCCCGGCAGGACCCAGTGGATCTACCCGTAACCGCCAGTTCCTGATCCGTCACTCGTCACGAACTCGGAGGTCGCACCGAACCTTGACGAACATGCCACAATTCTCGATTTTCGATCGTCGATTCTCGATGACACATCTTCAATGATCAATGTCTGAGGTAACGTATGCCACGTAACGTCGACAAAATCGGATGGAAAGCATCGAGTGAGAAGGGCGCGGTCGCAGCGGGAGGCGCAGGTGCTGTCGATGCGGGGTTGCAGATGCTCGAAGCCGGCGGCAACGCGGCGGATGCCGCCGTGGCCACCATCTTCGCACTTCAGGTGACCGATCACGGAGCGTGTTGCATCGGGGGCGAGGTACCCCTCCTCATCTACACCGCAAAAACCGGACGCGTGAAATCTCTGTCCGGAATGGGCAGGGCCCCACTCGCCCAGGATGCGATCGATTGGTATATGCAGAACGGCATCCCCGGAACGGGGGACATGAAAATGGCGCCCGTCCCCTCCGTCGTGGATCTCTGCATCACCACCCTCCTGCACTATGGCACGATGAGCCTCGAGCAGGTCGTCACACCCACGATCGCCATTCTCGATGCGGGAGACCAGGAGTGGGAGCCCAAGCTCGCACACACCCTCCGCAGAATGGTCGACGAGGAGAACACCGCACCCGGAACGCGCAACGAAAGGCTCCAGGCGGCCTGCGATCGATTCTACGGTCGAAGCGAGCGGAACAACGACATCGCACAGGAACTCGAGGCCGAATTCATCAAACACGGCAGTTTCCTGCGAATCGCCGACCTCGCGAATCATCGGACGCGCATCGAAGACCCCGTCACCATCGATTATCGCGGCTACACCGTCTGCAAATGCGACACGTGGACCCAGGGGCCCGCGCTTCTCCAGGCGCTGCGCCTGGTCGAAGGATTCGACGTCAAGAAGATGGGTCACCTGTCTGCCAACAGCATCCACCTGGCCGTCGAGGCGCTCAAACTCGCGTTCGCCGATCGGGACGCCTATTACGCGGACCCCGAGTTCGCGGAGGTCCCGCTCGATGCCCTGCTTTCCGACGAGTACACCGAACTGCGACGTCCGCTGATCGATCGGGAAACAGCGTCGCCCGAAGCGCGACCGGGCGATCCCTACAACATGATACCGGTCGTAGAGAACGGCGTTTTCCGCCCGGGTGGTGACGGAACGACCACCTGTGTCGTTGCCGATCGATGGGGGAATATGGTCGCCGCCACGCCCAGCGCGAACGTCGACCGCACGCGGATGGATGGGGGTGAAGCGGGTGTGACCTACGGGAACCGCCTGCGGAGTCTGAACACGACGCCCGGTCATCCCAATTGCATTCAGCCCGGCAAGCGACCCCGCATCACCCTGACCCCCACCCTGGTCCTCAAGGATCGCAACCCCGCCTTCGCTCTGAGCGTCGCCGGCGGCGACCGACAGGACCAGGCCATGCTCAACCTGATCCTCAACGCCATCGACTTCGGTCTGTCACCCGACAAGGCGGTTACCGCACCCCGGTTCTGCACCTTTCATCACCAGAACTCGTTCGAACCCAATCCCGACCGGTCTCAGACCTTCCTCAACGCCGGCGCGCTCGAAATCAGTTCGGCCATCGACGAGTCCATCCGGAACGATCTCTCCGGTCGCGGGCATCCCCTCGAGGTGAAGGACGGCCCCATCTCCACACCGGTGATGCTGAAAATCGAGGACGGGAAGATTCTCGCTGCCGGCGATCCCGAAGCCAAGCGCCACGCCGCGGGGCTGTAGGAAACTTCGCCAACACGTTTCGTATTCCCTTGTCGCTCCTCACGTTTTCAGACGTCTCCCAGTCCTACGGATTGGCGCCACTCCTCGACGCAGTCGATCTCCAGATCCAGTCCGGCGAACGTGTCTGCCTGCTTGGCCGGAATGGATCCGGAAAGTCTACGCTTCTCAAGATCGTCGCAGACGAACTCACCCCGGATGACGGGACGGTGTCGCGACAGAAACTGCTCCGGGTCGCTCTCCTTGCCCAAGAGGTACAGGACGGACTCTCGGGATCGGTCACATCGATCGTCTCGGAGAATCTCGACCAGGCAGAATCGGGGCCGCCCATCGTCGATGTCGTCCTCACACGAATGGGCCTCGACGGCACCGCCGACTTCTCGAACCTTTCCGTCGGACTCAAACGACGCACCCTCCTTGCCCGGGCGCTCGCGGCCCAACCCGATCTCCTTCTTCTCGACGAGCCGACCAACCACCTCGACATCGACGCTATTACGTGGTTGGAAACTTTCCTGCTCAAGCGGAAGGGCGCCCTGCTCTTCGTGACCCACGACCGGTCACTCACCCAGGCACTGGCCACACGCATCGTCGAGCTCGAGCGTGGGAGACTCAAGAGCTGGACCTGTGACTACGAGACCTATCTCCAGCGAAGAGCGGCCAGTCTCGGAGCAGAGGCGGAAAAGGATCGTCAGTTCGATCGCAGACTCGAACAGGAGGAAGCCTGGATCCGACAGGGGATCCGTGCACGACGAACCCGCAACGAAGGCCGAGTCCGGGCACTCGAAAGAATGAGGGAAGAACGACGACTGCGGAGGGAAGGACTGGGAGCGGCCAACATCTCCCTCCAGCAGGCCGAAAAGACCAGCCGCCAGGTCATCGAGGCCGACGACATCACGTTCGCATACGACCGGGACCCGATCGTGGATGGGTTCTCGACCACCGTAATGCGTGGAGACAAGGTGGGCCTAATCGGCCCCAACGGATCGGGAAAGACCACCCTTCTGCGACTTCTCCTCGGAGACCTCGATCCCCAGACCGGAACGGTCAAGCACGGCCTGCGGTTGCAGGTCGCCTATTTCGACCAGCTCAGAGCCCAACTCGACGGCACGAGAACCGTCGTCGAGACCGTCGCCCACGGAAGCGACCACGTGACCGTCAACGGCAAGGTCAAGCACGTCTACGGCTACCTACAGGATTTCCTGTTCGATCGTAGTCGGGCTCGAAGTCTGGTCCGTACCCTGTCGGGGGGAGAACGGAACCGTCTGCTCCTCGCCACGCTCTTCACTCGACCTGTGAACGTGCTCGCCCTCGATGAGCCCACCAACGATCTCGACACCGAAACCCTCGAGGTCCTCGAATCCTCGCTCGTGGAGTTTACGGGTACCGTGCTCCTCGTCAGCCACGACCGAACATTCCTCGACAACGTCGTCACCAGCACGATCGCCTTCGACGGACCGCGCCCGACAGAATACGTCGGAGGCTATTCGGATTTCATCCACCAATCCACGAAAGTGGATGCTCCGCCGTCCCGGCCTTCTTCGAAACCACCGGAGCGGAAGCGAACGCGGGAAAGAAAGCTGTCCAACCGGGAACGAGAAGAACTTCTCGGTCTGCCCGATAGAATCACTACGCTCGAGACCGAACGGGACACGATTCACGAAGTGATGTCCGATCCTTCGGTCTACGACGACGCCAGCCGGATTCCGGAGCACCGGGCCAGACTCGAAGCCATCGATGCCGAACTCGAGGAAGCCTACAGCCGGTGGACGGAGCTCGAGGCCATCGGATGAACGCATTCAATTTCGACTTCTAACTAGGAACAATCGTGTCCCGAATCCAAGACCTGTCCTCATCCGTTTACGAGTCCTTCGCGATGCTTGCCAAAATGCGGCTCGACCTGTTTACCCACTTGGCCGAGTGTCCGCAAACCGCCGAAGACCTTGCATCACAACTCGACGTGCGTCCGGACAGACTCTCAGTTCTCTGCTACGGGCTCGCCGCCGCTCACGACTTCTCTCCCTTCCAGACGATGCTCGACGTAGGAGCAGGATCTGGTGGGTTTTCCCTCGGCCTCACCGAGAAGTGGACGCACCTCGACGTGACCCTCGTCGACCTCGCCTCGATCACTCCCGTCACCCGACGTTTCCTGGAAGAGGCCGATGCCGCGATCAAACCGACCTGATTCGCCGGCCACTCCGCGAAGGAACTACGGCGGATGGTCCACCTGTTCAACCACGTGCCCTCCGTTCACCTTTGCCACAGAGTCCGGAAGTGTCAGAACCATCCCTCTTTCCTGTCGAGTCATCACCCTGAACCCGTAATACGCGTTGCGATGCTTCAGTTCGCCTCCGTCGTCCAAACGGGTTTGGACAAAGAATTGGTGTGCGGCGAGTCGTGTCGTCACTTCCGCACGCCCGCTTTCGACCACACCGTCCATCTGTGCGTCGATCGCCTTCTCCAACGATGCGTCCAGTTCGAACCCTGCGCTATGTCTTCCCACCATCGCCGATGCCGCCGCCGTCGTTCCCGTTCCGAGGAAGGGGTCCAGCACGACGTCTCCCTGCACGGAATACATATATATGAGTCTTTGTGCCAGCTCGAGTGGAAAGGCCGCGCTCCGGGACCGGGTCCCCCCGGGCCCGAGCTCCTGGGATGTCCCCCGAAGATCCACCCACACGTCCGAAAACCACTGGTTTCGCTCTTCCCAGAAGATCGCGCTCCTTTGTCTGAGGCTTCGGGCCTCTTCGGTCCTGAAATTTCTCTTCCCGCCCTTTCTCAAGATAAGAATGTACTCGTGCTCCAGCGTCACGTAGGCCCCGGCCGGCAGCATTCCCGATCCCATGAACTTCGTCGGTGCGTTCGTCGGTTTGCGCCAGATAATCGCCGGCAGCGGCGAAAACCCGATGGAAAGAACCGCGCTCAGAATCCTGGCGTGATTCGGGTAAAGCTGGAAGGTCCCCCTGACCGTGCGAACGGCATCTCCGATGTTCACGCACGCGAATCCACCCTCCCGCAACACGCGCCAGCACTCACGCCAGACCGGGTCCAATTGCTGATGCATCGACTCGAAAGCCCCCGGCCCGTCTTCTTCCGACAACAGCTTTCCTGTTCTGGAATCTCGTCCCGCCAGGGAGGCATCCCACATCGCGATCATCGGGTAGGGTGGGGACGTCACGATCAGGTCGACGGATTCATTCCCGATCGGGGACATATCAGCCGCGACATCGAAATGCACCGTGTGCGTCGTACGAAACACGCCCCATTCTCCACTTTTAATCCGCGATGGCTTCTTTAGCTTACGTACACCTTCGTGCTGTGTCTAGTGCCATCATAGTCGGCCACGAAATATGGATTTATCTCGACAACCACCAAGACGTCCCTCCAGCCTCTCCGTCGCAGGCATTGCGGCGGTCGCTCGTCTGACGGACAAGGCACGCGCCCACGCGAACGAGACTCTCGGAAACTTCGTCTACGGTAACGATTCAGGGCTCGACCGGATCACGCTCGAATTTCTGGGGCTGGACGCAGAAGATTTCGCGGAAGCTGCGGACCGGTACACCGACGCGGAACTCGCAAACTAGATCCGACACGCGACCGACCTCGAGGAGGGGGCGATCGCAGCGTTCAACGAGCATCACCTGCGTCGTCAACCTGATGAGGCGGGCAGAGGAAGACTGGAGGATCGTATTGCGCGGTACCAACCGGCGGAAGTGCCTACCACGGTCTTCGGATCGATCG
>CEVA01119941.1_pt1 | contig 23399 bp, 24 predicted proteins | sample 361521 | NCBI WGS metagenome assembly CEVA01 (sample SAMEA2622823, study PRJEB7988) | marine metagenome | isolation source: saline water (ENVO:00002010), including
GCATTATTTTGTGTGAAGTCAGAAAATATAATTAAATGTTTGGTCTTATATCATTTAAGCTTTTATTGATATAACCTTTGCTAGATAAATCTTTAAACATATTTTCAAAATCAGGAATAATTTTCTCTTTTATTTCCTTCATCATTTTTTTATCAAACCAATTATAAACATGTTGATGAGGAAATGTTATTTCTTTAAAGCCTCTTAATAGATTTGAAACATTAAGTGGGTCAATAATGTGGTTAAAGAGATATACACCATTCTCATTTTTTACATAAACATAATTTCCTTTAGTAATAGATATACCCATAGATATACCTGCACCTTTTGGAAATCTTCCATGCTTAGAAAGCTTTAGACCTGAAGTGCTACTGTTTAGACTTTGCCCTACAAAACGATTTTGTGTTATAACATATTTTCGAATTTTTTTATTTAAATCAATACTAAAATGATTTTCTAATAATTTGTTTTGCTTATACTTAATATTCAATGAATTCAGTACCGTGCTATAAATATCTATTTGAGATACCAGATCGTGCCTGTCTGCTTTTTTTAAATAATTGCTCTTTGCTAATAAAGGTACATGGCATGATGTATGAAAGGGTGTGCACGCATGTTGTAGCTTATCATCACCACTTGATTCTGAGAATGCAAAATAAGAGTCACCGTGATCACCTAGTATATAGATATCAGTTTTATCATAAATTTTTAATTCTTTTAATTTTTTAAATATTTTTGCAAAAAAAAATGAAGTCTCTTTAAAACATTCCAATCGACCATCAATACCAGGGGGCGCCAAACTAAAATGGTCATCATAAGCCTGAAAAAAAGTTGCAAAACTTTTATTACTATTTTCTGTTATAAAATCAATAATTGAATTAAAGTTTTTTTCCTTTCCTTTTGATATAATTATCTGTTTTTCATCACAACCCCAAATTGGACCGATTTTTTTACCATTAACACCATCTAATAAGTGATAGTAAACAGTTCTAGCAAATTCCTTATCTGGAGAGAAAAAAGCCCCAGTTTCATAGCCATTGTCATTTAATATCTTAAATAAACCATCACTATAGGTATTTACTGCGGTAGTTTCATTTAAAGGATTTTGCCAATGGTACATTGAATTATGATGATAAGCCATATCTGTACCCATTAATGTAGCAACAGTTGAAGACCATGTTGAATTACCAACATTAATACATTTATGGAACCTGGTTGAATCTTTAGCAAACTCTAAAATCTCATTCATTTTATACTTTTTTGGTATATGTGTTCCAAAAAGTCTATCGTACCTTAGACTTTCTATCATAAAAATCATTATATTGTTTTTCATACTATCAATACCATAATTATTCCATTATTTTATTTATTGAATATCTTCACTTTTAATAACTCGATTAATATCTATATTTCTTTTTGCCTTTTTACCGATGACTTCATTTAAAAATATAGGTAGTATCCCAGTCCCCGGTCTTTTAAAACAAATCATTTCTTGAGAAATCTTCTCACCTTTTTTTATCATTTTTTTACTTACAATACTCTTTCTACCCATTTTGGACACATTTTTCTCTTCATCTGTGATTACTTTTTTACCATCACCAAATGCTAGCTCTACATTTCTTATACTTTTAACTAATTCAGAAAATTCTTCAATTGTTATTGAAGCCTTATGATCTGGGCCAGCTAAATTTTTATCCATTGTTACATGCTTTTCAATTACACTAGCACCCAGTGCTACGGCAGCAATCGCACAGTCATTACCCATAGTATGATCGGAGAATCCTACAGGATATGAAAAAGTATTTTTTAAGTTATCCAATACTTTAAGATTTACTGTTTTTATAGGAGTAGGATATCTCGATATACAATGTAGAATGGTTATATCTTTTTTAAAATTTTTATTTAACAAATCTAATGATATAGCAATTTCATCAAAACTAGCATAGCCAGTTGATAACAATACTTTTTTATTTTGTTTTGCAATATAATCAATGATATCTAATGTAAATATCTCTCCGGAGCCAATTTTAAAATAAGGTAAATTAAAATTTTCATTAAGAAACTTTATACTTGGAAGATCAAATGCTGAGCATAGATATTGTACATTGTTTTTGTTGCATTCATCATACAATATCTTATGTTTTTCAAAAGGAAACTGATATTTTCTTCCCATTTCAAGAGGATTCTTTAGGTTTACACTTTTTTTAACATAATCAACAAAAAAAGAATCATCTGAATACAAATTTTCAGGTATGGCTAATTGAAACTTTACAGCATCAACACCAATCTTAGATAATTTCCTAATATAATCAATGGCAGTATCAATGCTACCATTGTGGTTTGGACCCACTTCTGCAATAATATATGTTTTCAACATTTGAACTTTAACAAGTAATTCATAATTAAAGACAACATTAACATAGCTTATTTTTTATATACCATTTTTTATCATCATTATTGATTGAAGATAAAATTTTAACTATTTTTTGAGAAGTTTTACCATTCCCAAATGGATTTTTTACTTTAGAAACATAATCTCTATATTTTTTATCAAAACAGGCTTCTTTTAGCGATTTAATAATTTTATTTATATCATGATCAACAAATTTTATATTTCCAGCATTTAACCTTCCTTGTTGCCTATTCCCAATATTGACTACAGGTAGCTTATAATATGGACTTTCTAATATACCCAAGCTCGAATTCCCAACAACAGCTCGCGCGTTTCTTAAGAGATTAACAAAAATATCATGGGGTATATTTTTAAAAAATTTAAAATGAGGGAGTCTTTCATACTTATTTAAAACATTTATAATATCGTATGATCCTGGGTCCGTATTTGGATAAGAAGCAACAATTTTAAAATTATATTTATTACAGAAATTATCCAATGCCTGCAATGTCAATTTCATATGTAGCTCTGATTGTTCTTTTTCAGATGACAATGGATGTTTAACTAAAATCAAATAATTTCCTCTTGAAATATCAAAATTAAGAAATTTTGCAAGCTCTGCTATTTTTATTTTTTTAGTATTTCTTATATTATCAAGAGAAGGATTGCCAACCGAAAAAACTCTAAATTTATCCTCACCAGTTTTTAAAAGGTTATCAGCATATTCCTTCGCCTGAGTAAAATGTATATGAGCAAGTTTAGATACGGCAAACCTGATTGGATCATCAGCGTTGCCCCAAACCGGATCTCCACCTCCAAGATGTGCAACTAAAATATCCATATAATTTCCAATTATTGCGGTTGCTATACTTTCTTCTCGGTCTCCTGGAACAAATAAAAAGTCTGGAGCTTCCCTTTCAACCGTTTGTGACATCGCAGATATTAATGTTCCAATTCCCTTTACTCTTTGGGTCTTACGATTAGTCATAAAAAGATTATCAATTTTATCTGCAATTGTAAAATTATCATTAATAATATTTTTTAAAGTATTACCATGCCAATCAGACAGATGTGCACCACAGACAATTAGTTTTAATTGAAATCTATTATCATCATTTATTGCTCTTAACACCGGATAAATGATGTCATAATCAGAACGAATTCCAGTTATTGCTAAAACTTTTCTTTTTAATTTACGCAATATATTTTTCCATTATTATTTATATAGTTTTCGAGCATAGTCAAATTGTTAAACAATAAATCAACTATTGATAAATCAGGAATAAATCCTTGTTGATTATTCCATAATTGAGGATACTCTATATAGCTATAATCAAAAGTAAATACTTTTATACCATGATCTTTAAATTTTTCAAGATTCATATAATTTAAAGATCCCTTTCCTGCTAAATATTCTGTTTCATTAAAGTGTTTAATTATTTCAATAACTAAATTATCTCTCTTAGAATGAGTTTTTATATTACTAGAATAATGGAATGTAGTTGAATTATTAATAAAGGAATTAACAAAATTTAATAAGTCATTATTCAAATCAATAAGTTTGCCATTGTTCTTGGTTAGAATTTCATTAAGTGATTCATAAATAGTAACAAAAAACGGGCTTTTATTATAATTTGCAGAAATTGTTTTTAACAACTTATTATAGTTTAGATTACTAATTTGAATTTCATTTATTTTATCTCCAAGTTTAACTGATACTGGAATTGTTAACCACTGCGAACCCTGTGGAGTTTTAATTTTATTCCTATTTTGTAAACCGTTTTTCTGATATTGGACATTATCCAAGATTACAAATTGATCTGATTTATAAATTTTAAAAAAATATGGTACCCACGGAATAAATTGAGATTGATGTATTGCAATCAATGAAAAGCTTCTAATACTTTCTTAGATATAAACTCTGCATCTTTTTCTAAGATACCTAAATGTGTAGGTAAACAAAAAGACCTCATCACCAAATTTTCTGATTTAATTAAACTTCCTTTTTTATTTCCATAAAGTTTTTTAAATACTGGCTGTAAATGAAGCAGCGGTTGATACGGCCAATCTATTTGGATACTACTTTTAGCCAATTCTTTTTTAAAATAATTTCTATCCAACCGATTATTTTTCAATAAAATTAAAAACTTCCAATAGCTGCAATCTATACTGGATGGAAAATTTTGAAAATCAATTAACTTATCTTGTTTTAATGGATATAAAATTTCTTTATATATTTTTGCTATTTTGTTCCGGTGATCAATAAAATCTTTTAAGCGATTTAATTGGTAGATTCCAATAATAGCTTGGATTTCACTCATCCTATAATTGCCCCCTATTCTATTAAAAATTTCTGTATTTGATTTAATATCAATACCAATTGATCTAATACTTGAGCCAATTTCAAAGAAAGTTTTGTTATTTGTTGATATAAGACCACCTTCACCACCACATGTTGTTATTTTTGTAGAATAAAATGAAAAACATCCTACATCACCAATATTCCCAGCATAGACATTATTTACTTTTGCTCCCTGCGAGTGCGCACAATCTTCAATCAAAAAAATCCCTTTTTGTTTTAAGAATTTTTTGATTTCGAAAATTTCTGGGTGAATTAGTCCAAGATAATGAACAATAATTACGGCTTTTGTTTTATTAGTGATTTTATTTTTCATATCATCAAAATCAATTAGGTGATTATCATCTACTTCACAGAAAATAACATTACCACCTGCATTAATTACTGAGGTACCCGATGAAACAAAAGTTTGGACTGGAACGATAACTTCTTCATCGGGCTTTATCCCAACCATTCTTAATGCAATTTCTAAAGCTGATGTACATGAGTTAACCGCTATCGCATATTCGGACTCAATGCTTTTAGCAAAATTATTTTCAAATAACTTAATCTTTGGCCCTTTTGTTAGAAGACCATTTCCACTAATGATTTCTTTAATTTCAACAATGATATTTTCAATATCATTAGGTGGAAAATATGGGAAGCCAGTTAAATATTTCATCTTATACTTTTTGTATAGTTTATTAATCCATCCATGAAATTTGCTGGGTTGAACTCAAGTAATTTTTGAGCTTTAGAAATATCTAATTTAGGATTCCAAACCTTTGCTTTACAATCATCAATTAAAACTGTTTTGGACTTTGATCCCAATAATTTAATTATTTCATTAGCTAATTCTTTTGTTTGAACTAATTGATTGCCACCTAGAATAAATATATCATTATTGTTTATGTGTTTCATCTTAGCTAGTATTTTTATGATTCCTTCAATCGCATCAGATATATATAAATAATTTCTTGATAATCTGCCACTATAAAATAATTCAATGGGTTTATTTCGACTAGCTAGGTATGTTATTTTATTTATCAAACCGTACCTATCATCTGGACCAAAAATAGAAGTAAAACGAAAAATAAGGACTTTAATTTCACTATTTTTTAATTCAATATTGAAAAGTTTCTCGGCAATATATTTTGACAATCCATAATTATCAGATGGCTCTGGAATAATATTTTCATTTATTATTTTATTTCTTTGTTTATCACCGTAGACTGAACAAGTTGATCCATATAATACAAATTTAACATTGTGTTTTTTTGCGAAGTCAATTATACTTTTACTATAATTTACATTTGTATTGTAATAATCATCATAACTTAAATCACTATTATATGGTATCAGAGACGCCAAGTGTATAATTCCATCAATATTAATTTTTTTTGGAATTTCATTGATATCCGCGTGATAACTAAAATTCTCTTTCTCAATAACATCTTTTTTTAGCAAACCAAATCTTTTACGCCCTATTCCAACTACCCTAAAATTATCAGATAAAAGCCTTTCTACTAAATTACTTCCTATAAAACCTGATGCTCCAGTTACAAGGATACTTTTACACATAAAATATAATCTTATTAATTTTTTTGATAAACTAACATAAATGATTCAGCATAATTTACACCAATTCGACTACCTCTGTATTTGCCTAAAGCTTTAATCGCTCTTATACTCCTTGGTAAGGGTGATTTCATTAATTCATTTGAATAAATTTTCATTATTCTACATTTGATATCAAAATAGTTTGTTACATCAGTAAATACATTTGGTTGAAATCCATACATATTTTTTTCTACTGCAAACTCTGTCTCTGAAATAGTTTCATAAACAAGAATTTTTTCTATGTATGGAGCTCTAAAGTTTTTTGTTGAACTCAAAACTGCTTGAAAAGTGACTTGGTGATCTGTGTGAATATCATTAGCATTATTAGTATAAATTATATTTGGCTTTATTGAATCAATTGCGTTACTTATTTTAGATACTAAATCGTACATTGGTATTGTATCTAATTTAATTGTTGGAAAATCTAATTTATTGATTGATTTAAAGCCATAAGTTTTGCCAACTGTATCGATATCAAGCTGTCTTTGTTTAATTTGTTTACTAGTCCAACCATTATCTTTTGAAACATTTGTAATAATTAACCAATGAACTTCGTCCCCATTATTTTTATGTTTTAATATTGTACCACCAACACCCAATGTTTCATCATCTGGATGTGGCGCAATTATTAATATTTTTTTCATTTTAATTCAAGAAGATTATTTATTTTAGAACAATCAAGATTAAATGCCTCTCTATTGCCATTACTTATTGTGTTAATTAAAGAATCATTATTTCCATGTTTATCTATTATTTCTTTTGCTAAATCATAATATGAAATATTTCTATCCCCAACATTATAAATACCAGAAATGTTTTTTGATATTGATTTGTGAACTATATTAATTAAATCATCAATATCAATAAAATTACTTACTCTTCTGCCATCTCCAAATAAATTAATTGAATTGGATTTCATTAACTCCTTTTTCATCACTGGTATAATTCTATCATCTCTCATGCTTTTTCCAATAACATTTGCAACTCTAAAATGACAAATATTTATTTTACTTTTTCTAAGTAAATGGCTAATTAATATTTCTGATGAATATTTCGATAAGCCATAAATACAATCATTATTAGGAAGGGGATTTATTTTTGAATTTTCTTTATATATTCCTGAGAGATTTGGATAAACAGAAATCGATGAAAAATTGATTAATTGTCTGGGGTTTAATATTTTTGAAATATGTACAATATTCTCAGCAATATTAATATTTTTATAAAAAATTTCTATATTTTCTGTATCTTTTGATGAAACTAGCTTTGAAGCCAAGTGAATTATTATATCAATATTATTTTGTTCATTAAACTTTTTAAAATATTCTATAACATTATCCTTATTCATTAAATCTAAATTAATAGATTGTTCATTATCTATTGATTGATTTTTTTCATTATATAGTTTAATAACTGTATGATTTTTTGCAAGTACAGTTGACAACTTGTTACCAATAAATCCCTTTGCTCCAGTAATTAAAATCTTCATTTATTTCACATCAGTTATTTTATTTGATATCATAGAATTGAATTTTTTTACTGTCATAAGATATTTCATTTTTTTGATAATTTTTTAATAATTCTTGATAATTTTTTAAATCATATATGGTTCCACCAATATATGATTTAAAAACACCACTTGGCGCAAAACCATTTTTATAGCGATATATACCATCATTTGGACTTACTCCGCCCCCAAGTAAGAAATAATGATACCTTTCTTCCTTATTAAGAAATCTGATGATCTCTCTTTTCAATAAGGTATTTGGACAAAGTTCACGGTATTTTTCGAGTGTTCCGCCAAAAAAAGAATGACAATAATATTCAGAAAGTAAAATTAATTCACATGATATTATTTTGTCATTAACGATTGCATAAAAAAAAATAAAATTATCAGGGAGGTATTCCCCTAATAACTCATAAAAATGCTTAGGATAAAAATAAAAACTTGGTGCATTTCTTTTTTTTAATGTTCTATGATAAATTTTTATAAAGCTATCTAAATTATTCATATTTTTTTCATAGAAAATATTAACGTTACCTCGGATTGCCTTTTTTATTGATTTACGGTGCATGTGTTTATAATTATTTTCTATTTTTTCTATATTTTGTTTCAAATTAAGAATTATGAAGTTACCTGATTCCTTAACAATTGACTTTGAAGATGATAGTTTGTGATTGTTTATAATAGGGTGAAACCTATCAAAAGAAGTAACTATATCATTATTAATACAATAATCATAAAAACTGTTATGAAATTTTTGAATGTAATCTAAATCAGTTATATTTGAAGCAATTCCATTTCTACCATAATAACCAGTAATATCATTAATTTTTATTTCATCATTAATTATAATACTTCGTAATACGAAGGGATAAATTGCTATTCCTGAATCACATTCTAAGGTTGCACATTTTATTTTATAATTTTTATAAATTGACTTCTGGTAAACCTTACCAAAATTTTGATTGTAGAATATATCAGATGATTTATCATCTAACTCATTATAATAATGCCCCCAACTTGGATTATCATAATCTACTATATTAAATTTCATTTTATAATAGACAAAACAATTTTTGCCAAATTTTCCATATCTTCAATATTATATCTTTGATCTATTGGTAAAGCCATAAGTTGATTAGAAAAAAGGGCTGCTTTGGGATGTTCTAATTTATTTAGTCTCGCATTTGGCCAAAGAGGGGTAGCAAATACGCGTTTTTGTTTTAATTTTTCAATTATTACATCGCGATTATTTGTTAATAAAGGGTATGCGAACGGCACTCCAGATTTTTCAGAAACAGCTGGTGTGAAATGATCCTTTAATAAACCATTTAATACCTTATAATTTTCTCTTCTTATACGTTCGTGTTCTATTTTGTCAAGAAGTGATAATTCTATCAAACTTTTATTTGTTATTTTCTGGGGTGGATCAGAGGGCCATTTTTCTTCAAGTTTTTCAACTAATGAGATTCCTATTTTTTCTTTATAGGGATCATTAGTATTTAAAAGCAGCCTACTAGCTTTTCTTATTGATGAGAATGCTTCTGCAGATTCTAACTTTTTTTGTGATAATAGTTTTTCATTAGAAATATCATCCAGCGCTAAAACGCTTCCATCATTTAAAGCTGTAGCTTTATGAGGGCATGACATAACTGCACCTGAATTAGGTAGTTCATAATTCTCAAAGCCAAAAGCTGTTTGCGCAGCATCAACTAAAATAAAATCATTATTTTCAATTTCATTATTAAGCGTTAAATAATCTATCCATGGTTTGAATCCATAAAAAACTGGGACAATAATTAAGCGAGGCCTTGGCAAAGATTTAATTACATTTAGAATTTCTTTTTGACCAAAGTCAAATAATCCAATTTTTAAATTATATCTTTCCATCATCGTAGGAATTTCTGGCCATGTATAAGCACAAACAGCTGCAGAGGAAAATGGTCCATAATTATGAAGTAACCAGATCATAGCAGATCTTCCGTGAGAAAAGAAAAGATGATTTTTCAAAAAAGATCTGGGGGTTTTTAGCAATGGATCACAATCCATTGTAATTGTCCCGCCATATCTCTTTAACATTTTTTTTTCTTCAATTTATTTATATTATTAAAACCCTATCAATTATTCATCTAAGCAGAATACTCTGCATTGCCAATAATTAAGTCACATATAAGAAGCAACCAAATTTGATGAGTATTTTCAACAATATTATATGCTTTGCTATCAATCCAAAAATTAAGTTCTCCTTTACTTTTTAATAAATTATCATTTTTAAAACCAGTAAAAGTCACAATGTTAATTTCCATATTTTTTGCACTTAGTGCTGCATTGATCATATTTTGTGAATTACCGCTTGAACTTATTAATATAGCTAAATCCCCTTTGTCACCATAAAATTCTATCGCTTTTGCAACCCAATTTTCATAACCATAATCATTTGAAAAACAGGTAATTAAATCTGTTTCATTAAAATTAATTGACCGAATACCACCTTGTTTAGTAAAATCAACTGCAACATGACTAGATATTGCCGCACTACCACCATTACCTGCTATTATAACTTTATTCCCATTTTTTTTTACTTCTAATAGTATTTTTTTTAATTGAATTATTTTTTTAGAAATATCTTTTTCAAAAAGTGATTTTTTATATCGATCTAAATATTCTTTTATAAATGTTGAATCATCCATTACTTATTTTCCTTTTTCCTAAATGAGTAAATTTTATCAATTATTTTCATAAGTCTTAATGCATCCGAAGAATTACCGTTTTTTACTATCTTATTATTTTTGATTGCGGAAAGAAAATCATCGGCTTCTGAATACCATGATTTATCGTTATGATATGTAATATGTTGCTCATCTTCCCAGGTCGCTGCAGGAGCTATACTTCGATTTTTTGCAATGCTTAGTATCTCATCTCCATAAGTATTTGAAGAAGTCTTCAAACCATTTAAAACGAAATAACCTTTTTCTAAAAAAACTTCAAGTGAAAAAAGATGTCGCCATTGAGTCATAGTAGAATGCAAAGAAGCAGATAGTCCAGTTTTTGAATTTTCTAAAGTAGCAAATACATTATCTTCGACATTCAACTTCCAATACAAATTAGATACAGAAGCATGAATATTATCAAAATCACCACCCAAATGAAGAAAAAGATCCAACATATGAATACCTTGATCAATTAGAATACCCCCTCCAGCAAATTTCTTTTTTGAGCGCCAATTGTTAAAAAAAGTTTTATCTACTGATTTACCATATCTTCCTCTCATCCAAAGGATTTTTCCAAACTCATTTCTATCAATTATTTTTTTCATTTTTTTGATACTATCATGGTGACGATGATTGAAACCATACATTAAGATTTTCCCCGATTCTTTCTCAACTTTTTGTATTTTCAAAATATCATCTGCTGTAAATGCTGGTGGCTTTTCACAAAATACATGTTTGCCAGCCTTAAGACTATCTATAGTTAGATTCATATTAAGATAATTTGGTGTACAAACATATACCGCATCAATTATAGGACTTTCAAGGATCTCTTCTGCGCTCTTTGCTTTTTCAATGCTTGTTGACACTTTATTTGAATCATATATTGATATTACTTTTGCAGTATTACTTTCAGAAAGTACATTATGACGTATTTGACCCATTTTCCCATATCCAATAATACCAATATTTATCATGGGTTAATTTCTTTGATGAGTAAATCTAATCCTCTTCTACAACCTAATAAAAATCCTTTGCAAGTACTAGCAATGTGTGGTGTCATAAAAAAATTATTTGGATGAAATTCTTTTAATTTCCCATTATAAGGCTCATCCCAAAATACATCGAATGCTGCCATTAGTCTCCCCGATTTTATTTCATTATAAAGAGAATTCTCATCTACAATATGACCTCTAGAAGTGTTAATAAGAATAGCTCCATCCTTCATTAAGCTCAACTTTGCTTTGTCTATAAAACAATTATTATCATTAGTTTTTGGTATATGGAGAGTGATACAGTCAGCTTGGGGAATCAATTTGTATAATTCATTTATATCGTTTTGTAAAATATCAAAAGTCATAACATTAAGAAATGGTTGCATGTATTTAACTACCCTACTACCGATGTTGCCTTTGCCAATTACCAATAAACTTTTTATAGATAATTCAGACCGATCAAGTTTCGTCCATGGATCTATAGATCCAATATAACTATATAGCATTCGGAGAATAAGATTAGATGTAAATGCTGCTGTTTCATTATAAATAATATTTGTTGCTTCCTCTGAAGGATATCTCACAATAATACCTTTTTTATGAGCCTCTTTTTCAGGAACATTATCTTTTCCTATACCCGCGCGAAATATACCATTCAAATTAGGAAAGTCAATTAAATCAATACTCTTACTTCCCAAGAGAGCAATATCTGCCTGATCTTTTTCCTCAGTAAATATTAGTCCAGAATCATAACCATCAAGCGTGGAAGTGTTCTTCCAAATTTTCATATTATATTTTTATTTATAATACTTTCTTAAACAAATTTTACAGAAGCTCATCTTTAAAATATTCTTCGAGCCATTTATGTAATTGATTATTATTTTTTACTGGGGCAATAAATACTTTCCCAAGTCCTTTGCACAAAATAAGTCGCAATTCATTGCCAACATTTTTTTTATCTTTTGCTAAAACATTACGAAAATCGTTTATATCTATTTTTTTGATATTATAATCTTTCCAAATATTTACAAGAAATTCTTTTATTTCTATTCTTGTTTTTGAATCTAGATATCCCATTTTAACTGAAATATAATTTGCTATATCCATTCCAAAGCTTACAGCTATACCATGTGGAATTTTATAATTTGTCAAAGACTCAATAGCATGTCCAAACGAATGACCATAGTTAAAAATTCTGCGTTTATTTTTATCAAATTCATCAATCTCAATATAACGTTTCTTTATAGATAAACTCTTTGAGATAATATTTGCTAATAAAGACTTATTAGAAAAAACATTTTTATAATCCTTTTTATAATTATTGAAATCTTTTTTACCTGCTATTATAAAATAATGACACATTTCTCCAAGACCAGATTGTAAATCCCCAATAGATAAAGTCTCTAAAAATTCTATGTTAATATAAATTTTCTTTGGTGGATAGAAACCCCCAACTTGATTTTTGTATTTTCCAAAATTGATTGAAGTTTTACTCCCAATGCAGCTATCACCCTGAGCGAGTAAAGTAGTTGGGAAAAAAATCCAATCTACGCCTCGGTAAATTATAGAGGAAATAAAAGCAGATATATCTTGAATAATGCCACCCCCAATACCAATAATTCTGTGATTTTTTCGGAAACCATTATCTATGAGTTTGTTCAAAATTGGTATAATACCTTCATAGCTTTTGTTTTGTTCATTCGCTTCTATATCAATGAATAAGTTATTCTTCGGTACTGTTTTTGGAATTTTAGGGAAGTGATTTATTATCATTTTATCAATCAGTATAACATCTCCAGATCTAATTTCTTTTTTTAATTTGTCTATCGTATTATCAATGAACTTGATTTCATAATCGTGGATATTTGATTTAACATTAAAATCAAGCACTCGTAAAGCCTCCATCAATAATTATATTTTGTCCAGTTATATAAGAATTATTTTCACTACAGAGAAAAATTATAGCCCGTGCAATTTCATCTACATTTGCTAAACGGCCCTGTGGAACAGTGCCAATAATCTCCTTGATTTCCAGATCACTTAATATTTTTCTTGTGAGTTCTGTATCAACAAAACCTGGAGAAACTGAATTTACTAAAATATTATGGGGTGCTAAATCTAAGGCAATGGCTTTAGTGAATCCTATTATACCCCACTTTGTTGTGGAATAGGCTGCTCTCCTAGCTTTAGAAACAACCCCAAAAACAGAAGATATATTGACTATTCGACCATATCCTCGTTTTTTCATGATTTTTGAAATAGGTTTAGTAATGAGAAATGGTCCGCTTAAATTTACGCTATTTATCCATTCCCAATCATTATTATCTATATCAGTTATGTCATCAACTTTATTTACTCCAGCATTATTTATTAGAACATCAATGCAATTATGTTTATTAATATAATCTAAAAAAGAATTAATGGATTCAGTTGATCTAAAATCAAGATACAAATACTTTGTTTTACCATTATTAGAAACTCGATTTAATTTTTCTAATTCTTTAAAATCTGTGCCTGTTGCAATTATTTCAGCATTGTACTCTTGGAATAACTTAACGATTGCTAAACCTATTCCACGAGTTCCTCCAGTTACGACTATAGTCTTATTTTTAAAATCAAATTTCATTAATTATTAAATGCCATCACAGTACATGGAGTACCATCCGCTTTATCAATTAAAAGTGGAGAAACAATAACTTTTTTAAATGGTCCTTCTATATCTAGTTTCATATCCTCAATTAATAAAATGGGCTCACCTTCTTTTGGATTTAGAAATGCATGGTGCGCCTTTCTTCCCTCTTTTCGATTAGAATAACTAGAAATAGAAATAAGATCCATTCCAATGCATCTTAGTTGGGGAAAAACTTTTCGTAAAAATGGAGCTAAGTCTGCAGATAAACCTGGGGGAGTTAAAGTATAACGGTCTGTACCTCTATGAACACCATAACCGGTTTTTATTAATAATAATTCTGTTTTTTTATTTTTTAGTTTTAATAATAATTCAGGTTCGATTATTTGGCAATCACTGACTTTGCCAGACAAATCAATTATTTCAACAAATTGAAACTGCCAAAAGCTTGGCGAATAATCATTTAGGGTTTTCCCATTAGGATTAAAATGATAAGGTAAATCAATATGTGTACCACTATGATTGGACAATGTTAGATTTATTGTATTACAACTATCACCTTTATTGGTTTCTTTATCAGGTGAAATAATTATTCCTTCTCCATTACCATATGATGGAGTGTTTTCTGATATATAATAAGAAAGATATTCCATAATTAATTAAGTTCAGCAATTATTTGACTGATTAAATCCATAGAATCTTTGTTTATACATATACGTTTATAAATAGATGATTCTTTTGGCATCGCTAACAATTTTATTCCAAAACAATCCAGTAAACTCAGATCGAATGAACCTAATGTTTTTTTTATGTTTTCATAAGTCATTAGACTTTCAGGCTCAAAGTATTCATAGTCACCAATGGTTGCAGGCGGCATATGTAAATCTGACCACGGACCATAATGGTTATTATTATTAGCAGTAGTTCCAGAAAACATGAGTCCGCCCAATACTTCGTTCTCCATAGCAAGTTCTATATGTTTTATTGGCCCTTTTATATCTCTATATTCAATTACTGACCTACCCCAATTAATTACAATGCTAATATTTAATCCCAATTCACCATTAACTTTTTTTATTGCACTTATCTCATTTCCCAAAGATAAAAACCCTTTTTTAGGTAACAGGTTGTATTTGGTGAATGCATCGCAATGTTCAACAAATATTTTAGTATTCCCCCAATCCCAAGACGCAAGCTCTAACAATGATATTATAAAACTCTGCTGATCAGAATAATTTTTTTCATGATTGCTTTGGGGTGATGAAGTAATATAAATCCCAATTACACTTTTATTACCAAAATGATTTTTCAATTTATTTATACAATTAAATGCTTTTTTATAAAAAAGAATCGCTTTTTTACGACTATCCTCGTTTTTTGAAGCTAAACCAAAATGGGAATCCTTTTGAAGAAACTCCATCGTACCTGGAACACAAGTAATAACATTTTGCCAGTTAGAATCAAGGTTCTTCAATAACCATTCATCATCAAAGGGGTGTAAACTTTTTCCCCAGAAAGGCAACTCAAGACCCCTAATGGAATTAAGTTTTTTCAGTTCACTAAAATAAATCGATTCTAAATTTTCATCCCACGAGTGCAAATTTGGAGAAGTAGCATATGCGCCTACAATATATTGGGTTATAAGAGGACTATTAACCACTTAATAACTGACCACCCGACACATCAATTCCAGAGCCGGTGATATATTTATTTTCTTTGCTAATTAAAAATTCAATAGCCCTTGCTGTATCGAGGGGGTCCGACAATTTTTTTAATGGCAGTTTTTCCTGTAATATTTTAATCTCATTTTTATCAAGATTTTTTTTAAGCATCGGGGTTAATGTCATGCTAGGGAAAACTGAATTGATCAAAATATTATATTTGGTCCACTCTATTGCGAACTGTTTAACTAAACCAGATAATGCCGCTTTGCTTATAGTGTACTCAAATCCTGAAAATGGACTTGATTTTTTAGATGCAATAGAATTGACAACTGCAATTCTTCCTTTAGTTTTGATTAGACTTGGAAGAAAATACTTTAATACTCTAAGAAGGCCAGTTACATTTGTATCAATAATTTGATTCCATATCTTTTCATCAAAATTTTCAATAGATTTTTTATTAGTAGTTATTCCAGCTGCAAAAACTAATGAATTTATGTTTCCAAATTTTTTTTTAACATTAGTATAAAGATCTTTTATTGATTTATCTGAATTTATATTTGCATTAATCAAATTAATATCATTAGAAATCATTTTTCTTCTACCACAAACTATTACCTTATAATTTTTATTTAATAAATATTTCGCGGTTTCTAATCCTATACCTGAGGTTCCACCAATAATTAATACCAAATCGCTCATTATTATTTTACTGGATAAACATGCTCAACATCTGCTCTACTAACAGCAAGACGAATGGCAATTTGATTCCCAATTGCGGTGATTTTATGTTTTTTCCCTTTTTCAATAAATACAAAATCTCCTTTTTTCACGATTGTTTTTTTACCCTCGATTACCCACTCCCATTCTCCTTTTAATATGTACCACCACTCATTCCAGTTTGGATGAAAATGAAGTCGATTACCTTCACCTGGAAGTTGGGCAATTAAAGTCGCACTATTATTTTCTGTATTTACTAACCTATGACACCATGAGGTAGAGTTACCATAACTACTAATTAATTTTTCTAACTCAACAAGGGGTTCATTTTCATAATCAAAATTACTTTTCAAAACACCATCTTTCTTTAAAATATCGGGCACTTCAACTTCAATGCGGTTCTTTGACATTTCATAATATTCATGCTTGGATGAATGGGATTGGGTTCGCATTTTGATTGCAACTTCTGCTAATTCAAAATCTTCTTCATTATCAATATCGATGGTAGATAAACCTTTAATGGGGAAATAACCGATTTTCCCTTGACCACCATGATAAGCAAATCCGAGTTTTTTCATATTTTTTAGGAATGATGAATATTTCCAAGCCATCAAAACCGTAGCATAAGTTTCAACAGGGTTCATATCTTGTGAAGAAATATGTGGTTCTAATAGCTCAAAATTAATAGGGTTTTTATTATAGATCCCTGAGATTTGGTGTTCTACAGTGGAAACTAAAGTATCAAAATCATTATCAATCATATAATTAACAAAATTTCTTATTTCGTCTATGCTAATAAGTGGAGATGTAGGAAGTATCTGTATAAGTATATCACCATCTATATTATTGATAAAATCTAAAGCAAATTGATCATTATTTGTTAAATCTGATGATAATTCTTTAGGCCTCTTATAAAATTTTGCCCCATAATTTTTTGCAATTTCAGAAAATATTTCCGCTTCTGAATTAACATATACCTCATTAAATATTTCTGATTTAACAGCTGTCTCAATATTGTAACTAATCAAAGGACGACCATTCAATAAACGTAAATTCTTTTTTGGCACTCGTTTGCTTCCTAAGCGAGCAGGTATCATAGCTATAATTTTTGTCATTTAATTAATTTGGTTTCCAAATTTCTTTCTCGTATTTAATACATAATTTATCAAGAACATCCATTGCTTCATTACTTGCACCATTTTCAACAGCAAACTGCCTTCTTTTATTTAATTCTTCTTTTTCTGTAAGTTTTTTTTCAGGGGGTTCCCAACCACACCTTTTATATATTGCAAGAGGAATACCATCTGAAACTTTTTTTCTAGGTATTCTTTGTTTATTTAGTATTTTTTTCATTTTTTTTGAGGATTCTGTACCAAGCATTTTTTTTAACTTATCAATAAATGGATATGGCTCTAATACAAAATGTTCAAAGGGAATAGTTAAGATTTGTTTTTTATATTTTGATAAAGATTTTGAAACATTGGCTTTGATTCTATCAAAGTTTGCCATTTCATAAATGGACTTTTCTACGTCATTAGATTTGATATATAAATTTTCCCAGCCTTTTACAAGCCACGGTAATTCATTATTATTATAATGAAAATTAATATGAAAATTCCTTGTTGTGCCTCTACTGCGAGACATATTAAAAGCTTGTTGAATTAGCATATACAGTGGATGTCTTACTATTTCAATGAATTTTATTTTATTTCCTAAAGCACTAAATAGTGGTTCTGATGCTATAAATTTGCTATGTGTTGCAAATTGTAAAATTGGGAGTTCATTTTTCACTCGATCAGGAACAATGCTATTCCCTTTTTGAAATAGTCTTTTAATATATTTCATATAATTAATATTACGAAAAGCACTTGATAAATCACTTACTCTAAAATTTGTTCTTCGGCTCATCATCGTTTCATATAATACAAGATCTGCCTGATTTTGTATCATAACACAGGCAACATTATCTGTAATTTTTTCCAGATACCATAATTCACAAATATTTTCAATCTCTGATGAATAATTCAATAATTCAACCCTATCCAATCCAGAAATAATTGCATTAAATAGTGTTTTACCACAACCTGGCATTCCATCAATAATAATTAGCTCATTTAATAATTGATGTTTTCTAATTAATTCCATCAAAATAAAGTTTGATATTAATAATTATAGTTTTCACTTTTTCTTTTCATTAAAAATTCGACTATCTCAAAATCCAAAGGCCCATCTATGTCTCTAGATCTCTCAACTGGCATAATATAAAGCATTGTATCTTCAATAATACTTGTTTCAGAAAATTTTTCAAACAAAGCATCTCGTTTCCAGACATAAACCGATGCATTTGCATCATAGCATTTTGGAGATTGTTGCCTCCTAAGTATGGAGCTTTTTAGAAGTTTTGATTTTCTTGCAAAACCATTCACACTTAATTCTAGCAAATTATAATAAGGAGACCTAAATGCTGGCGCTGCTGTAACAACATTAGAAATGCCTTTTTCCTCTAATAATTTAATTGCTCCATAAATATCTTTAAAAATTCTTAGCGGCGAAGTCGAATCTAAATCAGCTATTGTATCAAATACTTGTTTAGATTTTTTTTCAGCTTCAATTACACAATGTTTAATTGACGGTAATTTTGGTGCATCATCTTCCGCTAATTTGGGAGGCCTTTTAATTAACAAGTCTGCACCCCACTTTTTAGCTATATCTAGTATTTTATTTGAATCACTTGATACTGCAATACAATCAAAAAGTTCTGAAGATTTTGCTTGTATAATACTATGGGCTATAAGTGGTTTACCTAACAGATTTTTAATATTTTTATTTTTATACCCCTTAGAGCCACCTCGAGCACAAATCGTACATAGCCTTTTCATTGATTGTTATAATTATTTTTTAATTTCAAAGTTGATCAATTGCCTTGTGATATTCTGACCACTGCCCTATATCTATCCATGTTTCCTCTCTAATAGGAAACAATCCTATTTTAAATTTTTGTTTTTTTGCATCAGTTATTAGGTCAGTCATATGATAAAGTTTTTTTGAAGGAACTAACTCAATCATTTTATTTTCTAGAATATAAAATCCTGTGTTAATTAGAAAATCAAATTCTGGTTTTTCTATTATATTTTTTAATAATCCATTATTATCTACTTCACATGTACCATATGGAATTACATGATTTTTCATTGAGGCTACAATTGTTATATCAAATTTATTTTTTTTATGAAAATCATAAATATCAACATAATTCATATTAATAATTATATCACAATTGGTAACTATAAATGTTGAATTAATTTTATCTGATAAGAATTTTAAGCTACCAGCGGTACCAAGCGGTTCATTTTCTTCAATAAAATCCACATTGTATTTTGGTTGAAGTTCCTCAAAAAATGCTTTTAGAATGCGACTTTTGTAATTCACTGTTAAATAGAACTGCTTACAACCTGATGTTGTAAATCGTTCGATTATATGTTCAATTATTGGCTTTTCATGAATAGGTACTAGTGGCTTTGGTAATACTTTTGTAAATGGCTCTAAACGCGTACCCCTTCCCCCCGCCATAATTATCACTGGAATTTCTAAATTCTTTTGGGGATCTATTATTTTTTCATTTTTAAATATTTTTCTCCAAAATAATACATCAACCACTTCATTGGCATGATCAACTATCGGGATTAGATCAAATCCTGATTTCAAAAAAATATCTCTTGCAGAAGAAGTGGAATATTCTCCTTTAATAAGAAACGTTGGTGTTTTATTATAAATATTTTTTACAGAACTATTTATATTTATACCCTTTAATATTGCTTTTCTCAAATCACCATCACTAAGAGTCCCAAGTAACTTATTTTTTGAATCAATTATAACTATAGTTTTGTCTCCCGTTTCACTAAGTTTTTCCATAGCTTCTTTTAATGTTGTTTCCTTATTTATTACAATATTTTTCATTAATCTAAGCGATATTTTTCTTGTAGTTTTTTAAAAAAGAAATGACTAACTCAATATCATCTTTATTTAATCCACTTCCTGATGGCAAACAAAGTGAATTTTCTACTAATTTTTCTGCAAATCTAATTTTGTATTTTTCACAATCTAGATATGGTTTTTGCAAATGATTGGGGAACCAAACAGGTCTTGTTTGAATACCATCTATATTTAATTTTGACATTATTTCTTCCATACAAAAACCATAATCTTTTGAATTAATAGATAAAATATTTATCCAATGATTATTTTGGGAATAATCGGGAGGTGGCACAATACTTAAACCATTAATTTTTTGTATCAAATCAACATATTTTTCATATAGTTTTCTTTTATTTTTTAAAAATTTAGGAAGTTGCTCAAGTTGCGCTAAACCCAATGCCGCTTGGATATTTGTTATACGAAAATTGTATCCAATTTCATTATGTATATATCGAATCGGATCATCCTTCGCTTGAGTAATAAGGTATTGAGCTTTATTAGCTAATTCGGAATCATTGGTAATAATCATTCCGCCTCCACCTGTAGTAATAATTTTATTACCATTAAAAGATAAACACCCCAATAATCCTATAGAGCCAGTATGCTTTTTACAATATTTACCTTCGGTATAAAAACTACCTAAGCTTTCACTTGCATCTTCAATTATTAATATATTCCTTTCTTCACATATATCTACCAGATCATCCAACCATACTGCATTACCCCACATATGGACAGGTATAATTGCTGAAATTTTATTTTTAGTCTTTTTATTATATGAAAACCCATTTTCAAAAAAAGTTTCTTTTTTTATGAACTCTATAGTTTTTTTTGAATCAATATTATAATACTGATCTACATCCATAAAAATAGGCTTTGCATCATTATAATGTATTGCATTAACTGGAGCTATAAATGTTATTGTTGGAACTAATACCTCATCTCCCGGTTTTATTCCAGCAATTCTTAGTGAAACCTGAAGAGCAGAAGTCCCGTTAACACATGCTATCGCATAATTTACACCACAATATTCAGCTATTTTTTCTTCAAATAGTTTGACAAATTTACCCGCGGAGGAAACCCAATTAGTATCAAGACACTCTTTAATATATTTCAACTCATTACCGTTAATATTGGGAATAGAAAGAGGAATCATATTGCTGAAACCTCATTTCCGGTGAATACATTATTATTATACCATTCATATGTCTTAATTAGACCACTATCTAAAGAGTAATTATTTTCAAATTTTGTTATTTGATAAAATTTCGACATATCTGGAGACCTCCGCTTTGGCGACCCTGGAGTTTCAGGCAAGGGATTAACCCTTAATTTTCTGCCAAGAACATGTGCAATCTTATATGCTAGATCTTCCATGCTTATTTCTTCATTTTCATTTCCTATGTTATATGTATTCCCAGTAGTTTTATCAGATTCTGCAACCAGCATAATCATCTTCACCCCATCTTCTATAAAACAAAATGTTCTAGTATGATCTGCCGAGTAAACATCGATAATTCCATTATTTGCATTTCTTGTTTTTTTCATCAACTCAGGGATCACATGAGACATTCCCATTCTGGGGCCATAAAAATTATGTGGTCTTACTATTGTAACTGGTAAACCAGATTGCAAACACATTGCTTCCCCATAAATCTTTGAAAGCATATAACTTGTTCGGGGAACATTTAAGTCGCTTGAGCATAATGGTGTTGATTCATTTGTGGGATATTCAAGACCAAAATATTTTAAGGTGCCACTATAAACTTCACTTGTAGATGTAAATATAAATTTACTCAGTTTTTTTTGCTTTTTTGCACTGGCGATTACATTATCTAATAATTTAAAATTGTTAACTAATACTTGATATGGAGCAGAGGAAACATGGCTGACTCCAACTAGTGCAGCAAAGTGAAATATATAATCATAACAGTTTTCTATATTATTAATTGCATCAGAATCTAATAAATTTAAATCCACAAAATTGATGTATTGATGGTTCAATAATTTTTCTAAGTCCCTATCTCTTACGCCTCTAGAAAAATTATCTATTAAATCTACTTTATAGGATTTGTTTATTAGTTGAAGTGCTAGATGATAACCAATAAAACCAGCTCCACCAGTAATTAATGCTCTTTTCATTTAACCCCTACCAATTGATAAATAGTCAATTTTTTTATTTTCAATTACTGCAACTTGTTCTTTTGTAAGAACATTGTTTGCATCAAAACATAATATTTCATTATTGGACATCCATTCGTTAAAATTTATTTTTTTAAATGACTTGTGGGAAGTTGTAAACACTACTGCATCAAAATCTGACAAATTAGGTAAATTATTAAAAACATCTAATCCGATTTCAATCCAATAATCAACTAAAGGGTCATATGCCTTCAATGATGCACCTCTAGCTTCTGCCTCATTATAAAATATTTCACTAGGTGAAAAACGTGTGTCACCTATATCTTCACGATAAGTAATTCCCATCAGTAAAATCTTTTTTCCATCCAATGTTCCCCCAAAATATTCTATTACTTTATCTAAAGTTACTAATGGCATTTGATTATTGACCTCGACTGCTTTTGTAGAAAAAGGGAAATCATGTCCATTGAGGCCTAAATAGTCATTTGCAGCAATTTTAGCAAAGAGGGGGTCTTTTGTTAAACAGTATCCTCCTACTCCAAATCCAGGATGTCGAATATTTGAATGCGTTGGTCTTTTCCTAATTGTTTTAACTATTTCATATAAATCAACACCCACTTCTTCAGAAAACCTACTCCATTCTTCAATAAATGCTATATTTACAGCTCTATAACTATTTTCTAATAATTTACCAATTTCTGAAGATGTTGTGCTC
>CEVA01083462.1_pt1 | contig 23383 bp, 28 predicted proteins | sample 361521 | NCBI WGS metagenome assembly CEVA01 (sample SAMEA2622823, study PRJEB7988) | marine metagenome | isolation source: saline water (ENVO:00002010), including
AAACCTGCAAGACCGCTCTCGCTTCGAGTACAGCATGATTCTGGGTAAGAACTTCCTGAAATACGGTGCGCTTGTAAGTAGCGATGAAGATTATGTATTGGGTAAGAAGAAGTAACCCACATTAAATTCCAGACAAACAAAAAGGGCCAACTCTTGCGAGTTGGCCCTTTCCAAACGTTTGGGCTGGCGTAAGTTGAATTTGAGCTTTATACTATTGAAATTTAATATTTATATTTAATTTATTTTTGTTTGGTGTACCTTTCGGTGTACCCATTTCTTTCTGCTGCTCTCACCATACTCGAACTTTTTACCCAAACTATGATCTGAAATGGTATTTACGATGCTTTTGTGAGCTTTGATGATAAGCGTCTATCTAAGCAACTACGAGGAGAGCAGTCGAGAATCATCTGCAATCGAGATATCAAACCAATTATCGGTAACATCAAATTGGTAGATTTAAGTATCTATCACCTCAATAAAGTCTTCGATGCAAAGGTAGATAGCGATGGAAAGCGTATGGCTGGAGCAATTGGTGTTTGCCATAAAGTCATCAATCAAGTGATTAACCATGCCTTGGCGCTCAACATGCTTAATTCCCATCCGGCTCCGCAACTAAAAGCAAAAGATGTTGGCGGTGGCTCCTGTGTTACTAAACGAAATCTTAGTTTTTCTGAGCTGAAGAGTCTGTTAGCGAACTTGGATGATTGGAACACAGATTGTGCTAACGTCCGATTAATACGATTTTTGCTAGGATGTGGTCAACGGATAAGTGCGGTACTTGAAATACGTTGGTCCGAGATTGATTTAGACAGTAAGATTTGGATACTACCAGCCAGCTCTGAAGAGCGGCATACTAAAAGCGTAGAAAGCCGTAGAGTACCACTGAGCGATTATCTTTTAGATTTGTTAGTAGAGCAGCGTAAAAATGTTCCAAGCAAGTGGAAGCTAGTTTGGCCGCAACTGAGTAATGATAAATTACAAGAGCCAGCCGCAGTACGAGCGTTGATAAAGCGCAATACTCCCGAAGATTTTGAGCGTTTTTCACCACATGATTTACGCTGAACTTTTATCAGCCGCTGTAGCGAGATGGGGCTCGATATTGTTGCCATCGAAAAAACTGTCGGTCACCAGCTGCCGGGAATGTTAAGAGTTTATAATCACCATGATTATCTAGATGAACAACTAGCGGTGTTGCAGGCATGGGGAGATAAGTTGCAATCACTGACTATGCCGAACGTACTTCCTTTCGATACAATGGAATTAGCATAATCTTGTTAGCTAATAGTGTCGATATAAATTAACACTCTGGTGGAGTAGGTATATTAAACAAGGTACCAGGACGTTATAGCTGTAAGTGGCATATCCAATACCAGGCTTGTGGCATCGAACTTACGCAAAGCAATCACTTTTTGGATGGTATGACAATCTATATTTTTGTATGTTAGGTTCTGACTTAATTGAACATTCAATGCGTAGCCTGTTTCTCCTTGTCTAAAATACATTTGGACAAAAGCACGTTAGAGTATGGGTTCTAACGTGCGAGATTTGGATTAGAAAAAGTATCTTGAAACCTTAAACGCTTTGTTAAATAGCTCGTTCAACGCGCTCTGTAAACCTTGCGATACTTTTTTGAAAAGCTGATATTCCTGTATTTGTTAAGTAAACGCGATCATGCTCCATTTCAAAGTAATCGCTACGCTGTTTAAGCAAAGACTCAACCTCATGAGGTTTCTTTAATAATGAAACCCTTCCAGCAGCATGGATTATCGCATTTCGGATTAGTTGACACTCTTGGATATAAGCCCAGTCAGAATCACTACCTAAATTGAAACCCAGATGGTCACGCACGAACGGTTTGTATTTCGCAATGCCAAATTCGTTTTTATTCAATTGGATAGGCTCACCAGAAGCTAACCATGACAAATGAAGGCACTCTTCAAGGTGTCCAAACATCATGAGAAATACAGACTTTCGTAACTGGTTGGGTAAATTGACTTCATACTCTCGCTTAAGAAAGTTTTTCTGATGTTGATTGATCTCTTCTGACAGTTGTGAATCTTTAAGATTATCATTAAAGAAACCGTGCACATGATTGTGAAAGCCAGTTAGCTGATTTAAATTGTTATGCATGAAGGCAACAGCCAAGTCTTTCTTAGTAGTCACAAATTTCTCCTGCTATTTAACGCCCTTGTTAACAGGCTAAAAATTGTGGGATAAACTTGAGCGGAGCGAAAATAGCCCGCGGTTTTTAGTCCTGTTGAACAGCTTGTTATGACTCGGACTTTAGTATTTCTTCTACCTTTTTCTTTGCATACCCTTCAGCAAGTTGCTTACCTACACTTAATACAGTAGCGAAGCTGGCATCTTTAAACTCACGCTTAATTGTATTCCATACTTGCTCTTCACGCAGATTGGCGATGAACTCATGCCCATTCCAGTTAAGCGTTTTCACGGTTACAAACAGAGGTATTTCGGATTGCTCACCTTTTGCATTGCTTTCTGCAACCACACCATCGACTAGATTCGCATCAATCAAAAGTGCCAAATGGTATTTCACTGTATCTTCATTGACTCCTTCAACTTCAATGTTGTTTGGATTTTCTTCAATAGCAAAAAGTAACTTTCTGATTACCGCCATATCTCGTTTCATTGTTTACTTGCCTTATTCAATTGAATCTCCATAGAGTCATAACGCTTTATAGACGGACTTTTTCCGTCTTTGCATTCCGTCTATGTTGCTGCCATTCATTATGAAACTCAACTGGTATCAACCTGTTATGTGAATCGGCATATAGTTGCGGGGTTGAATTACGGAAAAATCCCGTATAAGAGAACAAAGTACGGATTAGATTAACTTGGTCTATTTTGTACTGCTCAGGTGTTCCGTTTGCAGGTTCTGTGAAGGTTTGGGGCAGCGATTAGCTAAAAACGCTCTGTACTCATTCCTTGCAATGGCTGAGTCCACCTGATGAAAAACTGAGGCCGCAACTCTTCTAGAGCACGTCGAACAATTTACTTGTACTAAAGCACTGGCTTGTTTAAAACTTGGGGTTTAACGTTGGCTACGCAACGCTTAAACCTTATTTGTATGTGAAGTTTAGAGAAGATAATCCTGCCACCAAACATAGGACTGATAATTGAAACCACTTTGTACAGAATTAACGCAACGAAAGATGAAATTGTCAAAAAATCCATTACCATAGGCAATACCTCCACTAACTTTGTAACCATTAATGCCTTAACCCCGCATCAGTCCGTAGACAAGCAAATAGTTGTTAGTTCGTAGAGTCCTATGGGTGACAGAACCGGGGGAATCAAACTCTAGCATTAGCCTCAATTTTTCGCAACATGCTTTGAATATAGGTAAGAGTATGAAATTCGACTTTTATTTGTTCAGCAGCCACGGCCAAATTATTAATTAAGAACTCCTCACTAAATTCACCTAGGAGGACTTCAATCGAAACTGTATCAAGTTTGCCTTTTTTACGATGCAACACTGTTGATTTACGAATTTGTCTATGGCCTCTTAATTGCTCAACAGCTTGAATAAGAGCAGGATTAAAAACAGACTCCGCTGGGAAAGTAGAATATACTTTTGTATTTACTATATTTTCACTTCTGGTCAATTCACTGAATTTACCAGCGCTAACAACTTTACAACCGATAAATTTACTGCTTTTCAATGCAGTTCTATCAAAAACTGCCGCTGATATCATGCAATTCTTAAATACAGTTTTCTGTAAGTTGCACTTTCTAAATAGAGTCCCACGTATTAAACAATTCTCAAAAGTTGCACCGTAAAAGCTGCAAAATTTAAACTTAGTTCCAACTAAAGATGTTGCGCTAAACTTTGATTGAGAAAAATTTGAACGATAACTAACTGATTTATTGAAGTTTTTGTATATATAGTTCTTATCTCTCGCATCATGTTCTGTATAGCTAAATGCAAACCTATTTCGATCAGCTATTGTCATTGTTCTCAAAATCTCCTTTGTTTACATAGTGCTTTATCGACGGATTTTGTCCGCAATTATATGCAACCAATAGTATCGCTAGTTATGCTCACGTTCAATCTCATGCCCATATTGCCTAGTGCCTATAATGTGAGCTTAAGAAATTGCCTAAAGTTTCCGTAGTATAACTCCGGCGGCTTCGAACAATACGATTTCCAACAGATACGCACCCAAATTGAGCATGGCCATATCCTCTTTTATCGAATTAGATTTGATAGGGAAAAGCATGCGCCCTGAAATGTGTAGAGTTTTAGCTCTGAACAATTTTGGGGCAGAAGTGTGCTGGAACAGCCTGACAGTACTGATTCAAATGAATGGAACTATATCAATGGACATAGGTTAACTATAATGTGCAAGCCATACTATCAAACACTCTAGTCTTCAATAATGGCCGTCAACTCGACCACTTGTGCCTGCATATCTTTAAGTTGTTTCTTAAGCTCTCTAAGCTCTTCTCGTGACTGCTTTTTATTACTATTTATTTCTTGCTGCAACATTTGCGTCATCACTTCCGCTTGCTGGTGGGCTGCATCATCTCCAAAGAACGTCGATAAAAATTGGGTATTCACACGATAGCCATAATTGGCTTTTTCTAGTGGCTTTTTGATTGCTTTTTGAAGGTGCTCTATGTCTTTAGCCTTGAGAAGTAATGTATCAATGACTTGGCTAAAGCTGCAGTTCTGTTGCTTCGCTAACCGCTCTAATTCCTTCCTTGCGGCTATTGAAATGGTATAGCTTCCCTCAGCAATGGTTGTGTTCTTGCGATTGTCTTCTCGCTTTTTCCAGCTCTTCCAAGCCGATTTCATGTTGCGGCACTGCTCTCTAGTTTGAGCGTTCTCTTCCCAACTGTGAGCATTTTTCAAAAAGCGGTCAATGTAGTCGGATGGTGTTTCATTTCCACTGTTTAATGGAAATATCCATTCATGTTGCGATATGTAACCTACCAACCACTGAGCCATCAAAGCATCATTTTTATCTATCCACTCTAAGCGTTTCTTCATCTTAGAATTTGGTGTTATTTCAACAATCATGTTCTTACCAGTCCTCTAATCGATTATCAGAATAATCGCCTTTCTTATTTTATCCAAACAAAATCGATAACAGTAATGCGATCAAAATTAAAAACGACGATGACATCATGTTACTATTCCTTGTATATACACTATAAATACGTTTTAAATCCTACTCTAAGCACTTGGATTAGCAATGAAATCAGAAGCAGTATACCTACTATCATGCCTACTAAAAAACCAAGGTGTTGATATTGAATTTAGTCATCAATCTCGAGAATTCTCTAAGCAATACGGGGTAACGCTCAGTACAGTTACTGCTCTGTTTTCGACATTAAAAAAGACACAGAGTCTCATTGTGAAAGAGCAGTATTCATTAAGAGGTCGTGGTCAATATGCGTATACATTGACGAAAAATACCCTGTTGAATCATGATGAGTTTGGTCTTTTAGACAAGATAACCCAGACAGAGAATCCAGCCGTTACTCGATTACTGAAAAATGATGTGAGCGAGCTGATTGAGGTAGAGTCGTCAGAAGATACTCAGATTAAAAGACGCCAATCCTTTAGAGCTGCAAATCGTCTGTTTTTAGTGGTCTTGCTTTTACATGCTAATGAACTGGGCGTGATTGAAGAGGTGAGCTCAACGCGCATTCGTAAAATGATGGGAGGCATCAGTGCGGCACGCTTTAAGTCTCAGCTGAACACACTGAAAGCCATGGGATTGATAAAAGCGCACGTTTCAGGGTTAACTGGAAAAGCGTTATTTGGTCGTACCAAAGGAAGTTACTACTTAAACATTGAGCATCCTTTTTTGAAGAGCAGTTTTGAAGGCGTCAGTTCACTGCTATTGGACTTTAATCGCATTCTCTACCCCTACAATGAAAGCACTGAAGTTAAGTGCCTCTTTGATGCTTATGCTCATACTTGGTGTATTCGAGAGCAGAGAACGGATTTGAGAAAACTTGAGCACTATCGATGGCCTGAGGTCATGGGAGGTGTGATGGAGGACTTCCCAACTCAGTGTGTGATTCATTTCTTTCGTAATAGAGCATTGCAAGACCAAATGCACCAGTGGGTGTGCCAGGTGGCGTCAGCGTTCATTCTAAAGCCTGCATCTAACCTAACTGACCTTACCGTGAACCAATGCAGCGATAGGTTGGCAAAGTTGCTCTCTTTCTCTAAGGTTGTGCCTATGACAAGGCGGCGGACGGTGTTGAGTATATTCTCGACCTATCAGCAAGTACGTCTAAAGTTTAATTCTACCTATTATTTAGCGGATGTGTTCAGTATGGATGAGCCTAAGGACGCTTCCCAAAGCTATTGGCATTACGTCTTGCTGACCCGTTTAATCATGAAGCTGGGCTTGAACATGGCTTCTCATTACCAAAAGCTACTCGCGTTGGGAGGCATCAAGGGCATGAATGCGAGGCAGTGTGCCATCATCCCTTTGAAGAGGGAGGGAGACTTTTGTTTTCAATATGAGCTTCGATTTACCCAACCAGAAGAGCCGCAACGTACTATCCAGGTGACAGTGAATGCCAAAGAAGAGGTGTCCTTGATGATTTCTGGTGAGCGACAAGAGGCTCAGCTACCAATTCAAGAGATACATCGAGCTTTCAGGTCAAACCCAGCGAGAAGCTGAGTCAAATAAAAAAAATACATTTTCATCCCTATTGTATAGAGAGCTTCTGTTTCGACAAGGGGCTTGACCTAACAGGCATAACTGAAGTGATTCGGTTGTGTCTGTTAGATTAAGAGAGCAGAGAAAACTGGGTGGGATTTATAATGCATAGGGGAGCATGTAATGCGACATCATTATAAATCTTTTTTTCTTTTCTCTTTTTCTTTCAAATCCATTCTAACCAACTAGAGTCCTTAAGACTCTAATGTTCATCTAGAACAATTCATTACAAATCAAATTACTTCAATATTGAATTCAGTCTATAGCGTGTGAGTAGCCTTGCTTAGAAGGAAATTACAGCTTAATCGTTAGCGTGCAGAGTGCTTATAAGCTCTTATATCATGACTTATTGTATGAGACTGTGTGATTCCCTGTGGTGCTAGATATCTTGGTGTGTAAAGGAGTCATGATTATTAACAACGGTAAACATAGAGGTCATGATGAGGTTGATTCGATTAAAAGAAGTCCTACATAAAACTGGGCTCAGTAAAGCCACACTTTATCGTCAAATTGCGGCTGGTAAGTTCCCGATGAGTATTCAGATTGCGTATCGAGCTGTCGCTTGGGAAGAAGATAAGATAGATGAATGGTTAATTAAGAAAGTCAGTGAAAGTCAGTTTAAGCGTGAGCAAGCTGAAATGAAGAAAAGCCCGCACTACGTAACCTCTGAAAAGCGAGGTAATCTTTTCACTTTGTATTGAGCGTTGCACCCCCTTTCGGTCAATGGCAGCGTAGTACGAGGTATATAGATAGTTATGTTCCTTATAGAACAGTATTTATCTGTCTATATGTTAGAATGCGCCCGCCTCTATTAAGCTGGGGGCACCTAGCCAACTGACGTTGTTAATGAGCGAATCTTGTTCATACTGGCCCGTTTTGATTTCTCTGTATTCATCAAAGCGGGCTTTTTTATGCATGCAATTTAAAGTTATCTCTGGTCTTTTGGTTTTTAAAAGCCTATCCAACCAAGGCACCCATATCACATCACGCTATTACGGCAAAAAAAAGGAGCGTGATGCTCCTTTTTGATAATCAACAGGCTACAAGCCCAGTGCTTTCGCTGTCTGTTTGTATTCTTGTTCGATTTGAGATTTCACTAGCTCTCGTCTTGCTTCAATAGGTGCTCTATCAGAGATGTTTTGAGCGCGTGATTCAAGCTGTTTCAGCTCCCTTTCTTTCCATTGGTTGAGAGATTGTTGAATCTGCTCTGGTGTAAGAGTGGCTTTAATCGATTCGGCACTGAGCGCATCAATAGCGCTGGCAGCACTTACGTTCATTGAAAGGGTTAAAGCGGCGAGTGTAATGACTTTAGTAATGATTGATTTCATGATAATTCTCCAATTGAGATGTGTGTATTAATTAGGTAAAACTCAACGAAGTGACGAAGGGTGGGGTAAGCGCTAATGGTCGAAAAATAGGCTTTTTCTATAATAATATGCGTTTCAGATGTGGTTGTTTCGACTCGGCCATACTAAGGGGGCGGCCGTCCCCCTTAACACTGCTCGTCTTAGCTGTAGACAATTAATGGCGCAACCAGCCGTAAAAACACAGTTCTGCCTTGCACACTAACCTAGTGGAGTTGAAATAAGATTAGTGCCCCATGTTTTACTTTGATTGCGCTATGGCTCAATGAAACATGAAAGGGAGTAAGTTGCCCTGTAGATTCCATTGAATTTTTGAAACAGAGGTAAGGTATCACTGCTTGCGTCACTATCTGTCCGATGCAATCAACGGAGTGATATTGTTTGTTAGCAGTGTTGAACGCTGAGGCTCTGACTTGAGTTGATATTGTTGTAATTGAAAGTCTGACGGGTAATCGAAGTAGAAGGTCAGTACTTTCAGCTCAGCAATACACGTTAAAGGAAGGTCGTCGTAATCGTTGAGTGTGTTTTGATAGACCAGATATAGTTCATTTATGGTAGTCGCGATACCAACAGGCGAGACTTGTTCTATTTGTTTACCCGATTTAAGGGTAAGCGTGATTTGTTTTTGATGTACCAGTGCCACTGAAATGGGCTCGAAAAACTTCCCTAGCACCTTTGATGCGTTAAGTTCATTAATGAATGTATGTGCCTTTCTTGTATCTCCTTGTGGTGGTCTCATTCCTGTATGAGTGCGAGGTTGTGCTCGTAACAGGCTGAATGCAAAGTCAATGGCGTACTCTAAGGACGGTGGAAGTTGCTGACTAATGGTTGCTTTAGCAAGCTGTAGTAAGACAAGCTCCCTAGCGCTTAGGGTTGGTTGGCTGTATATTCCCCGACTGTAACCAAAAGGCTTACTCCGAGTGTCTTTGTCGACATCAAAGTAATTGACGATAACATCAAGATTACGCTGTACGCTTCTGATACCACGATACATCCCTGCATCCGCTAACTCAGCCTGAAGCTGCTTAGCTGTTACCTTTCGACCTTGTGGTATCCGTTGATACAACTCAAACACCAATGATAATTGCTCTGTGGTACTGGCTTTATCGCTTGTTGTCATGGTTCGGTCACTGCTGATGGCTGATTGATAGAATGGCAATCATCCTAGCGATGGGTGCGTCACTATCTGGCCGATAGCGTATTTAACTCATCGATATTTTGACTTCGTCGTAGGCTTCCATTTGCAAGTAAGCAAGAAAGTTACGCTCCCAAAGAGCATAGAAACCAACCATTTGCTCACTGTGGCAACTTTGCCAACCCAATGGCGCAATAAAAGCTTGTCCATTCTCAATATCAAAATCCACATTACGCTCTAGCTCAGGATAAACATTACCCATGTAAGCAAAGTCTGTGAGGTAGTGGATTCGGTACCGTCCCTCATTTTCTTTTGACAGCATGATTTCTACTGGGTGGTACCCGCCAGCCTCGGCACTGTAACTCGTATCTCGAAAGTTAATGGTGAGGCTTTCACAGTACTCCTTGTTTGGATTCTGTTTCCAGAATGTCTCGACTTTACTTTTCAGCAAGCTTTTAAGCTTCTGAGATATTGGCGAGTATGATGATGTGATGGTCAATGTTTGTTGTTTCATGGTTTTTCCTTTCAATAGTTGACTATTCGGTTGGATGATATGTATCTGAAATGAGTTTGAATCGAATGTGGTTAGGATGGTTGAAGTAAGGAAAAAGCAACTACTAGAATCGACTGACGATAGTGAGTGTCTGTGTATCGAATTGTGATGCTTTTAGGTGGTGGGTGAATGCTTTGAGCCAGCTAATGAAGAGCGACTGCACTTCAGGTCTGTTGAGCTCACATCGTTGGATATCTGGTTGATAGAACCATTGGTGTTTGAAGTTGAAATATAGGGATACCTCAACGTTCTCAGCTTCTGGTGTAGGGTAATCAAAAGAGGCGATGAATCGCACCTCCCAAGGTTTATTAGAGTTAGCTCGCTCAAGCTGTACCTCTATGGGCTGTATCCCGCTTCGGTTGCGATAGAAGCTTTCGACTTTCAGATTAAGCGCCACTCGTTTTATTTCTGTGGGAATGTCATATGGCTCCATCAATAGCTCCACAAGCTGGTGGAATTGGTCGAGCTTGAAGTTACGTTTGATATCACTATTCATAACCAGCCTCTCTCAGCAAAAGACACGCAGTCGCTGCCCACCACAATGTGGTCGAGTACTCGCACATCAACTAGCGCTAAAGCATCCTTTAAACGTTCTGTAATGCGTCTATCTGCCTGTGATGGGGTCGCATCACCCGAGGGATGGTTATGAGCAAAAATCACCGCTGAGGCGTTTCTCTCAAGAACCAGTTTCACCACTTCTCGTGGATACACTGAAGCACTGTCTATCGTGCCAAAGAACAACTCATTGAACTCAATTAACTGATGTTGGTTGTTGAGTAGCATGATTCCAAAGACTTCTCTCTCATATTCTCCCAGCTTGCAACGTAGAAAGGCTTTTGTGTCATTCGGACGAGTAAAGGCATTCCCACTTACTAAGCGGCTCTCTAGTATCTCGACGGCTTTCTCTAGTATCTGATGCTCTGTGACGGGAGCGCTGAAGGTATATAGCGTTTCCATATCTTCTCCTTGTATCAATAAACGGAATATTCAAAGGGATGATATGCATGTGAAAAAGTGTTCAATCGAATTTGAATGAGACCAACTCAGACTTGTTGAGATAAAAAATACAGACCTGCGTCTTTGTTTGAGTGAATCCAACAAAGGCATGAATCATGAGTTTAAACCAATCAAATACTGAACAACCGAATCGCTTGATGAGACTTAAAGAGGTGATGCATATCAGTGGCCTTTCCAGGGCGTCGATATACAGTTTTATGGAGGAGGGCACATTCCCTCAATCCGTGTCACTAGGCGTGAGAGCCATCGGTTGGCGTTATCAAGACGTTCAAAACTGGATAGAGGAAAAGATAAAAGCGCGAGATGAGAAGTTAGCTAAGCAGGCTGAATTGAAAGCAAAACAGGAGAAACGTTATGGTAGATAACACGCAAATTCATCTTGCCACGTTGAAGCGGCTAGAGGATGGCTTTTATCGAGACTATCAAGTGGATATAGACCACGGCTCTCCGTCTCTTGTGTTACTGGATGTTTTATATCGAGCCTACACAGACGCCTTAATGCGTTTTAGTCATTGCTATGTCTTTCGATTCAGGGTGCGGATACCCAACAAACAAAGGCAGCAGGAGGGGACCATTCTTAATCAGTGGTTCTATCGTCTCTGCCATTATCGAAGAAATGATAACCTGAATGTCATTTGGAAAAGGGAGGTGGTTCAATCTGGCAGCATCAGCTATCGGATAACACTTTTCCTTGATGCTTCTAACTACCCACCAATTATCAATGAACTGAAGGTAAGAAAACGACTCGCCAAAGACATCAAACACTCATGGGCTAAGACGACACAGATACACAAGCAGGATGCAAATGAGCTTTGCATTTTTCTAAACCAACCCCTTTTTATATTGAATAAATCGGATGAGGATTATCAATTCCAACGGGGGTATCTGTTTTACGTTTTAAGTAGACAAGCTCATTCCAATACGGAAGTGACGAATGCAAGCAGTACGCTCGGAGCATTTATCAGTAAGTCCCGCTCAAAAAAGCAGAACAATCGGAAAAGGAAGTAAGGAGAGGCATGTATGAACAAGAAACTCTTTTTCTCTAGTGCGCGTACTGGGAGTGCTAAAAGAGATAAGTGGCAAACACCACCAGCGGTCTTTGAAAAGCTTAATAAGGAGTTTAGCTTCACTCTTGATGCAACCGCAGAGCCCGAAACGGCACTGTGCGACCATTACTTCACGATGGATGATGATGCGCTCACTCAAGATTGGAGTCATCAAATCGTCTACTGCAATCCACCATACTCCAAGCTAAAAGACTTTGCTCAGAAAGCACAAGAGGAGGTAATTAAGGGGGCAACTGTCGTCATGTTGGTGCCTGCTAGGACGGACACCAAAGCTTTCCATGACCATTTAAGTCAAGGAGAGGTGCGCCTTATCAGAGGTAGGCTTAAGTTTCTACAGGAAGGGAAAGAGCAGGACGCCGCACCATTTCCAAGCATGGTGTGTGTTATGGGAAAAGAGGTCGAGAAAAAAATAGGAATCACCACTAAAGACAATCTCAAGCTAGAGCTCGAGTAAGTCATTTTTTACACGGCACCTTTATTTCATGAGAGATAACAATACAAGAGACATTTCATGAGATTAATCCGTTTAAAAGAAGTACTAGAAAGGGTTCAGCTTAGCAAATCGACCATCTATAAAATGATGGCTAATGGGGAGTTTCCACATTGTGTATCAATCGGCGACCGAGCCTCCGCATGGGTAGAGCATGAAGTGGATGAGTGGATAGAGAGTCGAGCATAGAAATGACATAAAGCCAGTAGTGAAAGCTGCTGGCTTTATGCCGTTTAGGAAGTTGGTGTTTGCCAGTAGTGTATTAGTCTTTTCCCATAATAACGCTTGCCTAAAGTTACAACAATATGATCGAGCAAGCCATTTACGACAACATTAAGCAAGTCTTAAATCAGGCCTCAACTTGTTTGGTTCTACGATTGATAGAGGTGTAATGCGGGCTACATAACGGTACATGGACTAACCTAAATTTCGAGTCGATAAACCCTTGCAGCACTCTCAGTGGCTTAGAAAAAACTCGCATCACCACGAGTACTGCCGTGATAGCTAAATCGTTGGAGCGAAGTGGCCTCCCGAGCTTATTCTGTTTGCTTTGCGGCCAAACGTTTATGCTTCTTCATCAATCCAAAAACTCAGAGAGTAACGATTAATAAATGATTGGTTGTATTGCTTCCAGTTAGTTGTTTTGTTTCGAGGTTTAGTCGTGGAGCGACGAGAGGGAGTGGACGTAGCAGATCAGATCGTAGGTTCTGGAGTTGGTTTCGTTGAATTACGCAATAAAGCCCTATCGAAATGTAATGGGAAGGTGAGCTAAAGCAACTTCAAGCGTGAGCAGGCTGAAATGAAAAACAGACTATACGACGTAACTTTTGAGAAGGAAATTAATTCTTTCATTTCGTATTAAAGCTAAAAGGAGTGTTACGCTCCCTTTCTGTAATTGACGACGTAATACAGGAGTTAGGTAGTTGTGTTACTTATGGAACTGCATTTGTCTGTTAATGGGTTAGGATTGCGCGTGTTTATTCTATTTAGCTAGCGTACTTAGCCAAAGGACTTTGTTGATGTGTAAACAGGTATTTTCCACTTTTTAGTAACTCAATGATAACTATGTGAATTCCTCATATCTTCGACTTTATGATTATCAGAAAAACCGCACTAAAGTTAAAAGTCTTTATTTTTCAATAGCTAAGTTTTGATTTGCACTGGATGAAAATCCATTGAATTCATATTCAGACAAAGGTTGTAATGATCATGCAATCGATAGCCAAGGTAATTCCATGAACTTATTTGTTAAATCAGCTCTTGTAATAGCTACTATGTCTATTCCAACTATTACACAAGCAAAAATATCTCAATGGTCTCTAGGGGTTGCTGCTTCATACTCACCAGCAGTTTATAAAGACACCGATTCAAACAAAACGGTCATTCCTTTAATTGGCTATGAAGGTGAACACCTTTTTCTTCGAGGGTTTACGGCAGGCTACCGTCTTGCTCCAGTGGGCTCCCCTCAGAACGTAATATTCCGATTAGTTTATGACTCTAGGACTCTTAAGCCACAAGATTCAGATGACAACGTCATTAATAAATACGTAGATGAGCGAGAAGCAACGGTGCTTGGAGGGGTTTCATACCAAATGGTCACGCAAGCAGGGATATTTGAAGTGGGCGGTGGTACCGATGTAGGTGATACTCACAATGGTTTGTACGCAGAGGCTTCTTGGCGACTACCTATTCGACGTAGAGGCTGGGGGGTGACTCCATCTATCGGTTATTCATACAATAGTGACAAGCTGAACAATTACCTATATGGCGTTTCTAAATCTGAATCAAACCGTGCAGCAAGTAATGGTGATTCTTTAGAAACATTTGATGCAGGGTGGGATGGGCAATATTTTATTGGTTTATCTGGATACATGCACATTACAAAAAATGTCCGAGCAACTGGTGGTGTGCGTTATACAAATCTAGAGGGTGATGTAGAGAAAAGCCCATTAGTTGAAAGTGGCGTAAACTCGTCAGTAAACTTAGGTATTGCCTACGTGTTCTGATTGTTTTTCATATTTCGGGTAGTATCTAGAACTATTGAAGTGGGAGTCCAAGTTGCTGAACAAGGGCTGCGGTAAACTTGTTTTAGGTGTTTCTCTGTGTGCTTATTTTCACAATACAGGGCATCAGATGGACAACAAAATATCTATCTTTTTTCTGACAAAGTTAGCAACCTTCATCTCCATTTGCGTCTCTAACTGGTTTCGGTTGGATTATGGTTGGTCTGTTAGAGTTACTAGTTCTAATTTTGGTCATCGTCAGCATGATTAAAATGGAGTTCCTTGGGAAAAACGATGGACTATACCTAAATGCCGCAATCTCAGTTGGACTAGTTGCTTTAGCCGTAATGGCTATAGGTACAAGTTTTACCAATGACTTTGCAAGCAAGGCGAGCTTTATCTATTACCTAGGCGCACAAGTAGTAATGTGCTTAGTGGCATGCAAAGAGTCGAAATAAGATTCTTTTACACGCCAAACTGCAGATGCTATGAAAGGGGTCAATAGGCCTCTTTTAATTTATCTGACAGAGCCAAACCGACAGACTAGGCAGAACTATCCAACCGGAAGTGTCACAATGAAAAGGTCAACAGAAAAGTAACGCAAGACCGCTATTCGACTGCGAGAAAACTCATGTTTTACTGACATAAATAGAGGATTGGATCTCGCCGAGTTCACTGAAGAGACTCTTTATGGACTCGAAAAGAAAGCAATGGAGGTTGTTAAGCGCAATCTATTAGGCGGGTACGATAAGACAAAAGTAACCGTGACCTTTGAAGATGAATATCAGCACGAATGCCGCTTAGGTTTAGGCTGTAATAATCAAGGCTTTGCTGAGCACTGCTTAAGCATGGCTCGTGATTACCGCCAGCATAAAGAGGATGTCGATAAGCCTTGGCTTTATGATAAACACCACCAGCAGTTAATCGAACTCATAAACACTTATGAATTAGACCACTCATTCGTGGACCTAGGGCTAATGCAGGTTAAACACGTTGAGGAGCAAGCTAAAGCCGAAGAAGCTGATAAAGAGGGAGTCAAACAGCAGGAGCGAGAATGAGCGTGGCGTGAACGCTTTGCCATGGGAGAGGGCTATTAGCTAACCGACACCAAACACATTCGTTATGGATGGCAAATCAAGAAGCGAAGCTTTTACAGAGAGGACAATAAAACACATTATGTCCCCTTAGGTGAGATCGCAATAGGTGATTAAAAGAAGAGAGAGGCGAGCGGATCGCTTCTCTATCGATTGGTATAGTTTTTTGATTCACGGTTATCAACGACAGATAACTTGGTAATCACATCGACAAAAACAAGTTTTATGGCACATATCTTGATAAATTAGCGTTAACCACCAATTTTCACTATAGATTTATGTGTGTGACCTGACGCTATATAAGATAATAGGTTATGAAACAAGACAAAGAGCTTCAGCGATTAGCAAGAGAAAAACGACACCTTTACCGGATGATTTTATTATTAGGCTTGGTGTTAGTCATTTGTACAATACTGTTTGCATTAGTTGGTTAGAAGCTTCTATCCAAAACTTAATTTGAGACAGGTAGCCCCTTCAACTTTAAAATAAAAATATCATAGGAGTAATTACAGGAAGTAACGTAAACCTAACCCGAAAGCAATATCGGTCGAGTTATCCATATTAATTAGGTTCTCTATCATGGTAGCTTCAAGCATGGCGCTCCCAAGATTTAAACGGTAACCCAGAACGAATTCATTCGACGCTTCAGAAAATGCACCATCTTCTTCCAAAAAACCCTCATACCAATGGTATTCCATGAGCACTTCATGAAAACGGCCAAATTTGTATCCATACCCCAACGCAATAGCTCCTGTGAAATCACGAGATTTTGCTTCCACGAGTAAACTATCTTCATCACGATGCGTCAGTCCGACTGTCGCAAATAGAGAGTAGGGACCATTTGCAAAAGTATAGTTAAACTGAGCACCTTGCTCGAAAGCAGACGTTTTGAATGGCCCATCATCTACATTCTTATAATAGAAACTTCCTCCAACAGCGAGTGCGTGGGAGTTAACCAAAATCAGTTGGTATTGAGTGTACCAATGTAGCGCTCTTGCTAATGTTTCACCTTCAAAATCATCTAGTGATACATTATATTTATCACTAGATATATGAAACTGGTGCTTACCGGTTTCATCACGCCCATTTTGGCCAATATTGAAGAAATCATGAAAATTGATGGTTAATGAATCTAGATGATTATTTGCCGCATAAGTGTATTGGTATTTCACCTCAGTTTGCAATCTTGTGTTGATTTGCCAGTTAGCACCGATGAATACGTGATTTTGATAATAATCTAGGCTCGTCACGTCTGTGTGTCCCCAAACACTAGCAATAGTCCCCGACGCAAACAACTCAACACCGTTATGCCCAACAGGGAAAGCCGACCGTAGTTCTGTTGTAAGACTAATGGACTGCTCTGGAGATTGAGCATAGGTTCTAAGTGGTGTGGGGGCTTGAGCCGCGATACTAGCGAATGGCAATAAAGTTGTTATCGTTAATAAGAGAACTTGAGGTTTATTTGACATAACATGATTACCAGCAGTTGTTCCATAAATCTTATTCGATCTTGAGGTAATAAATGAAATACCTCTAATAGATTTTCACAATAGTAATAGTGAAGAAAAAATCAATAAATAGCTAATTACGTCTATAATATAATCATATTTTATAGACGTAATTGAAATTCAATTAGTCACCTTGCTAATGTAGAACTAACTGATAGAAACACTTTTCTCAATATTATCTTTTCTTAAAGAATCAGAATGATTGACCCAGCGCTCTATAATTTTAAGAGTTACTAATATTAAAGAAATCAATCTTTTCATCGACATCTAAGATAGACTTGTCTATCTTCTGATTAATCAAAGAAATTTCTTCAATTCCAGACTGGTTTTTTTGCACAAGGCTTTTTGTTGAACAGAGTTGCTCTGTGATCTCTGTTGATACTGCACTTTGTTCCTCTGCTGCTGCCGCTACTTGGATATTGGCATCCGAAATAATCGACACTTTTTTTGAAATGTCGGTAAAAACTGAAGACAGTTGCTCGGATATTTTATTAGACATAGAAACAAACTCTGTACTCTTGCTCATTGAAGTAGTTGCTTTATCAGACTTTTCTTGTAGTTTAATAATCGTATCTTGAATATTTATTGTTGCCTCTTCCGTTTTTAGAGCCAACATTCTGATCTCATCAGCAACAACGGCAAAACCCCGCCCTTGCTCTCCAGCCCTAGCTGCTTCAATTGCTGCATTCAACGCTAACAAATTTGTCAGCTCTGAAATGCTTCTAATCTCACTTATAACAAAGCTAATTTCTCTTGCGTATTCACTTAATTCCATAACCATATCAGATGAATTTATCATGGAATCCATAGCCTGACGGTTAACCTCTTCTGAGTGAATTAAGGTACCTTCTCCCTCATTAACTGCTTTAACAGCCGAATGAGCAGCGTCTTCAGCATTAGTCGCTTGATTAGCTACGTCTAATGCAGTGATAGATAGTTCTTCGGCGGCTGTTGCTATTTGCTCTATAGCAACAATTTCACTATTAGCATTAACTCTATTAGAGTTGATATATTCCGTAATCTCACACTCATATTTTAGCAGTTGACAATTACTTTCCTTAATGTTGTTTATAATTAAAGAAAGTTTAACAATAAAATCATTTATATTAATAGCTAAATCTTCAACCTCCGTATTGCATAGTTTATAATTTACTATCTCAAGCTCTCCAGACTTCATTTTTTCTATCTTCGCAAAAAGAAGTTTAATATTATAAATACTTTTCCTTGAAAAAATATATAGAAGAAAAGGTAGTATCAAGGAAAAAGCTAACAAAACATAAATACCTGCAAAAATCAAGACTTCGGATGTTGCACGAACGGGTTCTGGCCACCCATATATAAAAGCGGTATATTCACCCATTTTAATTTTCTGTACACTAGCTAAACCATTAGCTTCACTCCCAGAATTAGTCTCGTATAATATGATACTATCAGGGGAGTATGTTAGGTTTTTAAATTCTGGTCTTAAATCATAGATATTATTACCTATCCAATCATAATCAGAATCAGAGAAAATAACACCTTCATCATTGGTCAAAGTATAATAAAGCTCTTCTGTTGCGATTATTGATTCAGCTGGATAGTCAATACCCAATCCGCCAACAACTTCTCCTCCCACCCTTATAGTGGCAGCTGTAGTAATGCGTTTAGTATTCGTTATTTCATCAATGTAAGGCCAGCTTATAAAAAAGTCTTTCGTTTTGTAAATTATTTGCTTGTAGTACTCTCTGCTCTTTACAATATTCATGTATTCAGGCAATTCACTTCCATTGTATATAATAACGTCAGCATTTTTTGAAAAATAAAAAACATCAAAGTCATTAACTTTAGATATTATTTTTAACTTTTCTTTTAAATCATCTATGTCAGTGTAATCTAGTTCGGAAATGATACGGGAAATATCACCTTTTATATCTGAAATTTTATTATTGTGAGCATTTTTTACTAATCTAAAATTATCATTAGACATGATAATTGATTCACTTTTCAATTGAGAGCTAATAAAGCTCACCCCACCAAAATAAACTAAAAATGAAAAAATCAACATGAAAGTAACATAAATAAATGCCATTTTTTTTAACATAGTTCAACAACCCAATAACAATAAAATAAACCAGTGTTAGCTTTACTTATATACTACTATTAAGGTGCAAAAATAGAGGATTACTTTGGTAACATACGATTGTTTAAAACAACTTAAACGGGTTTTCTGGTTTTGTTGCATAATTCAATGAAACTCAATCAAGAACCTACGTTTTGATCGGCCTTGTTGCTTAAATCAATGGAACTAAATCAGGAAGCTACGATCTGATCGGCTACACCCATCAATCGTCGTAGTCTCATGCCTAAACCTCGTAACAAAACAATTAACTGGAAGCAATACAAGCAATCAATTATTAATCGTGGCTCTCTGACCTTTTGGGTTGCTGGAGAGGTGATAAGTGAGTGGGTGCAAGCAAACAGAATAAGCACAGGAGGTCATGTTAGTTCAGCGATTTAGCTATCACAACAGCACCCATGATGAAACGCGTATTTTCAATACCACTGAGAGCGCTGCAGGGTTTATCGACTCAATATTTAGACAGGCCCATGTTCCATTAAGCTGTTCATTCTCATATCAAAGTGAGGGTAATGCTGACGCACCCACAGTTGCTGCTCTTTCATTCGAGCTAATGAAATATGGTTAAGCAACTTAACAACCACACTTTTCCCTTTCATAAAAATGATGTAGCCATACACACTTTCTTCATCGCCGTTCGGATAAGTAATCACGCCATCAACAATCGCTCCCATTAACTTTTTAGACACACCTTGGGTTAAGATCACCACAGCACTTTCAGATAAGACTGTTATTGGCCTTGAGCGCCCCTTAATAGAAATAACAGGACAACCCTCGTCAGGGTATTGTATTTTAATGTATCGCTTACCTTCACATTTTACTTTCATTACACCTCCGATTCTTAAGATAAAACTACTTTAGAAAAGTTGATTTTCGGATCTTATTGTCTACACCCCGTCATTTACTTTGTGAGACCATTGCCGGTTGTAATCACTCACCAGATAATGGCTAATGTCTTTCTTAGCTGAACCTATGTTCGGTAACCTATAGCTGGTATCTACTCGGTTTTCAAGCTTCTAAATTGCAGTTCCATAGGGCGTATCCCAACGGCTCTCTCAATTACTCATACTTTTCTTTAACTTATAACCCGTGATGATATTTCGATAGTTTTTTGAGCAGTACTGACAACCTCGATCACTATGAACGATAACATACTCGAGGAAATCGCGACGGAACAATGCCATTGGTAGCGCATTACAGGCCAGCGTAGCTATCATTCTGGAGCTTATAGACCATCCGATTACTTGTCCTGAAGTAAAGGTCAATAATTGCCGCCAAGCACAGTCAGCCTTCGCTTATCGCAATATAGGTGTTGTCTCCCGCCCATTTGTCATTTAGAGCAGCTGCTTTAAATCTTGACGCTACATACTGGCCGCTATGGTTTAAACATCGTGGTTATTACTGCTTTCAGACAGTTCTTCTGGAGTCTACCTTGAGCCATCTCGGCCTTTGCTGTTTTCGAAAGTTTCTTTGACCTTGGTATCAAGCTTTTGACGTATTGCCTAGCATCGGATTGCCTTATGACTATGTTTAATCCAGTAATAAAACTCGCTGAGGGGTATTCCGAACACCTTAATCATACGCACAGTATTGAAATACAGTAGGTGTTCGAGTATTAATTCATAGCAATTTATTTTAGATTTTTAGCGAAGTAGGTGACGACCTTTTGTACAATTTCTAGCTCTTCTGCTTACTCAGCTTTGGCAACCTTTGCGGTTAGTCCTTGCTCTTTCTTGCCAGTATTGGTGTCTTTCTTCGAGTTCTTCAACCACCCATAGATTTGAGATTCATGTAAATAAAGCTGTGTACCTGTATAGGTATATTCTAATAGTTCTCTTCCAGCACCTCTCGACAGAGAATTATTCACACTTCTCCGGGGAGTCAATACTTTTATCTAACTCTCGTTTGACTTGAAATTCAACCAATGGCATAAGTTGACAAATTTCATTAATATCAACCTCATTTACAGGGCCGTTTACTCTAGACTGAGTCTCAACCTTAATAAGCAAAGTACTTACTTTCGTTTCTCCAAAGCTAGTCAAGATCCCTCTTAAAGAGTGAGCCAGCATAAATAGCTGAGGCCAGTTCTGCTCTTTATAGAGCTGATTTATCGTTACCTGGCAATCCCGATACTCTTCAAGAAAAGCCTCCAATACTAGTTGTATAGATTCAGAATTATTGTCTAATTCTTTAAAAAAAGATGAAAAATCAATCATAATAATTACCTTTGAGAATAAATCTAAAGAGCGTCTGGTAAAGGAAGGGTTATACCGACTCGTTTTATGTCTTCTAACCATAAGCGCCAGTTAGTAGGTAAGTAATTGTAACTTATTAGTTTGTCGAGTTGTTCACTCTGATATTGAGTCTCTCGATTAAATAAAATGCTCGCTCTCATTAAACCTAGTTGAGCCTCAACACATAAAGGATATTCATCAAGTAGCGTTTGGTAATAAGTGTAGGATTTTGGATTATTCGTATTGTTTGCCTCTTTTGCAACTTGTAGTTTTTGTTTTAAATCTCTTACTTTATCGGTCCGACACTTCTTTGAAGTCAAGTTCATCAACTCATTGTTGGTTTGCTTATCAATAAGATCTCGTGTAGTCGCCAAGGTTAATAAGTATTCTGAGAGCCAGATTTCACCAAACTGATCAGCTAAGTGAATCATTTTAACCATTAAAGCCGTTGGTAACTTATCAAACAAATCGTAATGGGGACTAATAGCCTTAAATAAACACTGGTGTGCTTCATCTGGTCGACTTTTCATTAAATAAATGTAAGCGGAAAATAGCTGTTTATAGCATATTAAGAATGGGCGTTGTGAAACAGTAACTTTTTGATTCACAATTTTAAAAAAATGGTTCATACATGAAAAAAGCTGTTTTTTCTCGCTTTCGGGCAATTGTTTTTGTAGTTGCTCTAATACACAATCACTATAACAGATTACGCCACTGATCCATGATATATCCATAATAGATAGGTTCTGTGCGAAAGCTTTTCCAATACTTATCAACGTAGAGGTATTATGGACTTTAGCTGAAAGCGTTGCGGCAGTTAACATCCTTCTATGAATACTAGGTGTACACTCAAATGCTCTAATTGCTACTCGTAATGCATCATGTGGCCTCTCCAGTTTATCGTAAATATATGCTAGCTTATCGAGGGCTTTATGTGCCAACGGGTTCGAAATTAGAAAATCTTCTAATATTTTACTAGCTTCATTGAATCGTCCTTGTTGGAGAAAGTCAGAAGCAATTGAAGAAACTTTGCTCATATGCATTGGCGTTGTAGAACGTTGTAACAATAAGGATAATAAAGCCCACTGCTGCAGGTCTTCGAGTGTGTCAAGTATATTTGATTCAATTGCAATCAATGAAGGACTTATATCCATTATTGAGCTTAGCTCATTTGCCTTTTCGAATAAATCAAGCTGCTCATTAGCTATTAATTTTTGAGCTTGATCTATACGCTTCTGATCATCACGAACGTTAATAATTTTCTCTGCTAACATTTGTGTTTGAATTGGCTTTTTTATGAAATGTTGCACTTTACTTGATAATACGGTGAGTACAGTTTCTTGGCTAGAATCTCCAGAAATAACGATAATACCAGTTTGGTAGTTTAATAATTTTTTTTGACGTAACAAGGAGACTAATTCATTCCCATTAATACGTTGCTCTAAATGATAGTCGACAATTAAAATATCATAAAAACATTGACTCACACATTTAACAGCTTCCTGATATGATGAGCAAATATGGATATTATCATGTGGGGTTCCTAATGAATGAACTTGTTGACGGATTAACATTGCTGACGTCTTTGAGTCATCAACAATCAATATACTAAGATGTTTAAAGTTACCTTTATTTTTTAGTCTTTCATCCATATCTTTTCCTACTTCTATACTTGTCTTCTCACATGCATTTATAGCAACCTGTAATTAATAAAGCCTACAATGAATCATATCGATAACATAGCTCCCCACATCAAAATAGAGACAAGATCAATTGTCATTGAACTTGCTATTTTTACCTTTTTAAAGAAAATACTTATACTTTCATTATAATTTAGGTTAATAGTTTCTTTTTTATTAGACGATCGAGTATAATTATTCAAAAGTAAAGATATTTTGTTATTTATGATTTTCTTTTGCTCTGCTGTACATCTACAGTAAAGTTTGAATAGACAGTGAACTTTAACATCAGTTGTCATATCACTCATTCCAATTATGCAATCTAATTCATGATAGAACATTAAACCTTTAAATGTCGAGGCCATTTCGGCTTTGTTGCGTAATTCAGTTTAGAGACAGAGCCACCAGTTTCG
>CEVA01030720.1_pt1 | contig 23376 bp, 22 predicted proteins | sample 361521 | NCBI WGS metagenome assembly CEVA01 (sample SAMEA2622823, study PRJEB7988) | marine metagenome | isolation source: saline water (ENVO:00002010), including
GTGACGGCCTTCCCCGGCTCTACCGTCGTCTTCACCCCGCTCCTGGTTGCGCTGGGTATGGCCAGCCTCGTCTATGGGGCATGGGTCTGCATGGGGCAGACGAACCTGAAGAGGATGGTCGCCTACTCATCGGTTTCCCACATGGGCCTTATTTTTCTGGGTATAGCGACAATGCAGCCCCTTGGAATAGCCGGTGCGCTGTTCATGATGTTCGCTCACGGGATAATCAGCCCACTCCTTTTCGCCGTCGCTGGTGCCTTCAAGCACCACTACCACACCCTGGAGATAGGATCAATGCGCGGAATAGCGCACCACAGTCCATGGCTATCGGGCCACATGATGCTGGGGTGGATGGCCAGCCTTGGCCTACCCATGATGGCCGGATTCGTTGCAGAGGTCGCAGTCCTGATAGCATTCTGGATGACTTTCGGCTGGCTGGTACTCCTGCCGGCTCTGACACTTATCATCACAGCAGTGTACTACCTTACCTCGATGCAGCGCACCATATTCGAGTCCAATGACCCCCACAATGGGATCCTCCCCGAAACCCTGCATGGGGAACCCCGCGACATCACATGGCACGAGAACGCAGGCATGGCGATTCTGGGCGGTCTTACGATTCTGTTCGGAATCCTTCCATTCTTCTTCTGGGACATGATGTCGTACTGGAGCAGCGAGCTCATCGACACGGTCCTTGTTGCGGCAATGGAGTCAGAGGGGGTTAAGCCATGAGCTCCGAGCTTGCAGGGATGCCGACCGAGCTCCTCCTACCTGAGATCATCATGCTGGTAGGCTTGGTGGCTCTGATCATCGTTCCAAACTTGGGAGATGCGAGGTTCAGGATACCCCTGACCTCCTTCAGGGTCCCAGTACTCCTAGGTGGATCGAGGTTTGGCATAGCACGTGATCCTCGATTGCCGAACTGGATCACCATAGGAACTCTACTGGCTTCGTTGGCCGCGGCACAGATGGGGCTCCTGAGCCCGAGCGACTGGTCTGGAGAAGTAGGAAACGCCCTTGTGGTAGACGAGTTCAGCATTCTGCTCTCGAACATCTTCATTTCGGTTCTCTTCCTATGCGCCATCGCAGCCACTCACCGGATTCCCGCTGACCCGGGTGCGGAGGCTCCCACAGAGGACGACGACGAGGAGTCAGGTGCCCGCAAGACGGACGCACTCTTCGACAACAGGAGGCAGGTGGACTTCCACATCCTCCTACTGACCACTGGGCTAGGCATGTCCCTGATGGCCAAGTCAACCCATTTGTTCATGCTATTCGTGTGCATGGAGCTGGCTTCTCTCTCATCCTATGTGCTGGTTGGTTTCCACAAGGAGTCAGTCGAGGGGGGGGAGGCTGGGACCAAGTACTTCGTGGTGGGCTCGGTTGCCTCCGCTATCGGGATATACGGAATGTCTCTCCTTTACCTCTGGAACGGCGACCTCAGCGTTTCGGGTCTGTCCGACTCGTGGAGGTCGATGGATGGCCTGGACCCGCTGGCAACTGCGGGCGTGGGGATGATGCTTGTCGCGTTCGGGTTCAAAGTCGGGGCAGCTCCATTCCACCTGGCAATCCCCGATGCCTACTCCGGCGCATCTTCGATCGTCGCTGGCATGCTAGCAACCGCCTCCAAGGCGATGGGATTCGTTGCCCTGTTCAAGGTCATGATAATCGTCTCGATGCCAGAATCGGGCGAGTCCTTCTGGTTTGTTGCCATGGCCGCCATATCCCTCATTACCATGACTTGGGGAAATCTGGCAGCGCTGTCTAGCGACAACCCGAAGAGGGTCCTAGCCTACTCCAGCGTCGCCCATGCCGGATACATGCTCGCCGCCGTTGCAGCAATCGGCTCAGGCTTGGCCGGGCCCGAGGCAAAGGCCCTCATAGTGACGGCCGTGCTCTTCCACCTCTCGGTCCTGGTGGTGTTCAAGCTAGGCGCTTTCCTGGTCCTCTCATCGCTGGAGACTGAGGGAGGCAGCCACAGAATGCAGGGGCTAAACGGGCTGGCTCGAAGAGACCCAATTCTGGCAGGTTCGATGTTCGTGTTCATGCTGTCTCTGGCTGGTGTGCCACCTTTCTCCGGATTCCTCTCGAAGCTTCTTATGATCAATGGGATAGTTACCGTATCAGCAGGTACTGGAGGGGCCTCGAGCATCGTCTCCTGGGCGACCAGCGTCGAACCCGTCTTCTGGCTTGCAGTCGCAGTTGTCCTGAACAGCGCGCTATCTCTATTCTACTACCTCAGGATGGGTTTGGTCATGTTCTTCGAGGAACCGGAGGGAGAAGGGGACCTAATCTGCAACACCCCACTTAGGGCATTCATCATCGCCCTTTCCGCGCTCTCCCTGGTATTCGGAATAGGGCCCGGAAGCGAGTTCCTTGTTGACATCGCCCATGGTGCGGCAGAAGCCTTGCTCCCCTGAGTAGCAGGCTCAACTTCACATAGGTGCCCCATGACGGGAGTGCATGGCACGTAGGGAGGAATCCGTAGACACTGAGCTCCTGGCCCAGATGGAGTCGGGCAGCGGAGATAGGATCAGAGTCCCTCTGCCAAAAAGAAAGGTGAACGAGATGTTCGCAATAGCGGACCAGATTCTCGGAGGCCGCAGGGTTCGGTCCATATGCGAGGACGGCGAGACCAGACTATCCCGGATTCCAGGAAAGATGAGGAGAAGGCAATGGGTCAGGGAAGGCGATCTAATCGTCGTCCAGCCATGGGAGTTCCAGGACGAGAAGGCCAACGTGGTGATGCGCTACACCAAGACTCAGTCACTATACCTCTCCAGAAAGGGAGTACTGCCCGAGATAGTCGACCTATTCGGGATGAGCCAGGACGACGAGGTCTCTGAAGTTGCAGAGCATGACGAAATAGAGGCGGAACCCCCGGTCGAGGAGGAGTCGCAAGAGGAGCCAGAGGAGCCCGAGCCAGTGGCCGAGGACGACGAGGACGACATCGACTCCTTCTTCGGGTGAGCACATGCCTCGGGAAGGGGAATGGGACGAGGAGCCCGACATGGACAGCCTCCTAAGATCTGAGAGGAAGCACGAGTGGATTTCCGAACCAAAGTACAAGCGAATGTTCGACGAAATCGAGGACTCGCTCCAGGGAGTGATGGGTAAGGGGAAATTCGAATGGGTAGACAGAAGGGTATTCGATCAGGTATTCGATCGTTCCACCCTTCTGGCACTGCACAAGCTAATGCAGCAGGGAGAAATCGAGACTATCGACTACCCGATAGCAAGGGGAAAGGAGGCCCACGTTTTCCGAGCCACATCGAAGGGCGGCCCCATGGCCGTGAAGATTTTCCACACCACAAACGCCGTCTTCAAGGGCCTGGCAAAGTACATCGATGGTGACCCGAGGTTCTCCGGCCTTTCCAGGAGGCACAGGGAACTGGTCAACATCTGGGTGAGGAAGGAGTTCAGGAACCTGAAGAGGATGCGCAAGCACGGAATCAGGGTTCCAGAGCCAATGTTCAGCCACAAGAACGTGCTAGTGATGGAGTTCATCGGTGACGAGGAGGCAGCTAGCCCGAGGCTCAAGGACATACAGGTCGATGATCCACGAGGCGTTTTCGAAGACCTTCTTCAGACCGTTGCTGTGATATGGCAGACCTGCGATCTGGTTCACGCTGACTTCAGCGAGTACAACATCCTCTGGCACGAAGGTGAGCCTTGGGTGATCGACGTTGGGCAGGCGGTGACAATCCGGCACCCAAGTGCGAACGAGTTCCTGGTTAGGGACGTAACGAGACTCACAGAGTGGCTGGGTAGGCAGGGCCACGAAGCCCAAGTGGCCGACAGCCTCGTCCGTGTTCTGGACGATCCTGTTCCAAAACTCCCCCCTAGAGTGGATTAAAGCCAGAAGGCGAGCCGCCCGCAGGCATGGAGCACCTTTGCAGGGTCCCGAAGGACAGGATAGCGGTCCTGATAGGGAAGTCCGGAGAGACTAGGAAGATGATCGGTGAAGCTTGCGGTGGCGAGCTAGTAATCGACTCCCAGACAGGTGACGTGTCCATCACATGGAACGACGAGCCCGACCCTGTGAGAAGGATGAAGGCGCCCGACGTCATTACCGCAGTGGGCAGGGGAATCGCACCATCCCGCGCGTTACAACTGTTTGAGGATGAGGTTTTCCTTAGGATGTACGACATAAGGGAGTGGGTGGGAAGGCAACCTAATCAGACTCGCAGGATGAGGAGCAGGCTCATTGGCACCAATGGACGGATCAGAACCCTAATCGAGGAGTTGACTAACTGCGAGATCGCAATCTACGGCTCCACTGTTGCCGTGATTGGAGACAACGAGGGACTGGCGCTAGCAACTCCGGCAATAGAGGGCATACTGGGTGGATCGGAGCACGGTACGGTACTTTACGGACTAGAGCAGGACAAGAAGAGGCAAAGGCTCAGATCAAAGAACCTGGACTCTTTCCAAGACATGACCTCTGATCGCTCCGACTCGTTCGAGACAATGGTTCCCGGCCTCGCAGAGGCACGTGAGAGGAGAATGAAGGAAGAGCACCCCGACTTGGAAGACGACGAGAGCGTCTCATTTGGAGAGGAGTAGCCAGGGGAAACTCCGGCCAGACCCGCACACAATTGCATCCCCTTGCACCGTCATGCATAAGCGAGGCACGCTTCTCGAAGAATCGTGTACAATCCGCTAGAGGAACTGCACCCCTATGAGAAATGGGCAATCAATGGCCTAACCTTGGTTTTCGTACTGGTCTTCGCTGGGCTGGGTCTGGAGATTCTGGAAATTTCCAACCCCCTCTCAGAGGCCCTCTTCGAATACTTCGTTGACCCAATCAGGGGGGAGTCGACGGGAGACTCTGGTTACAACAATTACAACACCATGACCTACGCCATAGTCCTGGGACTATTCGTACTCGCAATGTCGGCATGGCTCAGGGGCCTCGGCATTGACCCTAGCGATGCGAGCGTAGTTGCGCTACTGCCCTTCGTGACATGGGCCGCTTTCGGCGAAGTCGTGGAGGATGCGGAGATGTTCGGGCCTGCCCTGTCACCCTACTTTGTCAGTCCAGGAATCCACTTCCAAGCCGCTTTTTGGGTAATTCTGGCTGGCGGAATAGCACTGACAAGCCAACGACTCAGGGGAGATGACGACGAGTCAGCTGAGAACCTAGAGGGAATGGCGATGATCCTTGTGTTCGCCCAGTTCGCACTCTACGGTGCTTCAATTTCGTCCAGCCATAGAGTCGGCCTATTCGACATAGACATGACCCCGATGTTCCTTTCGACAGCAATGGGAATTGTCTTCATCAGAATTTCGAGGGACTCAACAAGCAACTTCACTCCCGTACAGAGGCTTGTCTACTTGGTAGGAATTGGGGGCTCGATGATTTTCCTCGGGGCTCTCGCCTCTTACGCCTTCGAAAGGCCCCCGGAGCAAGAAATGCTGTGGCCACTCGTTGTTGTAATCGTCATACCTTCGATAGTTGCTTACCAGATGTACCAATATGGGAGGGAGGCATCCGAGGAACTCTCAAGACACGGTCTAGTAGCAGGGATACTTCCTCCTGGCATGACTGACGAGGACTACAGTAAACTAACTGACTCCGAGGACAAGGATCTGATAGAGGGCCTGCGAACCAGGGCAACGATGGCCCAGCCTCTAGTATTCCTAGCGGTGGCCGGACAGCTGATGGACGGTATCGCTACTTGGGTCGGTATCGATGGATTCCCTGGCCTTTCAGAGAAGCATGTAGTCTCCCAGAAGGTTATCGATGCGGGCCTATGGCTCAACGGAGAGCTTGGGATAGAACATTGGATGCTGGATGAGGGGGTATGGCTGTTCGCAATCGTCAAGGCAGGTCTTGCAGGGCTGATTTTCTACCTCTTCTCGACACTGAACTTCGAGCATAGGGAGAGACACCTGCGGCTACTAGTCGGCGTTGCTATGCTAGTTGTTGGGATGGCCCCCGGGCTGAGGGACGTCGGACGACTGGTTCTAGGCGTCTAACGCTGCTGTGGGCAGTTGCCTGCCCACTCAATTGAAGACTCGTCCGCCATACGGGGTGCCGAGAGACATGGACAGGCTGCCGACTAGGGTCGACCGGGCAAGCGGAGAGTTCCTGTCTGCAACTGAGAAGAACAGCGAACTGGTCGACGAGTTGAAGCAGAAACTGGATGTCGTAAAGCGTGGCGGCGACGAACGTCACGTCCAGAGGCACAGGGACAGAGGCAAGGCACTTCCTAGAGAGAGGATCAACGAGGTCTGCGACCCCGGGACCCCATTCCTTGAGACCTCCTCGCTGGCTGCTAACGGGCTATACGATGGCAGGGCACACTCAGCCGGGATAGTTACCGGAATTGGAGTAGTGCATGGCAAGGAGTGCATGATCGTTGCCAACGACGCAACAGTGAAGGGAGGCGCATACTATCCCATGACCGTCAAGAAGCACATCCGAGCTCAGGAGATCGCCGAGGAGAACAACCTGCCTTGCGTCTATCTGGTGGACTCCGGTGGAGCGTTCCTACCGCTGCAGGACGAGGTCTTCCCAGACAAGCTTCACTTCGGCCGAATTTTCAGGAACCAAGCAATCTTGTCAAGCAGAAGGATTCCACAGGTGGCCGCTGTACTTGGCTCTTGCACCGCAGGTGGGGCCTACATTCCAGCGATGTCGGACGAGTCAATAATCGTCAAAGGGAACGGAACTATTTTCCTTGCCGGACCTCCTTTGGTGAAGGCAGCGACAGGAGAGGAGGTCACTGCACAGGACCTAGGAGGAGCCGAGGTGCACACTTCCGAGTCAGGGGTTGCTGACCACTACGCAGAGAACGAGGGAGAGGCGCTTAGCATGGTTCGCAATATCATCGAGAACCTGAATGTCTCACCAAAGCACAGGCTGGACACCTCTGATCCAGAGGACCCCCATCACGATGTAGACGACCTCTTGGGAATAATCCCCAGTGACAACCGTACGCCCTACGACGTTCGCGAGGTAATCTCTCGGATCACAGACGGTTCCAGATTCCACGAGTTCAAGCAGAGGTATGGGAAGACCCTGGTTTGCGGATTCGCTAGGATTCACGGGTACCCCGTGGGGATAGTCGCAAACAACGGAATCCTATTCTCGGAATCTTCACTCAAGGGGGCGCACTTCGTAGAGCTTTGCGGACAGCGGGGAGTCCCCCTCGTTTTCTTGCAGAACATCACTGGCTTCATGGTGGGAAGGGACGCCGAGGCCGGTGGTATCGCAAAGGATGGGGCAAAGCTGGTCACTGCGGTTTCCTGCGTCCCCGTACCCAAGTTCACTGTGATTATCGGCGGATCCCACGGGGCCGGGAACTACGGGATGTGCGGGCGGGCCTACGACCCGCGCTTCCTCTTCATGTGGCCAAATGCAAGAATAAGCGTGATGGGGGGCGAGCAGGCCGCTAGCGTCCTCTCGACGGTCGGCAAGGCAGACCCAGACGAAATCAGGGAGAAGTATGAGAGAGAGAGCAACCCGTACTACTCAACGGCCCGACTATGGGATGATGGGATTATCGACCCGAGGGATACACGTGACGTTCTTGGGCTATGTATTTCCGCGAGCCTCAACTCCCCGATGCCGGACACCGGATACGGCGTGTTCAGGATGTGACGAATTGCTGATGAGTGACGAAGCCCCCGAAACAGAGCTCTGCACCCTACGGGTAAACGGTCCCGTTGCCTCTCTGACGCTGACTAGGACAGATGTGCATAACGCGTTGAACGAGCAGCTAATCGGAGAGATGACGACGCTCTTGGATTGGACATCCAATAGATCAGTCGGAGAGAATGCCCAGCTGGAGGATCAAAACGGTGCACCTTTCCTCAGAGTCATCCTACTCAGATCGGAGGGTAGACACTTCTGCGCCGGTGCCGACATCAACATGATGAGGGATGGTGGTGGAAAGAGCCCAGAGGAGAACAGGGCCGACGCGGAACGCCTAGACAGCCTATTCCACGGCCTTTGGTCGCATCCCTGCTTCACCATTGCGTGCGTTCAGGGCGTCGCTCTAGGCGGAGGGGCTGGATTGGTGGCATGCTCCGATCACGTCATTGGCGAACCACGAACCAAGATTGCACTCTCCGAGGCCAAGCTAGGAATCTCGGCAGCCGTAATCGGGCCTTATGTTTACAGGAGGCTCGGAAGCGCCCAGTTCCGCAGGCTAGCGATGCTCGCGTCTAGGATCGACGCTCAGGAGTCGCTAAGGGTTGGATTCATCGATGAGATAGCCGACTCTGCCGAGTCCATGGACAAATTCGCTGAAGCAGTTACCTCAGACGTACTGACCTCCGGGCCCATGGCAGTAACCTCGGCCAAGCGAATGGTCGCCCAGTTGGACAGGTGGGACGGGGATGACGACTCACTCAGACTCTGGAGCCTTGACCTGACCAGCAGGATGCGAGGGTCCCCCGAGGGACAAGAGGGGCTCTCCGCGTTCTTGGAGGGGAGGAAGCCCGCTTGGAAACCCGAGGACGGAGAAGTCTGAGCATGACGCCAGAATGGATCGCGAACTCGCCCAGGCCGTTTTCCAGGGTCCTTGTTGCAAATAGGGGCGAGATTGCAGTCAGGATTCTCAGAGCTGCCCGCGAGTCCGGACTAGTTGGAATCGCCCTGTATAGCGACTCTGACTCCTCCTCCCTTCACGTCGAGGTTGCGGACGAGTCCATACGAATAGAAGGAGATAACCTCGAGAAGACCTACTTGAACGGGAGAGCTATAATCGATGCTGCCAAGTCATGTGGCGCCGAGGCGATTCATCCGGGATACGGATTCCTATCCGAGAGGGCTGACTTCGCTAGGGATGTCGAATCGGCCGGAATAGTGTGGATCGGACCACCTCCGAAATCGATCGAAACTATGGGCGACAAGATTTCCGCTCGCAGGCTCATGATAGAATCCGGGGTCCCGGTTATTCCCGGTGAGGAGGTACCCGTAGAGGAGGATGCCGACCACCTAGGAAACCTTGCCATCTCAGCTGCCAGAGTCGGCTACCCTCTTCTCCTGAAGGCAAGCGCAGGGGGCGGGGGCAAGGGAATGAGGGCAGTCAGCGAGCCCAAGGCGCTCCGCTCAGAGTACGAAGCGGCGTCCAGGGAGGCCTCCGCTTCATTCGGCGACGGAACCGTTTACGTCGAGAGGCAACTAAGAAACGCGAAGCACGTGGAGATACAGGTCCTATGCGACAGCCACGGAAATGCAATCCATCTCAACGAGAGGGACTGCTCCCTACAGAGGAGGTACCAGAAGGTGATCGAGGAGGCCCCGTCACCATCCGTAACGAGCGACAAGAGGGAGGAGATGGGGCAAGCAGCGGTAACCGCGGCTAGATCCGTAGGCTACGTTGGCGCTGGCACCGTCGAGTTCCTTCTGTCTAGCAATGGAGAGTTCTACTTCTTGGAGATGAACACCCGATTGCAGGTCGAGCACCCAGTTACCGAGATGACGACGGGGATCGACTTGGTTCAGAAGCAGTTCGAGGTGGCAGCGGGCCTGAGCATCGGACTCGAGCAGCACGAGGTTGCTCAGAACGGGCACTCTATTGAGGCTAGGATATACGCCGAAGATCCAAGCAACGGGTTCCTGCCTTCCACAGGAACCCTAGCGATTTGGCGCGAGCCAACAGGACCGGGAATCAGAGTCGACTCCGGCGTCAGAGAAGGGGATCAGGTTACGATCGACTTCGATCCTATGCTGGCCAAGTTGATCGTCCACGCACCAGACCGAAGGGCGGCCATCAGGAGAATGGATACCGCACTAGGGGAGTTCGTTGCTCTAGGGGTCACAACCAACATAGCATTCCTCCGCAATGCCCTAAACCACCCATCATTCGTGGAAGGGAGAGTTGACACTGATTTCCTGGACAACTCATCCACTTCTGATTTCCAGGGAAAGGAACCGGACGAGGCAGTCCTCGTAGTAGTTGCAGCAGCGGCAAAGAGACTAGGACTAGGCGTCGCAAGCTCTGTCTCGGCAGATTCAGAGGACGAGCACACTGGCCATCGGGGAGACCCGTTCAGGACTCTGCGGAGGGCATTCCCCTGAGGTGATGAAATGGAGTGGAGCGTATCTTCTGGGAACTCTATGTTCAGGCCTTCCATGGAGGAGACCGAAGGCGGCATTCGTGCGTCTGCAATGATTCGGGACGGGATCGATGAGGACCCCCCGGACGTAGTGGTATCAGCCGACTCGCAACCAGGCCGACTAGTCGTCCGTTCAGGAGGAAACCAGACGATAGCGCATGTTTCCCGCGTTGGTGACGCGTGGTGGGTCCACATGGACGGCAGAGCACATCTCGTCCATATCCATGAGAAGGGCAGCGGAAACGCGATCAAAGACGATGGGGCACTGACAGCCCCCATGCCTGGAACGATTCTTCAGTTGATGGTCAAGGAGGGCCAGAGGGTTCGCGAGGGTCAGGACTTGATGGTTCTGGAGGCGATGAAGATGGAACACAGGATAAAATCCCCAAAGGCGGGGGAGGTCACCAAGCTACACTACCAACAGGGCGAGCGCGTGGATATGGGCAGCGTGCTAGCAGAGATTGGCGACTAGACCTACTCAACTTCGTTTGTCGGAACCGCTCCGAATGCGTTAACATGGGCATTCCCGTCTTGGATCATCCACACCAGCAATACGATTCCTCCGATACAATTCACTAGTGGAATTATGCCAATCAGGAGCCAGAAACCACTCCTTCCTACATCGTGGAGCCTCCGAACGGAAACAGCAAGTGATGGAAGTAATAGCGCGAGATACAGTATCGCTGGAATCTGAATCAGAGTCATGAACGTATCAAATGACATTGTCGCGCCCTCACCTCCCAAGGCCACACTGATGTATCCGAAAACGACAATATATCCGCCAAACAATACGAGGTTCTGGAACAGGACAAACCACCAGAATTCAGAACGGCTAGCCCTGCCAGAAAATCCGATGTAATTGTTCTTCACGGCGTTCTTCACCGCATCCGTGAAACCCATCATCTGCTGTGGACGTGGGACGTACTCTGGCGCTGCTACTGTTGGACCTGCGTCTTCCATGTTGACTCGGGGGATTGCAATCGAATAAGTGTTCTTGACACATTCTAACCTATAGTGACTCCAGGGCATTCTTTCCCAAATATGGCCTCAAGACTTCCGGTACCGAAACTGATCCGTCCTCGTTCTGGCACTGCTCCATTATTGCGACCAGCGTCCTGCTGGTTGCAATAGCCGTCGAGTTCAGGGTGTGAACCGCGGAGTTGCCCTCTGATGTCCTGTACCTCATCCTGAGTCGGTTGGCCTGGTAGTCAGTGCAGTTCGAGCAGGACACTACTTCCTTGTATGCACCTGCTCCTGGAAGCCAGGCCTCTAGGTCGTACTTCTTGGCAGCGACCGTCCCCATGTCCCCGGTGCAGATGTTCACGACTCGATAGTGAAGCCCCAAGCTGTCCCAGAGCCCGATTGCATTACCTAGGAGCTCCTCATGGTGATCCCATGAGTCATCGGGTTTGCAGATGACTATCTGCTCGACCTTGGTGAATTGGTGAACCCTCCAGATTCCCCTATCAGAAAGCCCATGGGCCCCGACCTCCCTCCTGAAGCATGGCGAGACTCCAACGATCTTGATCGGTAACTCGGAGGGCTCGATTATCTCATCCATCCTCATTGCAGTTAGGGGATGCTCGCTAGTCGCGATCAGGTAGTACTTGTCGGGATCGATCCCATACATCACGGTCTCGAAGTCGCTCAGGTCAGTTACTCCCTCGTACGCCTCGCGGTTCATCATCAGAGGAGGCTGAACCAGGGTGTAACCCCTGTCCATTAGGAAATCGGCACCATATTGCTGCAGTGCCATCTCCAAGCGAGCCAGATCACCCTGCATGAAGTAGAAGCGGCTTCCCGCTACCTTTGCACCTCTGGCCTGGTCGACCCAGCCATTCATGTCTATCAGGTCATTGTGGTTCCGTGGCTCAAACCCAAACTCCGGCTTCTCGCCGTGAAGGCTGTGTAGTGTGTTCTTCTGGTCGTCTTCACCAACTGGGACGTCTTCATGCAGGATATTGGGTATTCCCATCCTAAGGGAATCTCTCTTCAAAAGACACTCGTCAGAGTAGGCTGCAAGCTCGTCAATCTTTGCTCCTATGTCTGCTACCTCCGATAGGATGGCATTTGCAGCAGCCTCGTCCCCCGACTTCTTGGCCTCTGCAATCCCCCTTGCTGCGTCGTTCCTCTCCTTCCTAAGCTGATCCGCTTCGTATCGAGACTTGCGCCATTCTCCATCCAGCCTAATGACCTCGTCAATGGAGTCGTGCGGAATCCCCCTTCGGTCGTGGTCGGAGCGAATCACGTCCGCATGGTCCCTGAACATCGACATGTCAAGCATCGCTATCGACCCCCCTGGCACCGCTTCCGAACTTCAACTCATTGGGAATTAATCAGAAGAACGAGATGTCCTGCCATAGTTCGTCTATACCGATGAATACTGCTCCGGAAATAAGGTATCCTAGGATGCTCCCACCATTGAGTAGGGGGAGGCCAGCCTGAGGCTTGCCCCTGGCCACCTGCGTCATCAAGGCGGCGTATCCGACCAGTCCACCTAGTAGAGTCCCCATCCCAACCAGCATCGCTCCAAGGTGGATCTGCTCACTCGGCTCTCCCCAGAAGTCGAACACAACCGGCCCGTAGTCGGGAAGGAAAGTGATGGCAGATATCACCAGCATTCCGGGGAAAATAACGTCACCTAGGCCCATGAACAGGGCATCCCTTCCCCTGGGTCTTGGTGTCCCCGCCTCGACATCTTGTTCCACCGGGGCGGTGGCCCCTCCCATCTTCTCAGATTGCTCCATTACGTTTCCCTCCTGCTCCAAGAACGTGTAGCTGGTGCTCTTGGGCGCTACCAGTAGCACGGGAAGCTTCAGTCCGATCATGGTGTCCGCCAGCTCCAGCATGTGCTTGCTCTTGTTCACCGCCCAGTGGTCGTATACAGCTGCTAGAACCATGAAGAAGATTATCAATACTGGAACGAAGGCGATCCCTAGCATCACTATAACGCCCGACCCAACGAGTAACCCCACTGCGTTAACCACGTACCACTCGGGGAACTTATGGAGGGTGTACATCAATGATACCGATGTCACAAAGGTTGCGACTAACCAGAGGCCAGAACTGCTTAGGCTAGTGATCCACATCAGAATAGCGATAATCGGGCCGATTGCCATGAACAGGCTGTACCAAAGCGCAAGGAACACAATTCCTTTGATCAGCATATCTAGGCCCTTCCTGGCAAGCCATATGATGGCGATAGTGAATACGAAAATCATCGCTAGCTCCAGGAGTACGTATCTGGCCTCTGTCGTCCCCTCCTCTCCGAAGGCCCTCATTTCTTCGAAGTTGTAGAATGGCTGGATGAATACTCCGAACAAAATCGAGGCCGTGAACATCGCAGCCATGCCAGCCATGGATTGCCATTGGTCGAGAACCGCATCCAGGATTTCGTCTAGCTCGGAATCCGCCACGCTTCCACGACCTTCAAGGCGCATTTCACCTTGACCCAGCCATGCCCTCTACCGGCGAGTCCGAAATCAGGTATTGGCTGGAGGGAAGAATAGGGTCCGGGATGAGGCTCGGCCTCTCTTCCTGCGCAGAGATGCTAGAGCGTCTTGGGAACCCTGAGCGGGACTTCCCCAGTGTCCACGTAGCCGGAACAAACGGCAAGGGTTCGCTCTGCGCCCATTTGTCATCTCTCGGGGCCAGGAACGGCCAGTTGATCGGCCTATTCACATCACCCCACCTCGTAACCGTGGAAGAGAGGGCAAGGGTGGATGGCACACCAGTGCTTCCAGATGACTTTGACCGATTCCTAGGGCTAGTTCGCAAGGCAAGTGAGATCGAACCAAAGATCAGACCTACCTACTTTGAGACGACTTTCCTCGCCTCTATGCTGGCCTTCTCCGAGGCCAAGGTTGACAGGGCTATTGTAGAGACGGGACTGGGTGGCCGTCTAGACTCAACTAGGCTAGTCGATGCTGACATGTGCGCGATAACGACCATCTCCATGGATCACACAGAGGTCCTCGGCGAAACACTAGGTGAAATCGCCTCGGAGAAGGCCGGAATACATCGAGATGGCATTCCTCTGCTATGCCTCCACCATGAACAACCGGAGGTCAGGACTGCCATCGAGTCAGTGGGAGGGAATGACGTGGAGTGGTGTGACTTTGAGGAAGTCGACGCCCAGTCAATAGCCAGAGAGTTCTCCAAGGAGATAGGGAGGAAACTAGGATGGAATGCTGCCGAGGCGACTGTGAGTTGGCCCGGGCGGACGAATGAGTACCTTACGTGGTCAGGAGTTGAGTGCAGACTCAGTGCTGCTCACAATGAGGAGAGCATCGCACATGACTTCGCTCAAATCTCAGAAGAAGAGCACGTGCTGGTTATCGGTATGACCCAGAAGGGAGACCTATCCTCTTCGATCGAACCTCTCCGTCACTCTGCAAGCAGGGTACATACTATTGTGACTAGGGTTGATGGGGGGAGGAATCCGACTGAATCGGTCGAGGACATTGCATCAGAATTCCTCGATGATGACTCTGTGGAGGTAATTAGAGACAATTTCGATGCCATGGATGGGGCTGCTAGGATAGCCTCTGCCAACGGATGCATGGTATATGTCACAGGTAGCGTGTACCTGGTCGGAAGCATATTTGCCGAATCGATAATCAGAGATCAATCTGACCTCTGGGAGTCGCTCGCAGTTCATCCACCTAGATGACAAACCGAAGTATGATTACCCAGTCACCTGACACGTGCTTCGTGAGCGATAAGTGGGATAGGCGATTTCTCGAACTCGCCAAGCACATCTCCGGGTGGAGCAAGGACCCCTCTACCAAGGTAGGCTGCGTTGTGGTTGGAGAGGATAGGGAGATCAGGTCTACTGGGTTCAACGGATTCCCCAGGGGGATAGAGGACGACTCGGACAGACTAGAAGACAGGGATCAGAAGTACCCATTGATTTGCCATGCTGAGGAGAATGCAATTATGCACGCTGCAAGAATAGGGGTATCACTGAAGGGCAATTCCGCATACGTAACCTGGCCGCCATGCTCTAGATGCACACGTTCGCTGATTCAGGCAGGCGTGAATGAAGTCGTCTACCCCAAGGATCTTGACATCCCGGATCGCTGGAAGGATGACTTCGACATCGCTATGGGCATGATGAAGGAAGCCGGGATCAAAGTAAGAGAGGCCTAGGCAATATCTTCCCAGATTTCCTCAAGCCTCGACACGAGCTCCTCCATAGTTCCATCATTGTCAATACGGATATCAGCCATCAGTCCAGTGGCTACCAGGGCCTGTCCAGACTCGTCCTTGGCATGGGACTCTTCTGCCTCCTGAGATAGGAAGGAGCTCTTTTCTGTTGGATCGCCAGCTCTCCCTCTTCCGACCATCCTCTCCCATCTAGAATCCTCGTTGGCCCTGACCTCGATTAGAGTGAAGTCCCCCCTTTCACGAAGGGCCTCGACTTCTGCTGGAGTCCTAATCGAATCAACAACCGCATCCCCACCGTCAAGGATTTCCAAGAGCATTTCAGCAAGAACCCCCGGGCCTCCGTTCCTCCTAAGCTCCCTTCCCCCTTCGATTAGAGCCTCTCTGGTTGACTCCATTCCTTGGTCATGCAGCCAAGTGCGAATCGAATCGGAACACGAAACACTCCTCAGTCCTTTTGCTGAGAACCACTCAACAAGGGTGGATTTTCCAGAGGCGTTCCTTCCCGTCAGCCCAATCAGCACGTTGCTTGCTGCAAGAGGCCGTGAATATTGATTGCGCTGCGACCAGTCATAAAATAATGTCAAAAACATACTTCAATGGGAAAACCATCCAACGAAAGGCACTAACTGTATGAGTGCGGCGCGGGAGTCGGTAGGCATGGCGCGAGCGGCGAAGAAGAAGACGAACCCATTGAGGGCTTGGTGGCGTTCCAAGAAGGACATTCACTTCCAGGCATACACAATCATGACAGCTTTCTCATTTGCAGTTCTCCTCTATTGCTTCCTCCTCCTTTTCTTCATGGACGGAGTAACAAATCTCAGGGAGGACGGCAACGAGAATCTAATCCCTCTGGTGTGGATAGGGCTCGTGGGCGGTTCTGTCGCACTGTTCATCGTGGCTCCCGAGTTCTTCTATTTCTATGGAAAGAAGGACGAACTTAGGGAGATACTGCAATTGGACTCACGTGCGGAGGTAATGAGGCTGAGAAAAGAGGCGGAGACGGCTGCTGACTTGCTCGGACCATCGTATCAGGCTATGCTGAAGGGAAGGTATGAGGAACTGGGAATAAAAATTCCAAAGCGGTATGCTTCACTTTCTTCTAAGACAAGCGAGCAAGAACCAGAGGCAGACTCGAACTCCGTAGAGGAGGAATGAGGTGTCCTCGGAGGCTCCCATCCAACCACCCATCTCCCCCGGGCCAAGCGATTCAGGTTACGGTTGGCTGGCTCGTGAGGCTGTGCTGGCCGGTGGTCTTGTAGTTTTGATCCTCAGCTCAATGTGGCTAGCAACGGGAACCTTCCCCCCCATGGTGGTAGTGGAGTCGAAGTCAATGATGCACGATGAGGACGGTTCAGTGGGATCAATAGATCCCGGGGACCTGGTTCTTGTGATGAATATGGATAGGACAGAAGTTGTGACCTTCGTCGAGGCCACACAATTCGGGAACGAGAACTTCGGCTACGAGTCCCATGGGATGCCCGGAGATGTGATCATCTACAAGAAAAACGGCGGCTCTGAGACTCCGGTGATTCATCGCGCGCTTCTGGAGGTCAAAGCCAACTCATCTGGTGGTTGGGATGTTCCAGGAACGACACTAGTGAATGTCGAGAACGTGTCCTTGACTCTTGACATCGATTGTAGATACCATGGCGGGACACAAAAGATGGAAATTGAAAGGTGGATCCCTCCAAACGAGGGATTCCTTACCGCTGGAGACAATAACGGCTGCATGATAGATCAGCCGTCGGCCAACTCCCAGGGAAGGGGCAGTGGTCTTGTTGATAGCTCAGGCAACCCCGTCCTCCCGATCAAGGAAGATTGGATTGTTGGAGTAGCCTCCTCGGAGATACCATGGATAGGGGCAATCAAGCTCCTAACCTCTGGAAACCACGCTTCCGTGACAAGCAACACATGGAACTATCTCACATTGACAATACTGCTAATCCTCGCATCCCCCCTAATCTTCGATTACTCTTCGAGTCTAATTATCCGCACCGATGAGGAAGAGTGACTCGCCAATAATCGGTTTTTGAGGTGACGGACTGGTTTCGTTTGGTTTAAAATAGACCTGAAATTGCGAGCCTTGCAAATAAGGAGTTGCTCTTTATGGGAATAGGAATAGAACCGATTGGAGAAATGGTATTGCTAGCAATGGAGAACGCCCCGGAGAAGACCGATTCAGGCCTTCTATTGCCCGAAGAGGCCCGGGAGAAGATGAACGTGGGCCTAGTTGAGGCCGTGGGACCAGACGCTGAAAGCGTCTCAGAAGGAGACCGGGTCATCTACCGGCAGTATAGCGGAACAAAGATTGAGTGGATGGGGATGGATTACCTGTTAATCCAGGAAGAGGACATTCAGGCTAAGGTAATGGAGTGATTAAGTTGGGCGCGAAGAAGATAATTTACGGTGCAGAGGCTAGAGAAAAGCTGCTTGAAGGAATTGACACTGTGGCAAATGCGATCAAAGTTACCCTCGGACCGGCTGCTAGGACCGTAGTACTCGAGAAGTCTTGGGGCAGCCCATCGATCATCAACGATGGCGTGACAATTGCAAAGGACATCGAATTGGGTGACCCGTTCGCTGACATGGGTGCCAAACTGGTGAAGGAAGTAGCCTCGAAGACACAGGACAACGCAGGGGATGGAACCTCAACTGCCTCTATCTTGGCTCAGAGCCTTTGCCACCATGGACTAGAGAATATGGAGTCTGGATCAAGTCCAGTCGAACTAAAGGCCGGATTCGACGCAGCCATCGAGGCTGTAGTGGAGTCCCTGAAGGAGCGAGCTGTCCCAGTCGAGACAGGAGAGACGATTAAGCAGGTTGCGACAATTGCCTCAAACAACGACGACGAGATAGGCTCACTAATTGCTGACGCAGTAGACGCTGTTGGAAGAGAAGGCGTAATCACAGTCGAAGAGGCCAAGTCAATCGAGACTTCCCTCAATGTTGTCGAGGGTATGGAGTTCAACAAGGGATACGTCAGCCCATATATGATTACTGATCGAGAGAAGAGAGAGGCTGTTCACGAGAGTCCCCTTGTATTGCTGACCGATCACACAATCAACTCGGCCCAGGATCTACTTCCATCACTGGAGGCAAGTGTTCAGCAGAAGAGGCCTCTTCTGATTGTTGCCAAGGACATCGAGGGGGAGGCACTGGCTACTCTCGTACTAAACGTGGTAAGCAAGGTCGTAAAGGCAGTCGCAGTCAAGGCTCCAGGATTCGGGGATGAGATTTCGGAGCAACTCGAGGATATTGCAGTTCTGACTGGTGCTAAACCACTTTTCAAGGATCAGGGAGCAGACCTGAAGGCACAGGGCCCAACCAGCCTTGGAAGCGCAGACCGAGTAATTGTGGGCAAGAGTAAGACCACGATAGTAGGCGGAGGTGGCGATGCAAAGGCAACAGAAGAGCGCGCCGAGCTACTTCGTGGCCAGGCCAAACTAGCCACCAGTAAGTGGGACAGAGAGAAGATCGAGAAGAGGGTCGGTAAGCTAACCGGAGGAGTTGCTGTTCTCAAGATAGGAGCAGCAACAGAGACAGAGGTCAAGGAGACCAAGGCGCGAGTAGATGACGCCCTGAATGCAACTAGGGCAGCCATGGCGGAGGGAGTTGTAGCTGGTGGAGGGGTGACCCTTCTCCGCTCTCGCGAGTGTCTGAAGGACCTAGCCTCGTCCGCCAAGGGAGATCGAGCCGTGGGAATCAATCTGGTATACGAGGCACTGGAAGCACCAACCAGGCAGATTTCTGAGAATGCAGGAGCGGATGGGGACGCTGTTATCGCAAAGATACTGTCTAGCGACGATGAGAACTACGGATACAACGCCAGAACGGGAGAGTACGTCGACATGATCGGAGCAGGAATACTAGATCCTGCCAAGGTCACTAGGAACGCACTGCAGTCTGCTGGCTCAATCGCCGGCATGGTCCTGACAACCGAGACACTGATCGCTGACGATCCGGAACAGAAGGAAGACACGCCTGCCATGCCAGACATGGGCGGAGGCATGGGCGGCATGGGCGGCATGGGATTCTAGGCAATCGCAGAACATTCATTCCTATGCCCCCTTCCTACGTGCTGCCTCAATGACGACGAAGGGCCACTGAGCATCTGCGCTGACGTTCCCTATGAGTACCGAGAGGCACCAATTAGCAAGCGAGTTGAAGACGTCCCGATGCCTCGGAGGGCCATGAACCGAGCGCGGAGCGCCCTCTCTCTGGTATCCATAATGGTGCTATCCACGCTTTCAAGCGGCTGTCTGGCACTTACACTACAGAGGGAGATTATGGAAAGTTGGCGGGATGCTCCGGAGCACACCTCCGAAGACGTTACAGTCGGATGGTCGGAGACCTTCGACACCGGTGCGGAACTAAACTCGGTCCTGTACGAGAACGAGACCAAACTAGTCTTCGACGAAACCGTTTCAAAACTGGTAATAAACTTCAGAGCCCAGTTCCCATACTCAAGCACCATAGAGGAATTCGTGGGGAACGAGACCAACGAGCTGCGCTATGTCGAAGCCCGGCTCTGGGCACCCGGGACCCAGTCTTCCGGAGGCGATCCATTCTGGGAAGTAAGAGCCACGCAGGATTACCCCTTAGAGAGGTTTGAGTGGACCGATCTGGAGTCAGACTTCATCGAAGGGTCATGGACACTAGAGGTAGAAGCCCGTGGATACGGCATGACTGCTCCCATAGAACAACTATCATTCCACGATCACTTTGACCTATATGCCACCATTACAAAGCCATGTGTTCACTTCCCCCAGGCTCACGACGATGGTGAGTGCACCTTCCTTTCCGAGCTGGAAGACTGAGATTTCAGACTTCAATCGCCTGCGTAGCGCTTATGAATCACTGGTAGGTCGCCGCGCTGCTGAGGAAACAGAATGGCGGAAGGCATGGCACCCCTTGTTCCGTACGACGTGTATGAGCGTCACGCCGTTCACATTGGGACGAACCAGAAGTCGGCTGACATGCGTGGGTTCTTGGATCACATACAGCAAGACAGTAGCGGCCTACATCTAATTGACGTGAACCAGACAGATGCCAGGATTCGAGTTGTCGCAAACTTCCTCTCAAATTACGATTCAGATCGTATTCTGGTAGTAAGCGCACGTCAATACGGACAAAGGCCGGCTAGGAAATTCTCCCAGTCCATAGGAGCAAGACACATAGTAGGCCGCTTCATACCTGGAACACTTACTAATCCCCGTCTCAGGACATACATGGAGCCAGAGGTCATTCTAGTAACAGACCCAGCAGCAGACTCGCAGGCACTTTCAGAAGCCGTCAAGTCAGGCCTCCCGGTGGTCGCGATTTGCGATGCCAACAATCGGCTGAGGAACGTTGACCTGGCCCTCCCGGCAAATAACAAGGGACGCCGGTCACTAGCCCTGGTATACTGGCTGCTCGCACGAGAGATGCTGAAGTCCGATGGCACCGTGAAGAATGACATGGAGTGGGAACTGGCCGAGGAAGTTGCAGATTGGGAATCAACCTTCTGACCCCTCGACGAACTCATATCATAGCACATATGGGCGATAGCCGTGAGTAGCAAGGCGAAGCCCCTCTTCCTAGCGCCGATGGCCGGTGTTACCGATCTAGCGTACAGGATTCTGGCCAGGGAATGTGGTGCAGACTTTACCGTGACAGAGTTCACTGCTGCCTCTGGACTAACCCGTAGGAATACGTATTCTTGGCTCAAAGTTGAGACTGATCCGAGGGAGTTTCCATTCATTCCGCAGATTTTTGGTGGCATCATCGAAGAAATGGTTCAAACTGTGGAGATGCTGCAGGACAGGGCTGACGCTATTGACATAAACTTCGGTTGCCCAGCCCCCAAGGTCTGCCGAAACGATGCTGGGGCAGCCCTGCTTAGAGATCCGGACCGGGTAGTCGAGATGGTCAGCAGGTGCATTGAGGTTGCCAGAGTCCCCATCACAGTGAAAATGAGGCTTGGAACTGGTTCGGGGCCAAACACCGCCCTGGAGATATGCAGAAGATTAGAGGCAGAAGGCGTGGAGAGGATTTGCGTTCACGGTAGGACACTGAGGCAACGCTACTCTGGGGATGCAGACTGGTCGCAAATTAGAGAGATTGCTGATGCCGTCCAGATTCCAGTAGTCGCAAATGGGGATGTCGTGGATGCAAGATCTGCAAAGGATTGCCTGCAAGCCACGGGAGCAGATGGGCTGATGATTGGAAGAGGAGCAATCGGGCGTCCAACGATATTCTACGAAATTAAGAGAGACCTTGGTTGGGAAACCGACCCTCCACCATGGGGTTTGGAAGATGATTCGGTGGCTCGCCATTGGTGCTGGAATAGGTATCTCGAACTCTGTGAAGAGGTATATGGGGAGGAGAGAAACAAGAACCTGAAGCGGCATGCTGTCTCATTCACTAAGGGCCTTTCGGGTGCTTCTTCAATGAGGGTCGAACTCCACAGGGAGGGAGATCAGGCAAAACTCGGTAAAATGGTGTCAGAGTATCTTGAGGGCTTGTCGACACCACAAAACTATGCCTGATTTTGGTCCCTTCAAATACCCCCGAATCCCATCTACTAGACATGCCGTCTTCATGCAGCGGGTGGTGCGGTGCAGATTCTCCAGATGGATTCGAGAAGTGTGCTGGTTGCCAGAGTCTAGAAGAGCCATTCTTCGGGCTCCATCACTCGCAGAGACCGGACTCGAGAGAAAGAGAATCTGTCAATTCATTCATCGAGCCTGCGAGGGGCCTAAGTGACCAACAGAAGATGTTGAGCCTTGCAGGTGCAACCGAAGAATACTGCTTGCCACCTGGATTTAGGTCTTCGAGGGGTCCAAACCGAAAAATCTCGAAAAGCCTCTCCTCTGAGTGGGAGAACTTAGCCAATTTCATCAAGATAAACGGTTATGTCCCCAGAGGCCAGTACTCTCTTCCGGACTGTACTCTAGAGGTAGATCCAGATAGCAGAATTTCCATAGATGGGATAATGATTGAAGGTCCATTGCCAATGCTAGATATTAGCGAGTGGCTATCAAGTCCCCACAGGGTTACAGCAATCAGGTCTTGGAAGAACTTCCTAATTGCTCTCAGTTGTTGTTGCAGGGACTTTTCAAACTTGCCGGATCGTGCATGGCCCTCATGGCTCAGTAGAAACGCTTGGCATGGAATTGATGTCCCTGAACCTTCGATGGATATTGAGTTTAGGGGAGTAAATCCGCCACCTTTCATTTCGCTAATCGCATTACTTTCCGGTAGGAAGGCAACATCTGAGAAATCCCTTGGCAGCATCGCCAGAGGCTCAATATCGCTGATTTCGGAATTTGGAGGGCTGGCCGCTGAGGCTTGGAGTGAGATAATTCGCAAATCCGACAGCAAGGATTTCTCTCGGCTATTTTCACTGAGGATACATCCTAGGTTGGTGGTAGAAAGAGGAAGGCTACAGCTAATCGTACTTAGGTCGGGAAAACCGACAACAATCCCGGTCGTCGTGGACGTGAAGGTATGGCGGGTTCTGGTTAACTCAATCCTATATCCTAGTGGGCACGAGGGCTCCAACCTCTCGAACAGCATCTACTGGGTATGGGACTCGCGTGATTCGGAATGGAGGCCAACAGTTCAGCAGGAGAGGTCGGCTCGTTTTCTCAGAGGCACCATTGACTCTCTGGGAATCTACTCGACTAACCTACCAGTAAAGCATCTGAATGATGAGAATACAGGGATTATGGTATTGGGGGAATCCGGAATTGTCTACGTAATTAACGCGTCAGAGCACTCAGGAAAATTCTCGGTTTTCGCACTCCCCAGCTCCATCCACATAGGAGATACGCATGCTCACATCCCACTTTGCATCGACCCAAACCAGATTTCTGCATCCAAGAACCTCTGTGCTGGAGACATCTGCGCTTCCTACGTGCTTGCTTTGAGGAACGACATCACTTCCAGGAATCAGATATTCACTCTAAACGTCCTCCTCTCTTCTTGCGAGCACGTCAATGAGAACTACGAGGTGGGTGATCTAGACGAATGGTGGGCAATGGTAGAGGGCCACTATGAGATGTGGGAGGATATGGAGGATCACGACCCAGAGTACGACCCAGAGTACGAGCCAGAGCCCGAGCCAGAGCCCGAGCCAGAGCCCGAGCCAGA
>CEVA01043294.1_pt1 | contig 23313 bp, 16 predicted proteins | sample 361521 | NCBI WGS metagenome assembly CEVA01 (sample SAMEA2622823, study PRJEB7988) | marine metagenome | isolation source: saline water (ENVO:00002010), including
AGGCGGCTCGTCGAAGGAATCCGCGGCGCTCGGCAGCGGCGGCGCTTCCTCGGCGGTGGGTTCATAACCAGAATCACCTTCCGGAATCAAAGAGGGAACGGGCGGTGGAGCCTCGTCAGCATCCGAAGTTTCAGGCTCATTCCCTTCGGGTTGCTCCTCGCCTGGTGGGGTAACTACATCATCATTCAAAAGTGTCTCGACCGAAGGAATGTCATCCTTTACTTCGTTCGTACCGGGAGCATATTCAGCGGCAAGAGGTTCCGCCTTCAGAACCTTTTTAGCTATTGGCTTGCGACGCCTCCTATAAGCGCTTCCACGAAATCCAAGCCAACACAAGAGGATCGATCCAATTCCCAGAAACAACGAACATCCGAATAATTGGTATCCGTCCTTATTGCTCAAAAGATGATCTCCGTACAAAAAGAAGCTCCACAAACCGCAAAAAACTAGGCCTAGCAAAACACCCGTTATCCATGAAAAAACTTTCAGAGCGCCGACGGAGCCATTCATCCAGCCTATCACTAAGCAACTCACGGCAAGATAAACGCTCAAGCTCGACCATACGGCAGCCACTACAATATGCGTTTGCTCAAACCCTAAAACTCCAATATCGTAGCCTGCAATCCGGGATTTGCCCAAAATCGCTATCAACTCCTTTAGTAACTTAACCTCCCCCATGGCGGCATACCAAAATGCGGCTGCAACTAGCAGGCAGAAAATACCTACGACGTGATAGAACGTCTTGCTGAGGCTGTGCACGGGCAGGGGCTAAATGTTACTGAGGAAAGGGAAATTAGTACCCCAAATTACCTCGTTTGACAAGGAGGAATAAAAGGGGCTGAAATCAACGCTTCCCAGGCGGGAAACTATTCAAGTAAATCCACACGGCATCGAATTGCCGCCGCGCATCACCATCAAGCAAATCAATCAACCCCGAGCGACCCTCATCATCCGCAAACTTCGGCATAATGGTCGCAGGGTTGATGCGGTAGGGGTTTAGCATCCAACGCAAGTAATGCTCCCTGCGCATTCTCTCTCGTGAATCCAATAAATTGATGCCCTGCCCTTCAAAAACGGCTGTAGGGGCACGAGCTCCTATGCCATGGCAAGTAATGCAAAGAATGCTTGCCATGCGAGCTCCGGCTTGAGCCATTTTGGGCAGTTCCTCCTTGGCAACTACGGGTTTTTCCTCAAAGGCCAAGCCACAAGAATGAGCCAAGCCTTCGGCCAACTTTTTCGCGTGCGCGGAAAAAGCAGGCATACGGGCAGGCATCCATGGCCGCGACTTTTTCTTGATCGTACCATCCAGCAAGGAACGCGTCCAGTCGGCCCTAAGTTTTTCGCCAGCATAAGTTAGGGACGGTGGAATTCGATTGGAGGGGTGAGCCAGTCCCGGGTTTTCCTTTTCCACCTCAACCCGAGACGCCTTTGGTAGCCATGCGTCAAGTTCTTCCGTATAGACGTTCCACAAGCTTTCCGTCTCATCACGCGTATGGCAGGCGAAGCAACGTAGTTCATTGAACTGACGATTCGCAAATTCATGAGGTACCATACGATGCACGGCATCTTGACCCTTCTTGAGGAATTGGATAATCGCCGTCTGCCTGTCAGGAGAAAAACCAAAACGAGGACTACCACCGACATCCGCTAAACAGCCCTTTTCTGCATTATTTGCCAAAGCGGAAAAAGGTGGCGCTTGCAGGGAATTTTCGATCGGAGCCTGATGGCAAGTAGCGCAACCTCGCTGCGCAAAAAGAGTACGACCTTTTTCCTCGTCGCCCAAATCTGAAACAGGAACTGCAGAACTATCAGCTAATTCACGAAGGAAAAGAGCCAAATCGGAGGCTTCCTGTGGAGATAACTTGAAATCAGGCATACGAGTCCATGAAAAATGCTGCCCTGGGGATTGGAGGAATTGGCTCAAGGCTCCTGGCAAGAATTTTCTATCCATACCAACAAGAGAGATTCTATCGGTGTCTTGGCCTGGCTTTTCTTTTTTGACCAGATGACAACTGATGCAGCCGGACGAAGAAAACAAGGAGGCACCCCGGTTCAAATCACCAACGGTGGCAGGTTTGAGGTCTTTGGGGGGTGGTATTTTCAGGGTGGATAGAAAACGAGCCAAATGCCTCGCCTCCTCGGGTGTATCAACAAGCTCGGGCATCCGGGCAGTGTGTCGGAATTTTTTTGGATTCAAAATCCAATCGGCCATCCAAGCTTCCTTCAGCCGTGAACCAATACCCAGCAGGGAAGGACCTGTCGCCAAGGCTTCAGACATCGCAGTTCGAGGATCAAAGGCCTTTGCGGGTTGATGGCATCGGAAACACCCGTGAGAAGCTACTAGCAAACGCCCTTCGCGTATTTGAGTGGAATGAAGGAAAGGCTCGGCGGTTGATTGAGTCGAGTTATGGCCGAAGGATTTTGGTGGGATCGTTTCCCGAGCGAAATCCCTTCCTTTCCAATAGAAGCGCAAGCGCCCAGCGCCTGAATCAGCACTGGTGAACCGAATCTCAATCGGGTGATTTCCACCATTCAAGCGCAAGCGTTCGGACTCCAAAGTCGATAAATCTTCGCCCTCGGCGTGCAAAACCTCTTCTCCATTGATCAATAGGACGGCTTTACCAAAACCAGCGAATGAAAAGTAGAGCCTTTCGCGTTTCTCCAAACGCAAAACCCCTCGCCAAGTAGCCTGGAATGGGCCTGGGGAAAGGAAGGGTGTAGGCGAAGTCCCTTTTTCCACAAACAACGCAACCCTGCGTTGCAAACGAAAATCAGCGTGACCCGAATCTTTTGCCTTGCTCCGAAACTCGACCACCAAGCCATCGAGAATCGCGTCCTCGGCCTGAAGTGGGTAAAGAACAGCAAGCACTGCCACCCCAAAGAGCAAGCGCAGGTTCACGACCTTAAACGTCGGCTAGCTTTCCGGTACTATCACCCAAAGCCTCGGCCTCAACGCCCATGCGATCAAGAAGAGCGAGGAAGAGGTTGGTCATCGGAACGTCCTTGAAGGACGCGTGTCTTCCTACTTTAAGACCAGCGGCGGAACCACCGGCAAGCAAAGCCGGAAGGTCATGGTGGTTGTGGCGATTGCCATCACTGATGCCACTTCCATAGACAATCATGCAATGGTCTAATAACGAAGATCCATCGACTTCCCGGGCATTTTTCAGCTTCTTGAGAAACGATGCGAATTGTTGGACGTAAAAACGGTCGATTTTAGCCAATTTGGCGATTTTCTTCTCGTCGTTGCGATGATGGGAAAGCGAGTGATGACCTTCGGACACCCCAATGTGCTTGAAGCTACGGTTGCTTCCGTCGTGAGCGAGCAGAAAGGTCGATATTCGAGTCGTATCGGTTTGGAACGCGAGCATCATGAGATCAAACATCATGCTAATGTGCTCGCCATAATCGGAAGGGATGCCTTCGGGACGAGAATACTTGGGGCGAGGGGCGGCGTTTTTTTCGCCTTTTTCGCTTTTCTCTATGCGTTTTTCCAAATCTCTAACCGCCTGAAGGTATTCCTCGACCTTCATACGGTCCGTGTAACCTAATTTGCGTTGCAAGCGATTGGCATCCTCAAGGGCGAAATCCAAAATACTGCGCTCATGTCGCTGACGGCGCGTTTGGCTTTCGGACTCTTCTCGAGGCATGCCATTGCCAAACAGGCGATCGAAAACCAATCTGGGGTTCGCCTCCGGCGCCATGGGCAAGGATTCGTTTTTCCAAGAAAGATTGTATTGATAAGCGCAACTGTATCCGGAATCGCACTTACCCGATCGACGGGATTTATCGCAACTGAGTTCCAAGGAAGGCAGTTTCGTCAAGTGACCAATCTTTGCAGCAGCCACTTGGTCAACGGAAATTCCGATGCGTATGTCAGCGCCTGCGGTCTTCTTCGCCTGGCATCCAGTCAAGAAAGTGGCATTGGCCCTCGCATGGTCTCCTGCTCCATCGCCATTGGCAGCGGCTTTGGCATGATCCAAGCCACCCATAACCTGCAACTTATCGCGCACTCCGGCAAGCGGTTGCAAGGTAGGCGACAAGGCAAATTGTGATCCTAATTCATTAGGGGTCCACTCCGGCATGATGGCACCATTGGGCACGTAAGCAAAACCCATGCGTAATGGAATCTTGGTACCCACTTTAGCCATGGCAGAGGTAGGCAACATGGCCTCCAGGGCAGGAAGGGCCATGGCCGTGCCTAAGCCACGAAGGAAAAACCGGCGGGAAAGCTGTGTATTGCGGCTCATGTTAAACCTATTTAAACTAAACGGTAGTTGGACCTTAAAATCAAGCTGGAAAGAGGCACTGTTGGCTTAAGGAGCGCGTAAGGGGTCCCCTCTCCTTTTTTGAAACGGAACACTCTCCACAATGGCAACGACTAGTGAAGAGAAACCATAGCCGTTCTTTTTCACTTGGTGACAAATGCCATCAATTGCCATTCGATCGTAATATTCGAGGCCACGGCCCAAGGCATAGGTCAACATAGCTTCGGTCAAGCAACGAACGAAGCTGTCGCGACGATCCTTGGCGAGTAGGAGCTGGAGTTCCAAGGCACCGTCGAAGCGCTCACCGGTAGGCAGTTGGCCGGCCGCGGAAAGAAGCTTTCCACGTTCATGGGAACGCCAACGCCCAATGGCATTGAAATTCTCGAGCGCGAACCCGAGTGGATCCATGGCGGTATGGCAGGTGGCGCAGCGCGCATCTGAACTGTGCTTCTGCATCTGCTCACGCAAAGTCAGGCCTTTCTCGGAGTCGGTTTCTTCGTTCAACTCGGGCACGTCTTCCGGAGGTTCCTTGGGCGGAGCCCCTAAAATATTGTCCAAGACCCATTTACCTCGCTTGACCGGGGAAGTCCGTGTTGGGTTCGAGGTGATGGCGAGAACACTGGCATGAGTGAGAATACCTCCTCGGCTGGTTCCTCTCAGGGAAGCCCATTCGAATTTGTCCGAGAAATCCCCCTTCAATCCATAGAAACGAGCCAAACGTTCGTTGACGAAAGTATAGTTGCCCGTGAGAAAATCGGACAAGGGACGATCTTCCGAAAGCAAATAATGAAAGAACGTTTCGGTTTCGCGTCGCATGGAAATTTTCAACTTCTCATCGAATTCAGGAAAGCGATTGGGGTCAGGAGTGATTAGTTCGAGGTCTCTCAACTGCAACCATTGTCCGGCGAAATTGGATCCGAGAGCGCTGGCTTTGGGATCACGCAACATACGTTCAACCTGATCGGTCAGGTTTTTTCGTAAAGTGCCGCGAATCGCGTGCCTGAAAAGTTCATCGTCGGGCATGCTGCTCCAAAGGAAATACGAAAGCCGGGAAGCCAAGGCGAATTCATCGACTTCATGGACTTGAGCGGGGTTGCTTGGGTTAGGCTGGTATTCGCCGCGGAAAAGAAAATTCGGTGAGAGCAAGGTTGCCTTGAGTGGCACCCGAATAGCCTGCTCGAAGTCATCGCCATGCTTGGAGGCGTCTTGGTAAAGCTTGAAAAGCCCTTGTAGCTCCTCTGCGCTAGGTGGCCGACGAAAGGCTCTCCCGACAAAACCCCGCAAAACGTTCTTGGCATAGGCTTCGTCATCCATTCCAGGGTGTCTCTTTACCAGAATCCTGTCTCGCGACTCGGCAGCAGAGGTCGAAGGCGTGGAAGGAGGTACGACCTCCAGGGATTCTACGTAGAGGTTGCGGTCTCGAAGTCGGGGATTGCGGTTCTTGGGATCATAGAAGTCGTTAGGGAAGGCAATTTGCAGGTCTTGAGGTCCCTTCCTGTCCACTTGAGCCTTTACTTCGTACCAACCGGAATCGGGTGGTTGCTCCTTTACTGAAAAAGTACCTAGGCGTCGGCCGGAAAGACGAATCTCCATCTTGGCCAATTCGTTGCCGGCTCGAGTGGCATAAGCCTTCACGCGCAAGCGGTACTCTCCGGATTCGGGAAACAAAACCCTGGTTCTCGTCACACCGTTGGTGTACAAATTCACGAAATCGCCATCGTTGGAACCATCGCCGCGAAAACTGGATGCCGGAATGCGACTTGACTTGGCTGGAGAAGTGGTTGCCCCCAACGCCTGCTCCAAGGCTTTGTCGGCGGCGGCGAAGTATTTCTCCAGCAACAAGGGGGAGATGGTCAGCACGTCTCCTATGTTGTCGAACCCGTAGCCGGAATCATCTGCAGGAAAATCCTCGGCCGGCTTGAAATCGATCCTGAGTAGTTCGCCAATGGTGTTGTCGTATTCCACGCGATTAAGTCGTCGTATGGTGACGCGGCCCGGATCCGGCTTGCTTGGGTCCAACTTGAAAACGACCTGCTCGATCCAAGCCAATATTTCCTCTCGCTCCTTGTCGCTTGGTTGCGGCTTGCGCCCAGGGGGCATCATCCGGCGATGGAGGTTTTCCCAGACACGCTCCCAAATCTTGTGGTCGGCAAGCAATTCACTTTGGTTGCGGTGAGTATCCAAGGCAAAGTCGCCTTTCTCGGCTCCATCGCCGTGGCAGTCATAGCAATACTCGACGAGAATGGGCTCGATGCGATCTGCAAATCGCGGAGGCGGAGCTCCCCGGAGGTCCATGGAGAGAGCGCCTAGCGTTACAACCGTAGCAAAGACGAACAATGGATACCTAGCGCTCAACTGCATGATTGAATGAAATCAAAAAATTGAATACCATCAGTCATGGAGGAATGCAACCGCCCGGGAAAGGCACAAACTCGATTTTTGTCAGCGCTCCGGCAATGTTTTCGCCAACACCTGCAAGGAGTCGAAACGGATTTCGGTACTGGCGTAGGGTAACCCCCAAAGGCAGCATTTGCCTCCGGCAAAAGGAGTTGGGAATTCATGGACAAGGTTCCATTCGACCGGCTCCTTGGTCCCGCCAATCCATGTTTTGGCGAACACCATGGTGGCGTTTTCCCCCTTGGCTTCAGCCCGAAAACGCAAATGCGTCCAAGCTCCGGACTCCCAGGCAAAAGGCGCCGTCGCCACGGTTTCTTCCCCTAGGATAAGCTGTAAATTACGAGTCGCTGGATTAAGTCGCAGGCGATAACCGCTGACACCGCCCAATGCAGCGGCAAAGGCAGGCATGCGACGCCCTTTCCGAGTGGATGACACGCGGCACCGCAGCTCCACCGGCTTGCCCTTCACTCTTGGTCCGAAGAGAATGCCAAAATCTCCAACTGGGTCGCCGGGCAGTGACAACACCTTGTTCCCATCGATTTCCCTCACCGCAAAATCCCCATCGAGAATGAAGAGGTCGTCAGGCTCTTCTCCCACCGGGTAGGATGAGAAATCGTTTTCATATACCATGTCCCAACTACCTGAAGAGGATGGGTTGGTTTGGGCAACGGACGAAGGCTTTGCATTGGAATCTTTATCTCCCTCAGGAGCGCTGGTGATAACGCATCCATTTAAAAGAATAGCGGCCATGAAAGCCAAGGCCCCAAACAAGTCTGTTCTCTTTTTCAGCTTCATTCGTTTCTCAAAGCGGGCAATTGGCTTTTGCGCAAGGACAGAGTGACGGCAAACCAAGTCCAAAACATGGAAAGAACGACCAAGCCAACAAAAAGCCACCCCAAAGCAGAGCTTGGTTTTTGACCAGACCCTCCGAATAGCATGGGCGCAATGCCGACCACCGCTGACAAGGCGCCAACGCCCAATCCCCACAAGGCCAAGCTCATATGCTCCACCGTGGCAAAATTACGCAACCCGCTCAGGGGATACCCGACTGCTTCCATAAGGCCGAATTCAGCCGAACGCTCCAACACGTTGCGGGCGACCACCACGGCAAGTCCGGCCGTACCCAAGAGAAGTCCCAACCCGCCCAAGGCTTGAAAGATGGCTATATAAGTATTCTCCACTTTCTGCAAATTGCCCAGACGCTCGCTGGCAAGGCCAAGCTCCAAACCGTAGTCAGACAATCGGTCGACAAGATGATTACGGACCTGAGCAGCGTTTTTATCAGGTGGCGGGTCTACGAAAAAACCACGATAGCCACCTTCGTTGGGGAATTTTTCCTGAAAGTTTTGCTCGGAAACGTAAAGGGCTCCTTGGAGCATGGATCCATCGACCACGGCAGCGAGTTGCACTTGGAAAGGCTGCCCTTCTTCATCTCGGTACTCGATCACGTCACCAATGTTTTTTTTCAATGCCCACATCATTGTGTTTTTATCGACGGCAGCGGGAATCGCTCCGTCCTTGCCGGGTTGCGCCAAGGTCGACCAATCGCCTTCGGAAAAAGTGAAGCGGCCTTTGAATTCGGAAGGGTTCACGCCGTAGAGACTCGGGTGCAGAGCCTTGTTCAAATTAAGGCAACTGGCATCGTCCCCTTCTCGGAGGCGAAGCGGAACAATGGTAGCATCATTGAGAAGAGTTGAGTTGAGTTCGAAAAATTCACGCCCTTCCCTGCTGTTCAAATCGTCATAAACAGGCAAAGCGGTCTCACCAATGAAGGCGAAGCCGCCAGTGCCGGAAGCATGATCCTCCGTATCCTGGGAAGAGTCCTTACGAAAAGCACCCGTACCAATCACGAGAAAAGCGCCTGCCGCCATGGCGCCCACAGTCACCAAGCTTCGACCGGAACGCCGTGCCACGTTCCGTCGACTGAGCGTCGCGGCATCGGGAACGGCTCCTGATTCACTCGCCGTCTTTAACAGCTTGGCTCGAAAGAAAAGCAGGCCGGCTCCGAGTAAACACCACCCGGCGCCGAAAAACGTCATGGAGGCCTTTGGACCGCTCAAATCGGTTGCAAAAACCATGCCTATGGCAGCAAGAAACAAAACTCCTGCAAGGACTACGGTTACCTTGCCGGTGCCGGTTGTGGAAGATTTGATCGTAGGCGCCGTGGCAGCCAAGCTCTCGCCTAAAGCCAGCAATTCGCGAGGCTCCACGCGAAGCTGACGACGCGTGGCCCACCACATCGCGAGTAAAGCCATGACAAGGGATCCGCAAGTTCCCAATGCAATGGAGGTGGTGGTGGGCGCAAAATCGAAATTAGCGCCGGAAACGGCTCCGCTCCAGTCACTGGCAAGCAAATCCAGCACGGTTTGTCCGTAAGAGTAGGCCAATAAAATACCCAAGCATGAGCCAACCAGCGCGAGCAGCGAACCTTCGGTAAGGAACAGAAGCCTCACTTTCCCACGCGGGATGCCCACGGCCAGCAAAAGGCCCGCCTGCCTATTGCGTTGCTCCATGGCGAAGGCGAAAAGCATGCCCGTCAAGGCCATCGCCGCAATGATTACGAAGAAGCTAAACCCGAGAAAAAGTCCTCCGAATTCAACGGGCGACTCGCTGGCGTCCATCGCATCCTGCCTGAGCGAATGGAGAAGCAAGCCAGCTTCCGAGGGGGTCAATTCGTCGCGTAAAGTATTTTCGATGTCTTCCGTTGAAGCATCGGTTTCCATTCGAAGCCCAGTAAGAGTCCCCCAGCGGTTGCCCCACATGGTCTGACCTGCCGAAAGTGTCACGAAAGCCTTGGGTGAATCCCTATAGGTTTCCCAATAGGTTTCATCTTCGCCCCGAATCTCAACACCATGGGATTCATCCTCGGGATCAAAGCTGATATTCCAGTCGCCGTAACTCTTGGTTTTGGACAATCCCGGTATTTGAGGAGTCCAATCGCTAATCTCGTTTTTAGGTATCTCAAGAGGCATTGGCGCCTTGTCGCGGAAACGGAAAGTTTTGGATACAACCTCCAGCTTACGCCGTTCACCCACCACGAAGTAACTGAGGGCAATCTGCTCATTGCGAGAAGTATTCAAGTCCTCCAAAGCCCATTGATTGAGAACAATTTCATCGTCGCCCAAATCATCGGGCAAGAAATCCACTTCGTGTGGTTCCACCGCAGTTACCATCGAATAGGCGATGGGTAGCTTGGAGCCATTGGAATCCCCTTTGCCCATGGTGTTCACGAGGTAAGTAAGCACTCCCGTGGCATTGGCATCGAGCTTTGCAGCCGCTCGTTGACCGGCTCGTTGCAAGGAATCATCGAGAAACACTTGGCGTGAACGAATCGTCCTCAGTGAGTCATCCTTCAATTCCTTGATTGAAATTCCGGCATCAGCCAAAGACCACACTCGATCGAGAACCGTCGATAACCGTTCCAAGGCGACCGATTCACCTTGCGGCCGGCCAATAAGTAGAAAATTGGCGAAGTCTCGTTGCTCCCTATCCTGCTCCAAGTTCAAAAACATTCGCTTCTGCAATTCATTCAACGGAACAAACACCGTGGGAGGCTCGTTTTGGTTGCCAGACAAACCAAATCGACCAAAGGCCTCCGTTCCCACAACGCCTCCCAATTTCTTTTGAAGGACTTTCGCAACGTTGGCGTTGTTCTTGCGATTTCCGGAAAGAAGCGCCTCTCGAGAGAGCACGTCCGGTTTCTCGACCATCAACCCTAGGCGAGCGCCTAACTCAATCGCCAAGGCATCGTTTAATCTCTCGTTGACGAAAAATTTATCGTTCGAGAGATCGGGTGCCTGCGATGGATCGGGAGCGAGTTGCCAAAAACGTTCGTCCACGCCCAAAACCTGAACGTTGCGAATGGTTTTGTCGTCGTCCGGCGCCCGAAGGTTTCCACGGCTAACCACAATGGGCGCCACCACAATCTCTTCCTCGAGTTCGCTGGCAATGCGATCCGCTAAATCCTCACGGAAAAAGCCGTCCTTCTTAAGCAACGCCAAGTCCGCTTGCCCAATGCGTTCATCCGCCAACCGCTTCAGCGTGGCCTTGACCGAATCACCCACCATGAGGGCGCCCACCAACACCATCGAGCACAAGGCGGCCCCGGCGACCACGCCCAGATGCTGACGCCAGTAGTACCGCAGGTTGCGGATGACGATGCCGAAGAGAGTCATTGGTTCAATCCTGGACCAACCCGCCATCGTCGAGACGGTAGGTCATGCCCATGCGAGAGGCGACCTCGGCGGAATGAGTGACAGCCAAAAGCGTCAAGTTGCGCTTGTCGTTGAGAGACACCAGCAGTTCGACGAGCTTGTCCGAGTTGGCCTTGTCGAGCGCTCCGGTCGGCTCATCGGCCAGAAGCAACTTGGGATCGTTCACCAAGGCCCGGGCAACCGCCACGCGCTGGCTTTCCCCACCGGAAATCTCCGCTGGACGATGGTGCATTCGATCCGACAAGCCGACTTCCTCGAGTAACTCCTCGGCTCGCTGACGCAAGGCATCGCCTGATATTTTCGAATGACCCGCGAGAGCAGGCACCATGACGTTTTCCAATATGGTACATTGCGGCAAAAGGTGGTGCGACTGAAAGATGAACCCAACGGTTTGGTTGCGAAAGGCGGCTGCTTCCTTGTGAGAAAGTGCGTTCAGTTCGAGACCATCCACCTGAATTTCTCCACCACTTGGCTGATCGAGAGTGCCTATGACGTTCAAGAGAGTGCTTTTGCCGGAACCGGATGGTCCCACGATGGCGGCCGCTTGGCCCTCGTCGACTTGCAGGTTGATTCCCGAGAAAACCTCGACGGCATCGCCGCCGCCGGGCGAATCGTAGCTTTTGGAAACATTGCTTAACTCAATGAAAGAGCTCATGGGAATCTTGTTTTTACAGGGATCATTAGGCACTGACTCGGTTCCAGCGCCGAGCTTTCATCTCGAAGCGCGGAAGAACGCCATTTTCCACGGCTTGCACGGGTATCCGTAGGGAAAAGGCCTCGGTCAACTCTTTTTCAACGGCAATTGCCACCTCGGCGGTTGCCTCCACTTGCATGGACAGCTCGGTCATGGCGGAAGACTCGTCAATCGATACCTGGTATTCGGACACCTCGGGAAAGCGGCGTACGACGACGTCGACGGAAGACGGGTACAGGTTGACGCCTCGCACCACGACCATGTCGTCGACCCGCCCAAGAATGCCGCCGACCAAGTCGAAGGTCGGGTTGCCATCATGGTCCTCGCCACGCAGAGGCCGAACGAGATCACCCGTGCGATAGCGCAGAGCGGGACAGCCTGCGCGTCCCAACGTGGTGAGAATCAATTCACCTTCCTCGCCATCCGCGACTGGCTCGTCTCCCGCGGGATGAACGACTTCGGCCAAATAGCTTTCGAGGATGATGCGAAGACCACCCTCCCCTCCCGGCGTCTCGTAGGCCACCGGCCCTACTTCCGTCATGCCGTAGTGGTCGAAGACCTGGGCTCCGCCCCATCCGGCGCGAATATTTTCCCGCATTCCATTCAAGCTACCTCCGGGTTCGCCCGCCACGATGATTTTCCGAACCGATGAAGAGGAGAGATCGATGCCTCGTTCACCCGCCGCCTCGACCAAGCGCAGGGCATAGGTGGGCGTGCAAAAAAGGTATTCCACGTCGTGATCCAAGATTGCCTGCAAGCGCTGCTCGCTCCCTAAACCTCCGCCGGGAATGCAATGGCAGCCTCTCTTGGCGGCGGCCTCGAAAGCCGTCCAAAATCCGAGAAAAGGGCCAAAGGAAAATGCAAAGTAACAACGAGCCCCGGGCGTCACCCCGGCAGCTTCCAGGACCTGATTCCAGTTGCCCAGCATCCAATCCCAGTCCTCCGCCACGTCGAGCCACGCCATGGGCTCGCCTTGGGTGCCGCTGGTTTGGTGAAAACGATTATAGCGGCTGAGCGGATAGCTCAAGTTGGTCCCGTAAGGAGGATTTTCGAGACGATCCCGGGCCAATTCGTCTTTGGTGGTAAAAGGGCAACGAAACAGGAACGCCTCGACGCTCTCGACTGATTCATCCAAGCCAGCATCGCCTAGCTTTGCCTGCTGGAAGGGGTTGCTCTCAAGGACCACCCCGAGCAACCGGCGGAGATTATTCAATTGGCTTTGGCCCATGGCCTCGCTGTCCGATGGAGGCGAATCAGACATGCTTCTGCAATCACTCCTTGGCCGCAGCCTCTTCTTGAATCGGTGACGGGGCGGGAGGTTTCTTGGGAGCGTATTTGGTCACCAAGACTCCACCGAGAGCCGCAAAGCAAATACCGAGGAGAAAAGGTGGTTTAACGTAAGCCCAATTTTGCTCCTTAGTGGTGCTGACGATCGCGTTCACGATCGGCGCTCCGGCAAAGATAATAGACATAATGACCGGCACGTAAGCGGGAGAGGGCATTCGACCGAACGCCAACAAGACTCCCAAGGCGCCTACGGCTCCTAGCGTACCGGCGATGAGCGACCACTTCCAACCTTGGAGAGGATAGGTCCAAAAGGCGACGTTGCCGCCCTTGAAGTGAAGAATGACAAGCGGAGCCACGACGGCGGTAAGAAAGTAAGCGATGCCTACCCAGAGAAAAGCCATGATGCGACCATACACGGGATCGCCCATGTTGGAGGACCCGATATGCATGCACACTCCGTAGGTTCCCCAACAAACAACGGTAAGCAAAGCCCAATAGATAAATTGGTAATTCATAATTTATTGATTCGTTAGTTTAAAGCATTACGAACAGCAGATGGAAAGTCGTCTTGTTGCAAGAAGGCGTCATCCATCTGCGGTCATTTCGTTCTCCGTGAGGTAAGGTTGCATTTTCGCACGGAAAGCATCGGGCACTTGGACGGGTGTCATGCCGCCACTGGAAGGATCGAAGCGCACGCACGCGGCCACCGTTTCACCGGACGCGGCCCGTATACTCTCGCCGTTTTCCTCCTTCCAGAAACCAACGACGTAAACGATGGACCGATCGCGTACCTCGCGAACGCTCAAGCGTAGTTCCACCTTGTCCTCGAAACGCAAAGGCCGCTTGAAGCGACAAGAGGTTTTTACCCGCGGCCAACCGATCCGATTCTCGCCGAACTTCATGTCGACGGAAAGACCGAGCGACCGGAGAAATTCATGCTCGCAAACTTCCATCCATCGATAGAAATGGGTGAAGTGCATGATGCCGGCCATGTCGGTCTCGGCAAATTCCACCTCACGGGTAATGGAGAATTCGGACGACATGGGCATAGGCTAGGCGGAAACAGGCTTGGGGGCGAGAATATTGTCGACCAGTTCCTTGGCCAAACGATCGTTGGAAAACCGTTTCAAAACCACCTCGTGGCCTTTGGCCCCCATGGCGAAAGCTTCATCCGGTTTGGCAAGCAAACCTTCCAAGGCATCGGCCAAGTCGGTCACTTCATTATCTTCGTAAAGCACTCCTCCCTTGGTAGCCTCGATAATTTCAGGGAAAGCCCCTTGGCGAGGAAGAACGACGGGGGTTCCCGCAGCAAGAGCTTCCAAAACGTAGAGCCCGAAAGCCTCGGGTAGACGAGCGGGCACTGAAAAGACGGTGAGATCCCGGAGGAACTTCACCTTGGCTGGACGGTCGACGTTCGGTGAAAAAGTCGCTTTGTCGAGATACCCAGCGTCTTTAAGTTTTTTCTTCTGCTCGGCAACGTAGGGTTCATCCTCTGCAGTCATACCGCCCGCCACCCGCAACTCCAGTTCAGGATAATTGCCACGCTTCATGATTTCCAGGTAGGCATCGACCAAGAGATCGAGGCCTTTCTGGGGACAAAGACGGGCGAGAAAACCAATGGAGAGATTGCTGGGCGGCTCATCCCGAGGGACGTAGCCTTCGAGGTTGATGCCATTGCTCAGCCAATGAACTTTCTCGGGGGGAAGATTGAGCCTACGGGTCATCTCGTCACCGAAAAAACGACTAGGGGCAATGCAGGCGTCCAATTGAGCAACGTCGGAGGATAGTAAAGTCCATGCTTGGTCCCGGTATTCATCGAGAAGAGAATCGAGAAAGGAATCCTCACCCTGCAGGAAACTGTACACCGGTACCTTGAGCTCGCGGCGCACGGTGCGTCCCAAACTAGCCAAAAGTACGGTGGAAAGCAACACGACGTCTGGCTGTTCATGAGTACGAAACCAATCGACGACCTTGTTGACTTCCTTCACCAAAGGCCCGTCTTGGCCTCGAAAAGTAGACAAGGCGATCTCGCCCAATTCCTTACTTGAGGTCATGCCGCTGCGAGCAGCGGCTTTTCGCAGAAGCCATTTGCTGTCGAAAGCGCGATCAAGCCACTTGGGGGTGTGGCGAAACAGGGAAAACTTATGCTGCAAGTAAACGTTGATGCCTCCGAAAAAGATCGGTTGATCCGAGGAAACCGATTCCTCGTCCAAGACGTGAGGCAGGTAGGTAGGGAGCATGATGACGTCGTGCCCCGCGTTCATCAGGCTGCGGGCAAGGGAATTGTCGCGCATGCAGACACCGCAATGATAATTGCCCGTACCGGGTGTGATGAATGCAATTTTCACGAAGAACCCTTTGCCAATCCGTGCTCGATGGGAGCGGGCAGGTCGGCCAAGTCGGAAATTGCCGTGAAGAGCTCGGTGAAATCCTTGTCTTCGACATTTCCAATCAGGCAGTCGGTTAAATCGCCACGCAATCGCATGTCTTTCATTACCAGCTCTTTGAAGCTGAAGTTTTCATCATAGAAAGCATAAACTATTTTGCGCATGACCTCGATGGATGACTGCATGGATTTGCCATATTCCTCGAATTGTTGGCTCGACACGTCACCTGCCTGCAAGGCATCGCTGACAGCGTCACCCAATATGACCCCGCTCTTCAGGGCAAGGAAGACGCCGGATGAAAAAACAGGGTCGAGAAAGCCAAGGGCGTCACCAGCCAGGACTAGTCCGTCCATGGCGCAAAAGCGGTTACGGTAGGAAAATTCTCCCGTCACCCTATACTCACCATACTGCTCGCCAGGAGCAAGATGCTCCTCGATCCATGCGTTGTTTTTAACTTCCCGCTGAAAGATTTCGGCAAGATCCTTGGTCGATCCGTTGAAAAGATATTCATGCTCCGCCACGATGCCTACGCTGACCACGTCCCCACTCAAGGGAATATACCAAAACCATCCCTTGTTCGGCAGGTAGGCCACGGTAGTAGCTCCCTCATCCAGCCCCGGATCTCTCTTGGCTGCCCGGAAATAAGTCCATATGGCAATTTTCTTGAGCTCGGGATCACGCTCCATCCATTTTTCCTTCACGGCCGAGAAACAATCTCGCCCCGAGGCATCGATCACGATTGACGCATTTAGCTCGAGGGGTCCGAATTCCTTGGAAACCACCCGGACACCCACGACTTGATCCCCTTCCTTGAGCAACGCTCTGGCCTTCGTTTCCTCGAAGACGGTAGCTCCTTCCTTTCGGGCCTTGTCGAGAAGCAATTGGTCGAACTCCGATCGCCACACCTGCCAAGTAGTGGAAGAAGGATGATCCATGTGTTGAAAGAAGTAGAACGGTTGCGAAACAGTCCCGCAGGGTCGAACGAACTGCACGCAATATTTCTTTGGGTTGTCGGATCGCTGAAGCTTGTCCACCAACCCGAGCCTCTTGAGCGGATAATAACAAAAGGGCATCAGTGATTCACCCACGTGATAGCGAGGAAACTTCTCCTTCTCTACGATCAAAACGTCATGGCCTTTTTCGGCCAGCAAGGCGGCCGTGGTGGAACCGGCAGGGCCAGCTCCGATGACTATGGCGTCATAACTGGATTTTACGGAAATCATAATTACATGGAAAGGCTACTGAGAAACTTTTCAAGCAGGCTGCTGAGAAGCGATCGGTAAAATTTCAACGATGCGAGCATACGAGTCTCCACTGAAACCGGTAATTTCATTGCAACGTCCATACATGGTTGCTTCAACCGGCCCAAAAATTTTCCCGATGGCATCATCCGGAACGATCTTGAGAAAAGCTTTGGGGGCGCTCGTGTAGGTTATTCTAAATTGATTTAATATACCACCCAAGGGTCGCTTTGCCTCCAGCACCAGTTTCGCGACGTCGGCAGGCAAAGCTGCCAAGCTGATTTCGATGGCCCCGTACTCAACCGGTTGGTCATCCTTCTCGCGCCGCAACACCACTTCTCTGAAATAGGCATTACCGTCATTGGACGAGTGCAACCGATCGACGTGGATCGGTCCATCGTGAAATTGTTCAAGGCGCGAAGTCATGTCTCCATCGTGCACGAGTAAGTCTCGGTAGGGTTGCGGCATGTCGGCGCCCTCCAGGGTTTCAAAGGAAAGAGGAGGTATTTCTCGAGCCATGCGAAACATGCTCAAGGGATAAAGAATATCGCGCTCCGTTAATGAGCTCATTGCTAAGAATGGTGATTCAGGCGTAACGAGCCCCTTGGTGTTTTTCCAAAAAGAAATCGTGCAACAAAGTGTCTACCTGCAAGAGAGCATCTCGGGTCAGATGCAGGATGCGATCTTCTCGCTTGAGAAAAGCGCGCTCGTCCAAACGGGCCAGAACACTCTCAAATCTCTTTTCGACGTTCTCGCCGAACTTATCCTGAAAATAGTCCAAGTGGACTTGGCCCAATTTCCATTGCAGAATGAGTTCACGAAGAAAACGCTCGTCCTCGGTCGTCAACAAGGCGCGAGACAAGGGAGAACGACCTTCCTCAAGCGCTTCCTGATAGCGCTCGATATGGGCGAGGTTCTGGTAATGGATGCCCCCTAGATGGCCAAAGGAAGCCACGCCGGTGGCCAGCATGTCGGCCCCAGCCCAAAGACGGTCGCGATAAACGAACTTAGTCTTCTCGGGGTCCTTGACCGCAGTGTAGGCACTGGTCACGGTGTAACCGGATTTCTCGAATTCACCGAAGGCATAGTCCACCCAGCGCCTCTTGGTAGGCCAATCGGCGACCGGCGCGGTCAGTTTTCCCTCCTCCCTCATATTCCGGTAAATAGTCGTGTTATGGGGAATTTCCATTTGGTAAATGGTCACGTTGTCGGGGGCCAATTCGATTGCCTGACGGACGGTGTCCTTCCAGTTGTCCTCGGTCTCTTCCAGCATGCCAGCGATGAGGTCGACGTTGACTTGCTCGAATTCCAGGGACCGAGCGAATTCGTAGGCGCGAAAAACTTCTCCGGAACGGTGAGCCCTACCGTTGGTTTCCAAAACGTGATCATCGAAATTCTCGATTCCGAGACTGAGGCGCGTAACGCCGAAGTTCTTGATGACTTCCAGTTTCTTCTCTCTGAGGGTTCCCGGTTCGCACTCGAAGGTCACCTCCTCGGTTTCGTCCCAAGGCATGATGGCCTTCATCTCATCGGTCAATTCCGTCAACTGCTGAGCCGACAGGTAGGAAGGCGTGCCGCCTCCAAAATAGACGAATTTGGGCAAACGCCCCTTTATATAAGGTTTTTCGGCGTACCCGCGGAGTTCCTTCATGGTGGCCGCGAGGTAACGTCGGATTTGAGCCGAATTCTTGTCGGTGTAGACGCGGAAATAGCAAAAGTGACAGCGTTTGCGGCAAAACGGTATGTGATAGTAGAGCCCGAGAGGAGCAGTGCCAGGCTCAGGACTGTTGAGAAGGCTTTCCAAACAAGGAAGGTCGTCCTCTCCCCAAAATGAAAAAGGAGGATAGTTGGATACGAAGTAGTTACCCGCTTCGGTTTTGTCTTCGCCGCTAGAGCTGGCGCAATCCGATGCTTCTTCAGTCATGACGTGGTGCTTCCTACCTTCATTTGGGATTGGTATCGAAAGCGTAGACGTTGCCGTCCTCGCAACCCACGATGATTTTCCCATCGACCACGCAAGGAGTCGAGGAAATGGATTCTCCAATCTCATAGCTGACCACTTCTTTGCCGTCCTTGAGGCTGAGAACGTGAACCTTGCCGTCCATAGTGCCGAACACCACCCGATCCCCGCATACCACCGGGGAGCTGTCTATCCGTCCGCGAGCCGCGAACCTCCAGGCCGCTTTGCCCATGACTCGGTCAATGCAATGAAGGCCTTTGTCGCGTCCTCCGATGAGAGTGAATTTCTCCGTCACGGCGGGTGAGGAGTAATAAGGGAAATTTTTTGCCCGATAGGTCCATACGACGTCCCCCGTCTGCAGATCGAACGCCATCACCGCGTTGTCGAAGTGCCCGACGTAACCAATGCCGTCCGCCACCGCGACGGAAGCTGCGATGGGAGCTTCCACCTCAACCGAACGGACCAGTTTCCCGTCTTCCAAACCCACCATGTAGAGTACGGCATCACATCCTCCGAACACCACTTTGTCGCCATCAAGGATCGTGGGTACGCCATTGACGTAATTGTTGGTCTCGAATTTCCACAACCCCTTCCCCTTCTTGGCGTCGACGCAATGAACGTGGTTGTCGTAGCTGCCGACGACGATGACGTCGTTCTTGCTCTTGGGTCGCACGGCATGGTTGGCGGCCCCGATGATCTCGGCCTCCGTCTCGTATTTCCAAAGTAATTTCCCGGTTTTCGCCTCAAGAGCGTAAAGGAATCCATCCGTAGACCCCACGTAAACCATGTCTCCAACCAAGAGCGGAGCCGCTTCAATGGCCATGGTCGTTTCGAAATGCCAAATCTCCTTGCCCGACTTCAGGTCGATGGCGTGCAATTTTCCTGAATCCGAACCGATGAAGACTCGGCCGTCCTTCACAACGGCGGAAGACTTGAGGAACTCCCCTGTCTCAAAGGTCCAAATAAGTTTCAACTTCGGCCCCAATTCCCCGGAAGCCAAGCCACGAAGCTCGGGGTTCCCCCGATGCTGGGGCCACTCCTTGCCCTTGGCTTCGTTGGGAGCCCCAACGGCATCCCAAAGGCCGCTTTGCCCGACCAAGGCGAAAGCCATGAACCATGCCCATGCTTGCTTACTCACGACGTTTAAGAACATGCCTCGACTCCCTTGTCTTCGCAAGTTGAACCAGCAAAAAGCGAAACATAAAGTTTTTCGACGTCCGATACGGAAACTTCGCGGGGATTGAAACCTGCAGTCCATTGATCGACGGCCTCGGCGGCCAAGGTCGCCAGCTCGTCATCGGCAAAGCCATAGGCTTGCAGTGTGAGAGGAAATTCAGCCAATTGCAGCAAGTGCTCGACATGGGTGACGATGGCGTCCGTGGCGTCGGCATCCGTATCTTCATGGCGAGCAAGGCCAGCATCTCGGGCAAGGCCGGCATAGATGGAGGATACCGCAGGCAATTCGGCATTGAAACGCATCACTGCAGGCAAACACATGCCGACCGCGGCACCATGAGCAACCCCGCGTCTAGAAGTGAGTGGATTGGCCATGGAATGAGCGCACCCAAGCATACTGCTCTCGATGGCGGCTCCGGCATGCGACGCACCGAGAAGAACGTAACCGCGGGCCGTAAGGTCCTCCGGATTGGAAAACAACTTTTTTAAGTTGTCTTGCACGAGCGCAAAGGCAGTCCGAGCATGGCGATCAGACACCGGATTGCGATCTCGGGTCACGGCCGCCTCCAGGGCATGAGCCAAGGCGTCGATCCCGGTGTATGCGGTAACTTGAGTAGGTTGCGAAACCGTCAACTCCGGATCGAGGATAGCCACCTTGGGTAAAGCCTTCTTGTCACCACAAGCCATCTTGGAATGAGTTTCATCATCGGAAATGAGGGCGAAGGATTGGCATTCGCTGCCAGTACCCGCAGTAGTGGGCACGGCAATGAGGGGAAGCATTGGTTGGCTGGCTTTTCCAATCCCCCAGTAGTCTTTCATGGAACCGCCGTTTGTGAGGACGAAATTACATCCTTTGGCCGTGTCCATGGAACTGCCGCCACCAAGCCCCACTATTAGGTCCACTTGGGCATCCTTGGCAACCACCGTGCAGGCGTCGACGCAGGCACTGGTGGGATTCTCGATCGATTGGTCGAACAAGGTCACTTCCAAGCCGGATGCCTGCAGAGAAGCTTGGGCGCTGGCCGCATGACCCGCCTTCACGATACCGGCATCCGTAACCAACAAGGCCTTGCTGCCAAGCTTGGCGGCTTCCTCGCCAAGGGAATGAATGGCACCCGAACCAAACAGAACGTTAATGTCGGGATGCTCGGCGAGACGAATGAAAGCCTCGGATTCGATCAAGTCTGGCGTAGACATGTCAAAAGCCCTCCCTTGAGGAAAGCTCAGGGAGAACCCAAGCGAGCGGGAGTGGTTTGGTAAGCCCTGGCGCGAAACAAAAAGTCCACGATATTGCCCTCATGGGGTTGGAGCCAATTCAAGGCAATGGTTGGCAAGGGGCCTACGTTCAATCGATCGACGTTGGTGGCGTCGGCCAACTGCGCGGCCCATGTCTCGTCCTCGGTGATTGCCGAAACGACGAGCGTATGGCCGATTTTGTCGAGCATCTGTTCCTGCGGGCATTCCACGACACTGGTAAATGGATACATGTACTCGGTATTCGCCATTTTGCGCTCCGGCGAATCGCAATGAATAATGGTCGGCCGGATATAAGCGCATCTTTCCATTTCTACCAAGCGATCCCCATGCTTGCCCGTGACGTGGGTGACACCATTTTCCGAACAACCCTCCTCGATCATGCCCCAAATGGCTTCAGCTTGTCCCTCGACCGTGAAGGCGGCAAGGCCTGCATCGGGATCTTCAGGATCCTTCACCTCGATGGGGCCTACTCGCTCTGCGATGGCCTCGGCGATTTCCTTGGTGTGGCGGGACGCCCATATTCCGGAACAATTGATGCATCCACGTCCGCTATTCTTGTAAATGCTGTCGACCATGAGGTCGATGTGATCTTCCCATTGGTCGACCATGTCGTCGCCAAACAAAATCTTACTGTATCCAGGGCCATGGACCTGCACGCTGGAGTTGCCTGAATAATGCTGCACCGTCTGAGCGCTGCCGAAGATCATGACGCGACCGCAGCGATTGACCACCTCCGCTCCCATTTCAGCGCCACCGGGATAAATGCCAATGCATTCCTTGGGGATACCGGCCTCGGTAAAGGCCGCAGCCATGCGATAAGGGGTCCAAGGCTCCTGTGGCCCGGGCTTGAGAACCAAGCCGATCTGCATGGGAATGACAGGCAGCCACAAAGTATGTACGCCGGGAGAATTCGAGGGCAATACCATGCCAAGCACGGGAGATTGCGCTTGGTAACTGACCGGCAAGTCGGGCTTGCGAGCCTCCACGCCGTAACCACGAGAAAGGATGTCCAAGTCCAGTCCACGAGTAAGCGCGTCCAAGATTTGGTCCATGTTGGTCAATACGAAGTGGTTCTTCTCCATGTTGAACTTGGTCATGTGCTCGGGCAAGCCGGTGGACGCGGACTGCTGCCTCGCGAAATCGTCCGGTGTCTGCTCGCCGTCGCCTAACGGCAAAGTAGCGTTAAGGTATAGGTCGGCCGCCTTCTTCGTCATTTCCACGAGTTCGGGAATGGGAATCTCTCGCAGAACGTCGCGGGCCCGATGGGCCTTGCGTGCATCGCGGGCAAGCAAGCCGGGGTTGGCTTGCCCGACCTTGGCCAAGATCTCGCCCGTACGGAAATGGACGACTTCGTCTTGGTCGAGACTTTCGTAGGGTTCTCCCCACCTAAGTACAGGTATGTTGATCATTTTTGTTTTTCTCCGAGAAGCCGCTTGGCGGCTACAGGTTACCAATATCTTGAAAGAATGGTGTTAATAAACTCCCTCGACGATTTTTTTCTGCATGGCGCCGAAAGGTCTCACTTCCGCCACTCCGTCCCAAGGATAAGGATCGATCGGCGGGCGGCGCACGCCCTCGTCTCGCTCGAGAAAGCGTGGCATGAAAAACTCCTTGGTCAGGGTGGTCAATTCCACACGGCCCCATTGCTCGTAATCGACCAAGGCGTTGGTTTCGGAATCGACGACCCGCAGGACGGCCCGCGGTTGGGGAGCGTGGTAGGTGATGGAAAACTTATCCTCCGGTCCCATCGGCTTGTGCTTGGCAAGTCCCATGAGGGTGTTGCCGTAAGTAGGCACGAATCCGATCTTGTTCTCCAGCAATTCCTCGGTCAGGAAACGAGTGTATTGCGGATTCATCGTGGTGCCTCCGCAAAAAACGCCTCGCACGCCGGCGTCGTAGAGCGTGGAGCCCTCCTCCTCGAAGCGTTCGGCAATGGCCTCGAGCAACTTCGGGGTGGTGAATACCGCGCTTACCTTGCGGTTCTTCATAATGGTGGTGGCTTGGTCCACGACATGCTCCATGTAGGCCTTCGCTTGATCCCCCTGCCCATCCTTGATGAGCCGCTTCACCCAGCGCGGATCGAGGTCGACGAAATAACAGGAGCAACCACGTACGTTGGCCAAGTGCTCGATGGCGAGTCGAAGTCGCCTGGGTCCCGTCGGCCCAACCATCAACCAGTAGTGATTTCTGGGAAAATGATCGTCATTCAAGGTGTCGGAAAACTCGCTGTAATCAATTTTATAGTCATCCCAACCAATGCGCTGCTTGGGCATGCCGGTGGTGCCGCCGGTCTCGAAAATATTGAAGGGCTTTCCTTCGTACTGCTTGGGAACCCATACCTCGGGCTGCAGGTCCCGCAACCACTCGTCCTGAAAGTTGGGGAACTTTGCCACAAGGTCTGCGAAGCAAGAAATTTCCTCGAGAGGATTCCA
>CEVA01084147.1_pt1 | contig 23300 bp, 21 predicted proteins | sample 361521 | NCBI WGS metagenome assembly CEVA01 (sample SAMEA2622823, study PRJEB7988) | marine metagenome | isolation source: saline water (ENVO:00002010), including
GCCCGAAGAAATCATCTTGTCCGCCCTCAAATTGGCTTTGCGGGACAAGGAAAGAGGGTTGGGCAGTTACAAATGCAAAGCTTCGGCCCATGCATTGGAAGCGATTGCCGCTATGGCTTCCGGAGATTTACGCAGAGGGTACAATTGTTTGGAAACCATCGTGGCAGGCACGGCGATTGGCGGGGAAATTTCGGGAGAGGCAGTCCATGCGTTCGCACGCGAAAGAGCCATCCGCTACGATCGAAATGAAGACGAACATTACGACACGGCGTCGGCGTACATAAAAAGCATGCGAGGGGGTGATCCGGATGCTGCCGTTTATTGGTTAGCTAAAATGTTGGCGGGAGGTGAGGATCCTCGTTTCATCGCAAGGCGTTTGGTGATTTTCGCCTCCGAAGACGTCGGTTTGGCCGACTCCAGGGCTTTACTGGTCGCCAATGCAGCCTTCGATTGCACGGAAAGAGTGGGGTTGCCTGAATGCGAACTCAACTTGGCTCACGCTACCTTGTTTCTTGCCACTTGTCCCAAAAGCAACAGCTCCACGCTGGCTCTGGGCAAAGCCAAGAAAGCATTGAAGGAAAAACCTGTTCAGCGAGTTCCTTCCGCCATTCGTGACCGCCACGGACGCAACAAGAAGTACCAGGATGAAAGTGATGAATCCTATCTATACAGTCATAATTTCCCCGAGAACGTTTCGGGCCAATCCTACCTGGAGGACTCCTTGTCTATTTATAAACCCAAGGTCTCCGGCGCGGAAAAAGCGATCGCCGAACGCTTGTCTAGGTGGCAAGCGTTGAAAGCCAAAGTTCAAGCCGATGGTGGAATGAAAAAGCCCGATTGACGCATCACCTCTCGAAATTTCAAATAGAAGTTTGTTTTGTACTAGACTGGAAAAAGGGTTTTATTGAATAACCAGCTAAAGAACCCCCAAGCCGAAATGTTATACGATCGACCATACATGAGACCAACCGCTTTCCGCGGAGACTTCAGTTTCTTGAAGGCGATTTTGGTGACATTGGTGGCTGCTTTCGTTATTCAAAGCTTGGTGGTAGGGTTCCTTGGAAGGGATATTTTTCGAGTAATAACGAAAGGCGGGCTAGAAAATATTGAACTGATACCGGAAGTTCTGCGCGGTAACTTTTCCCTCACAATGGACGCCTTGAAGGAGGGTAAGGTTTGGACCTTGGCGACTTACGCTTTTCTACACGCGGACGTCATGCACCTACTGTTCAACATGCTTGCCATATTTTTCATTGGCCGCGCCTTGGAACCAACCATAGGTTCCCGCAAGTTATGCATTCTTTATTTTGCGAGCACGGTGGCGGGAGGAATCTTTTGGTTGATAGTGAATCAAGGAGACTCGATAAAAGGCATCTCGTATGCGCCTCACTTGCTCGGAGCGTCTGCAGCGGCAATGGGCATACTCGCCTACTTCTGCGCCCAACGCCCAAATGAAAACATCACTCTGTTGCTGTTCTTTGTGTTGCCATGTAATTTAAAGCCTAAATGGGTTTTGTGGGGAATACTTGGCATCTCGACGTATGGGTTGTTTTTCAGTGAAATTTACGGGGGGCGCACGGGAGGCTCCGACGGCATTGCCCATTCCGCTCATTTAGGGGGCATAATTACTGGATTATTGTACTACAAAATGTCGGTTTCCGCGGCATTTTCTCATTCGAGCATACCTAGTATTCGTGTTAAACGTCCCGCTTGGATGAAAGTATCTTCTTCGGGGAAAAAGACTACGGCGTCCTCCAATTATACGGTTAATTTCTCGAACCGGGAATCCATTCAAGAGGAAGTGGATCGCATCCTTGATAAAATCAATGACGAAGGCTTTGGCGCGCTTACTGAAGAGGAGAAAAAGACCTTGGATCGAGCCAAGCACATCCTCAACAAATAAGTAATCTTCCGCGAAAACAAAGTTGCATTGGCAAATGAAGCAGAAGAAAATATCCCTTAAGATAACCCACCCTTTAAAAAATTCCTTCTGATGTACGATCGATTCCCGTTCCTCTCCTCTCTTCTTATATCCGCGCTATTGATCGTTCCTATTCAAGCGCAGGACGAGAAAAAAGAAGGTCTCCCTTTACCCAAAGCTGCTGAAAAGAACGAGGAACGCATCAACGCAAAGGATTTGCCCCTGCTCGAAGCCACCGAGCTTATGAGCATAGAAGCGAAGTGGCTGGGTCAAGTGCTCCAACGAGCCCACTACAGCAAGGTTTCCTTGAAGAAATTGGACCGAAGAGGTTTCTTGGAGACGTATTTAGGTCGTTTGGACAGTCAACGGATGTATTTTCTTGAAAAAGATTTTAATCGTTTCATAGAAAAATTCACCCCAACCATCGTTACCTACGTTGAAGAAGGAAACCTCCATCCGGCCTTCGAGATCTATTCCGCTTATCGAACCAATTCCTTGGCTCGCATGGATTGGGTACTGGATAGGCTCAAGGAAGATTTCAGTTTTGATGGCAAGGAGTCATTCGCTCCGGACAGAGAAGAAGCCGCTTGGCCAAAAACCAAGCAAGAAACGGATAAATTATGGGTATTAAGGCTTAAGTACGAACTTTTGGGAGAAATATTGCCTCTCATCAGCGCCGATCAAGAAACGGAAAATGGAGAAAAAACCAGTTTAACGACTCCTGAGAAACTCAAGGAGCACTTGGAGGAGGCTCGTACAAGGTTGGTTCGGCGTTACGAACGCTGGCGTAAGAACATCGTCAATTTCGAAGCCGCGGACGTACAAGAGCTTTACTTGACCACGCTCACGCAAATGTTCGATCCGCACTCGACCTTCTTGAACATCGATGCGGTGGAAGAATTCAACGTTTCCATGAAAAATTCCTTTGTGGGCATTGGAGCGGTACTGAATGACATCGATGGCTACTGCACAATCAACAAGCTGATTGCCGGCGGTCCAGCGGAGGAAAGCAAACAGCTCGAACCCGGAGACGTCATAATGAAGGTGGCTCAAGGAGACGAAGAATTCGTCGACGTAGTGGACACCAAATTAAAAACGATAGTCAAACTCATCAAAGGCCCCAAAGCCACTATCGTGCGCCTCATGATTAAGCCCGTCAAGAACCCTGCCGAACGCAAAATAGTCGCTTTGAAGCGAGATGAGATAAAGTTGACCGCAAACCTGGCGTCAGCATCCGTGCACGAGGTTCCGGACGGCGAATCCACCACGACTGTCGGTGTAATTGAATTACCTGCCTTTTATGGAGACACTCGCAGAGAAAAACCTGCCAAAGCAACCGACGACGTCGCCGAGCTGATTGAGAAACTCAAAAAATTGGGGGTGGATGGTTTGGTGCTTGATCTTCGACGCAACGGGGGTGGTTTCCTGAGTGAAGCCATCAATCTCACTGGTTTGTTCATTTCAAGAGGCCCGGTCGTCCAAGTACGGGGTACTGATGGACGGATCATCAAACGCTTCGACTACAACCGGAAAATCGCTTGGGATGGGCCGCTTGTACTACTATGTTCGCGCTACAGCGCATCGGCGTCGGAAATCGTAGCCGGCGCGTTGCAGCATCATGGGCGAGCCCTGATCGTCGGCGACAAGGAGACGCACGGGAAAGGAACCGTGCAATCAATGATCGAAATGAATTCTCCCTATCTCCGGTCATTGAAGGGGAAAAAGCGCTGCGCGGCGAAAATAACCATTCAGAAATATTATTTACCGAGTGGCAAATCCACCCAAAACATTGGTGTAACGGCTGACATAAAGATGAATTCGATCAACGAGTTTCTTCCCATTGGTGAGTCTGACTTACCCCACGCCTTGGAGTCTGATTCCATTCCCGCCGTGTTATCGCGAATGGGGCCCGAAGACTTTGTGATCAGAGAAGAAACGACCGCTTTTCTCGATCGGCTAAGCCAAAAGCGCCAAAAGGAATTGCCGGAATTCGATCATTTGGAAAAAAACATTGCATGGTACAAAGGCAAGCGTGAGCAAAAGGAATTCTCGCTGAACCTGAAAGAGCGTGAAGAGCAAAAACACAAAGATGATGAATTTAGCGACAAGATGAAAGAAGCGATGAAGAAGTTGGCGGAATCAGCTTATTCATCCACCGAAATCAAGCTCGACGTTGTAACGGAACTGGAGCGCCGCTCGAAAGACGTTCGGACAGAGGAAGAGGGCGCTGAAGAGGAGGAGGAAAAAGCTCCTACTCAAATAGACATCCGATTGAGAGAAAGCCTGCGGATCATGGCGGATTGGTTGCGTTATCGAGAGAATGCATCAGGCGCGGTTTCGGAAGAGCCGGCCCCGGTGAAGGAGTCTTGAGGTAACCCAATCAATCGGGGGCCCAAGCAAAGAAAAACCTTGGAAGCCCACGAAGGTCCGAAAACCCACGGCATCGAGCAAAGCCTTGGCTGTTTGCGAGTTCGCTTAAAGCCTTGTGATGGCCTTCGCCCGTTTCGAGCGCCAACGTTCCTCGAGGGCGAATCCTCGAGGTAGCAGCGACTAAAATTTGTTTTAAATCGCCAGAGCTGTCCGAAGGACTGTCGGCAACCAAAGCTTGTCTTGGCTCGAAATCTCGAATCTCGGGTTCGCAAGCAAACCATTCCGTTTCATCCAAGTAAGGTGGATTGGAAACGATCAAGTCAAAAGTTCCCTCCAAGTCAGCGAACCAATCTCCTTGAAGAAGTTGAATCCTATTGGTCAATCCGTTGCGTTCCATGTTTTCTTGGGCCAAGGACAAAGCGGATTCGCAACGATCCACTGCGAGCACTTCGGCCTTGGGAAAAGATTGCGCAAGTGAAAGGGCCAAAGCTCCGCTACCAGTTCCAAGGTCAATAATCCTGGATGGTGGCTCCTTTATGCTCTCAGTAATTATCTCAAGGAATTGTTCAGTTTCGGGTCTCGGAATCAAGGCTCTGGAGTCAACCTTTAGATCAAGGTTCGCAAAAGTGACGCTGCCCAGGACGTATTGCAGGGGTTCACGAGATATACGTCGATCAAGCATAGTCGAAATGGCTTTGCTTTCAGATGAGCTGATTTCTCGATCAGACAAAAAACCCAACCGCAAGCGGCTCACCTGCAAGACGTGAGCCATGATCCATTCGGCATCCAAAGTGGGGTCTTGAAGAGTGGATTCGGAAAGACGGCGACTGGAAGTGGCCAGCATGTCTTTCACCGTTTGAGAATCGGAACTCAAGGCTGCCTGTTTATTCAGTCGAAGATTTCAGCAACTCGTCCACTCGAAGTTGATAGTCGGCTGTTTCCAGAGCATCGAGGACTTCGGAGAGCTTGCCGTCCAAAATATCGGGGAGACTGTGATAGGTCATTCCGATACGATGATCAGTTACCCGGCCTTGAGGGAAATTATAAGTACGAATGCGTTCGCTTCGATCACCGGTGCCAATTTGGCTGCGACGATTCTCGGCGTACTTGAGGCGTTCTTCTTCCTGTTTTTGCCGCAATAAGCGTGAACGGAGAACAGTCATCGCCTTGTTCTTGTTCTTTAACTGGGAACGCTCGTCCGCGCAATAGACCGTAATACCGGAAGGGGCATGGGTTATTTGAACTGCTGAATCAGTAGTGTTCACGCCCTGTCCTCCCGGGCCGCTTGCCTTGCAAACGGTAATTTCCAGATCGTTGGGATCAATTTCCACGTCCACCTCCTCGGCTTCAGGTAGAACCGCCACGGTTGCCGTGGAAGTATGAATGCGTCCATTGGCTTCAGTAACCGGAACTCTTTGCACGCGATGCACTCCGCTTTCGAACTTGAGACGTTTGTAGACGTCTTCTCCAGTTACCCCAAAAATAATTTCCTTGTAACCACCGCCTTCCGAGGCGCTGATGCCAAGAGGTTCCACTTTCCAACCACGTTCCTCGGCATGCCTCGAGTACATCCGAAACAAATCTCCTGCGAAAAGAGAGGCTTCATCCCCTCCCGCTCCGGCGCGAATTTCCACAACAGTGTTTCGGCTGTCGGATTCATCCGGCGGCAACATGGCAAGGAGCAGTTTCTCTTGCAAGGAAGCCAATTCCCCTTCTAGGGATGCATGTTCTTCTTGGGCAATTGAGCGAATTTCCTCATCTTCGTCTTCCATCATTTCCTTATTGTCGACAAGGACTTGCTCGGCATCGGAACAATCTTTGTGCAAAGCAAGTAAATCGGACAATCGAAGATGTTCACGCGATAATTGGGCAGCTCGACGTTGATCCTGAAAAAAATCAGGATGGGCGAGTTCATCCTCCAATGCAGCTTGTCGCTCGCGAAATGGTTCAATATTCGGAATGCCCTCCATGATTCCGTCGGAATATAAAATATCGTTGCTCCGAAAGAGCCTAAGCGCAATCATGAAAACCTTAAAATGAGACTTTACGACCAAGCTGCCCCTTTAGCTTTGTCCTTATGGGAAAGCCCGTGAACACAGAAGATAGTCACATACATGGTCAAAATATCGTGGCCTGCGTTTGGGATTTCGACAAGACCTTGATTCCCGGTTACATGCAAACACCTTTGTTTGAGCATTACGGGATTGATGAAAAGCATTTTTGGGAAGAAGTGGATCAATTACCCGACTTCTATGCAAAGAGAGGCTGCCGCGTATCCTCCGACACGATCTACCTTAATCATTTCCTAAGTTACGTTAAGAACGGGCCCATGCGTGGCTTGACCAACGAAAAATTGAGCGACTTAGGCGATGAGCTTGAGTTTTATCCGGGATTGCCCGACTTCTTTAAGGAATTAAAGGAAGAAGCAAGGGCGCCTGAATTTCGGCAATACGACTTCCAGCTCGAACATTACATAATAAGTACAGGTCTCACGCACATGATTCGAGGGAGCAAAATTGCTCCTTTCGTGGAAGACATTTTTGCCTGCGAATTCATCGAGACCCCTCTCCCACCGAATTACAATCGCCAATCCGAATTGTCACTCCCTCTCGATTTGGAAGTTTCACAAATTGGGATGGTCGTGGACAACACGATCAAGACACGCTTCATCTTCGAAATCAACAAAGGGTGCAACAAGAACCCGGCCATTGAGGTGAATTCCTGGATGCGACACGAAGATCGCCGTATTCCGATCGATCAAATGATTTACGTAGCGGATGGCCCAAGCGACGTGCCCGTTTTTTCCGTGGTAAGAATGCATGGAGGAAAAACCTATGCCGTTCACAAAGCCGGCAACCAAGGAGAATTTGCCCAAACCTGCGCCCTAGTCGAGTCGGGTCGAGTCCACAACAATGGATCCGCCGACTATCGATCGGGCAGCGAAACTTCGAGTTGGCTAAAGATGAACGTGCGTGAAATTTGTCGCAACATGGCCCAGAAACGACAAAACGCCTTGATTTCGCGGACGAAAAAGCCTCCCAGGCATCATCCTGAATCGGAAAACCCATCGCCCCGCCGCGATAAGCTGCAGCAGGAAAGCTTGTTCGACGATCCGATCTGAAGACCTGCGACTATCCATGGAAATCGTCGTTCGGGAACGTCGCGTAAAACTGAGCGTTCGCGAATTTGCGGAATTTAAAATCGGGCCTTCTGCCAAAAGCCTTTTTCCTTCTGGTCATTGGCGCGCCCGAGTGGGCCAAGAGTGGCATGAAAGCCTGAGAAGAAAACTGGCCGAGCAAGATTCGACGGCTCGTTTCGAAACAGTAGTAAAAGGAACTCTCGAGAAAGACGGGTGGCTTTTTGAACTGGAAGGTCGAATTGATCAAATGGTCGAAGAACGGGATCGGATTCGAGTCATTGAGGTGAAAACAACCATGCAGCCCTTGCCTGCAGACGATCAAGAATTGCGCGAACGTTACCCTCACTATTTCTTGCAGTTGGCTTCCTATCTCACGTTGTTGCAAGCAACGCACCCTATTGAACATAAAAAATTTGATGGGGAACTCCTTTTTGTCGACGTCGCTGGTGGTTTTCCTCAAACCGTGCCGCTCGAAAGCGATCCCAAGACTATATTTGAAGAACAAGCGAAGTTAATGCTGCCCTTCCTGAAGGAACGCCTCAACGGACAAGAGCGTCTTCGCTCACTCACCTTTCATCAACCTTTCGAACGACTGCGCCCGGGACAACGCGAATCGATGCAAGGCTTGGCAAGTCTAGCTAACGGCTACCCTACCCTACTGTTTGAAGCTCCAACTGGTTTTGGTAAAACGGGTATCTTGCTGGAATTCGCGCTGTCACGCATGAAGGAGGGGGTCTTTGATCGCTTGCTCTATCTCACGGGAAAAGCGACCAGCCAGAATGAGGTTGTTCGTCACCTTCGCATGATGGTGCCTGGAGGAGAATTGAGGTATCTTCAAATTCGTAACCAAATCGAACATTCCCTGCATGCTTCAGGTAGAGATCAACGCCTATCGAGAGATGAACTTCATCACCGGTGGTCCAAAGCCGAAATCAGACCTCAAAATCTTTTCCAGGAAGGTTGCGTCACCTTGAAGGAAGCAAGAGCCCTCGGTGCGAAAACAGGCGTCCCCCCCTATGAAATCACTCGTGCCTGTCTGCCTTTCGCTGACCTTTGGCTAGGTGACTACAATTATCTTTTCCAGCCAAATGCGGCCCAGTTGATTGCAAACCTTCACGGTTTTGCTCCGAAAAGAACCATTCTTATCATCGATGAAGCTCATAATCTTGCAGATCGAGTAATCTCAGGCCTGTCTCCTCGTTTCGATGATGGCGCGACCGCTCGCCTCCGTATCGAGTTGAGGGAAACTGGACGCCACAAGTCATTGGATGACCTATTGGGGGAATGGGGGAAATTTCTGTCGGCTCGAAGGTCATCGGAAGTTCTCGATTTAACCGCAACTTACGAAGCTCAGGATCTACTGGAAAGTTTTTCTGAAACCCTTAGTTACAATCCGCCACCTTTTGCGGAATTGTCGGAAGTCAATCTGGAGTTGCTCTGGAAATTAAGCCAAGCCTCTCGACTCATGGACAATGGCTCGAATCAATTGCTTTGGTCACCTCAAGACGGTGTCCTGGAAATCGCTTGCCTCGATGCTTCTCAGCACATCGCGGAACAAATGAATCCTTTCGGCTTGAGCATTCTAACCTCAGCTACTTTGGAGCCTATGGATGAATTCGCGAGTGATTGTGGATTGACGCCTGACTCTTATGCGAAGCTAAAGGGGCGTGCACCTTGGCGTCGAGGAGCGTATAGAGTTGCGGTGGACGCTCGGGTTGACACTCGTTACACCCAACGCGCCAAATCCTATCCAATTACAACGGATACGATTCTCACCGCTGCGAAACATACCGTGGGGCCAGTTGTGGTATATTTTCCTTCCTATCGATACGCTAAGGAAATCGAGGATCGTTTACGCTCTCACGACGACGACTTTCCAATAGCCATGCAACCAAGGCTTACCAAGCTTGATGAAAGAATCGCTTTCCTTGAAAACGCCCTCGAAAACGCGAAGGTTTTGCTTTTGGTTTTGGGCGGAAGTTTCTCGGAAGGAATTGATTTGCTGGGTGGCAGAATCGAAACGGCAATATTGATAAGCCCTGCATTACCGGAAGTGAATGCGCTTCGAGAAGCTCGTTTGGACAACGCAATTGAACCAAGTCGCAAAAATGCCTTTCGCACCATTTATCAAATCCCCGGAATGCGAAAAATAAACCAAGCGATTGGACGTCTTGTTCGCAACCCAGGTCAAAAGGCCACGGTCTTGTTGCAAGGACGCCGATTCCAATTACCCGAATATCGTGAATTACTGGATGTAGAATATCAGGACGGGCCTGTTTTACATGACCAAGAAACCGTTCGGGCTTGGTTGGCTGAACCTTTTTCGATCTCTTCTTAGGGATTAATAAAACCAATTGATTAGAATTCAATTGCCTAGGATTGAAAGAATCCGTAATTCACTACCTCCGAATAAGTGACTGAAACAACGGAAAAACAGTTCTTGGGTTCGGATATCGAAACGGCATTGAACAGCATGGCTGAAGCCATCGTTGCCAATCATGCCGAAACGCTCGACCTCTTCCTTGCAGGGATAGCCGAAGGAGGGGTGCCCATTGCCAACAGATTGGCGATGAAACTCAAGGTGTTGCTGGGACGAGAAATTCCACAAGGTGTAGTGGACGTCTCCTTTCATAGGGACGACATAGGATCCAACCCCATCCCAAAAATCACTTGTCCGACCGAACTGCCCAACAACGCCGAAGGCGGCATCTGCATCTTGATCGACGACGTTTTGCATACTGGTCGAACTACGCGGGCCGCTCTCAATGAACTTTTCGATCAAGGGCGTCTGGATCGCATAGAATTAGCGGTACTGGTTGATCGAGGAAACCGAAAATTACCCATTCAACCGGATTACGTGGGGTTTGTTGAAGCCACCTCGAACAACTTGACGGTAACTGTCGAGATGGATTCGAATGATCCTGCCAACGATAGTATCCTGATCGGAAACGAATGAAACAATCGGCCAACTGGACTCGTAAGCACCTGATCGGTTTAGAGAACGTCAAACCCTCGGAAATCGACGTTATTCATGATACCGCTCGTTCCTTTCGAAAAACTCTCGGTAGATCGGTAAAAAAACTTCCCTCCTTGCGAGGCAAGACTTTGGTCAATCTCTTCATGGAACCAAGTACTCGCACTCGCTTGGCCTTCGAATTGGCGGCCAAACGATTGAGCGCCGACGTGATCTCAATTATTGGACAATCAAGCAGCCTGACAAAAGGAGAAACTCTCAAGGATACCGCGAAAAACGTTGAAGCCCTCAACGCGGACATGATCGTGCTGAGACATTCTTGCGCGGGGTCTTCCCTATATTTGAGCAATGTCGTGGACGTTCCTGTGATCAATGCAGGCGATGGCGCCCATGAACACCCAACGCAAGGATTGCTGGATAGTTTTACCCTGCGAGATCATCTTGGGGAACTGAAAGGCAAAAAAATCACCATCCTCGGTGATATTTTATTTAGCCGGGTAGCTCGTTCCAACGTCTTCGCCCTGACCAAACTAGGAGCGCACGTAACGCTCGCGGGGCCCGCCACTTTGGTTCCGAGCGGTTTTACCACTTTGGGAGTGGAGGTTTGTCACGACCTACGGGCAGCTTTGGCAGACGCAGATGCCGTCATGCTGTTGCGTATCCAACACGAACGTCAAAGCTCCACGCATTTCCCTTCCTTGGGAGAATACACTAGCATGTTCGGCTTGAACCAGAATCGAGCTTCTTGGTTGAAACCAGACGCGATCATCATGCATCCCGGTCCCGTAAATAGAGGCGTGGAACTCGATTCCGCCTTGGCTGACTCCAAGCGTTCGGTAATTCTCAACCAAGTGACCAATGGATTAGCCATACGCATGGCAGTCCTTTATTTGTGCGGCGTAGCCTCAGATTTGGAGAAAAAGGGAAAGAAGAAATGAGCGAACCTCTTTGGATACAAGGCGGAAGAATCATCGATCCTGCCAACTCTAGAGATGAGGAAGCGGACCTTTTTGCGCTGGATGGGAAAATCGTTGAGACCCTATCGGAAGGCGAACGCTCAACAGCTCGCAAGATCGACGCAAGTGGCCAAATCGTATGTCCTGGTTTCATCGATCTGCACTCTCATTTTCGCGAACCGGGACAGAGTCAGAAAGAAACGATACGCAGCGGTTCCTTGGCGGCAGCAGCGGGCGGATATACCACCGTTGTGATCATGCCGGACGTCTCCCCACCAGCTGACAACGCTGGGGTAATCCAATACATTCTCGATGCAGTCGCAAAGCACGCATGCGTTAATATTTTGGTTACTGGTTGTATGACGCAAGGAAGGGCCGGCGATAATCTTGCTCCGATTGGTTCGTTGAAGAAAACCGGTGTAGTAGCAATCACCGACAGTCCCGATTCGCCACAAAACAATGAAATCATGAGGCGGACTCTCGAATATGCCGGCATGTTCGATTTGCTCATCATGGAACAAGGCCGTGATCGCTCCTTGACGGAAGGAGCCACCATGCATGAAGGCGCTACTTCCTTGCGCCTCGGCTTGCATGGGTCACCTCGCGCCGCGGAAGATTTGAGTGTCTCGAGGGCCACCGTGCTCGCTGCTCTAACTGGCGCTCGCGTCCACTTGCAATGCATCAGTTCCGGCAGCGCGGTCGATATGATTAGGCGGGCCAAGAGTCGAGGGTTGAAGGTGACGGCCGAGGTGACCCCGCATCATCTTTCCCTGACGGATGAAACCATGGCCTCCTATGATCCTCGCTACAAAACGAATCCCCCACTGCGAGAAGAATGGGACAGACAGGCACTGATCGAAGGTTTGCTGGATGGAACGATCGATTGCATCGCTAGTGATCACGAACCACACGTAGATTACGAAAAAGACGTTGAATTCGACTTGGCCCCCTTTGGTGTAATCGGCTTGGAAACGGCATTGCCCATTTGCATGGCTACCCTAGTTCGAGGGGACGCGGCTGAATTGACGGATCTCGTACGGTTTCTTTCCACTAATCCCGCACGCATTCTAGAATTGGACAAAGGTCACCTTTCGCCAGGAGCCGAGGCTGACGTAACCGTGTTTGATCCAGATGAAAAATGGGTGGTTGATCCCGACACCATGGAAAGCCTGTCCGCCAACTCACCTTGGCTAGGAGAAGAACTTCGAGGCAAAGCAACTCACGTCGCAGTGAAAGGTAACTTGGTCCTGCAGAGAGACTCCTGACCTTGACCCTTTAATTTCGCGGCAAGCCCGCGTTTGGAAAGCCGCGACAATGGAAAATGCCAATTGGGTCATATCCACGCAAAACTTGCTGTTGCTCATTGGCGTAGTGTTGTGGCACTTGCCCAAGAAAGATCGCGCTGGAGCAACCTTCAAGTTGCCGTTGTGGAAATTGAAATGGTGGGATGGCGCTTTTTATCTGCTATTGTTGGCATTGGGCATGGCGACCAATTTAGGAAGCGTCTTGCTTCCGTGCATCGCTTTTTTCGTATTTCGTGAAATTTACCAAGCAAAGTACGACGCCCCGCTAAACACTCGTACAATGTCGATTGGCGCCATCGGACAAAGCGCAGTCGTAAATTTTCTTTGTCATTGGCCAATTTTGTTCTTGGTTTATTGGATTTCCTCCACGCTTCTATATAATGCTGAACCTCAGAAAAGTATTGAAGTGCTGCGTAGCGGCAGTTGGGAAAAACAATTTGAAATCGCCTTGCTCGCCTTGCTCATTGCCCCCGTAACGGAAGAGTTGTTTTTCAGGGCCATTCTTTACCGTGTGTTTAAAAGTCTGCTCAGCGCCGGCCCTGCCATGGTTTTGACCAGTTTTGCCTTCGCGGCAGTACATCAAAATTTATTCGCCTTTGCTCCCTTGTTTACCTTGAGCTTTTTTCTCATCCTAGTTTACGAACGCACAGGACATTTGGCCGTTCCCATTCTTTATCACGCCCTCTTCAACTCCCTGACCGTAATCTTCGTCATTTGGGGAAACGCTTAACATGCACCCCTCAATTGAACAGTTCAGGAAAGGCGTTGAGACCCATTCTCCGGCAGAAACTGGAGATTGGGCGCAAAAATTGGCTCCCTGCTTGCCGAGCGACTCGACGCTTTGCTTGAAAGGTCCAGTAGGGGCAGGGAAAACCTGTTTTGCCGCAGCCCTCGCTAAAGCCATGGGAGCTGAAAGTCAGGTAACCAGCCCGACTTACAACTTGCTTTGCATACACCATGCAAAGGACCGAACGATCCTTCATCTGGACGCCTACAGGCTCAACGAAGAGACTGACTATGCAACCCTCGACCTGGATGACTTGATGCAATCACCTTGGCTTTTGCTTGTGGAGTGGCCGGAAAACATTCCCTCCTTGTTACCGAAGGAAAGCTGGTGGTTGACTTTCGCTATCCGCTCGGAAAGCCAACGTTTTCTTCAACTTGATCCGTTGCCCGAGGATTTTTCTACCTGAGCATTCTTCTTCGATGCACGGGCAGGTTCCAATGACTCAGTATCGGAATCGTCACTGGAATCAGTCGCCTCTTCCTTCAATCGAACTTCCGTACCCGGCGTTCCTTTCGAAACCCGCGGCTTGCGTGGCCGACCCTTACCCTTGGAACCAGGTATCTTTTCCTTGTCGCCCAAGGGGGCCAGTTGCAGCAAGCCATCGGCAAATTCGGTAACGTACCCTTCCGTAACCACCCAACGCAAATCCTTGGCCAATTGCCGAATCGCATTTTCCTGCTCCTCGGTTCTTGCTTCTTGTTCAAACTCCAAATGCCGTTCGACCAATTCATTTTTTCGAATCTTGGGGTTCTTATCCAGAAAGCTGAGCAAGGATTGAATGCTTTCTGCGAAAACGGTATCGGCAGTCCTCAATCGCCGCTTAACGGCACAGACGTAGGTAATTCCCTTGGTACCGCGTTTATAGACGGTGAAATTCATTCGGCGGAAACGACTACGCAGTAAATTTGCAGTGGTCAAAGGATAGCGACGCTGTTCATCCAGCGCTTGCTCCATGTCTCTCTTGAGTATGCCCGATGGCATTTCCGCAAGAAGCGTCCCCGGAAGACGGGTCTTGGCAATTGACTTGATTAATTTAGGGAAACGATGCTCCACGAGAAAACGCCTCAGAAGGTCTAGGGAATCAAAGGTGTCGGGTTCATCGCCTGCACGATCCTTGAGTTTGTAAACACGAACTTTCTTCATGCTCTCGAGCCAAGTGGCCACGGCTTCGGGATCCTGATCCGTTTCCATTCGAGCATGAAACTTCTCAAAAGGAACGTTAGCAAGTCGCGTAGCATGATGTTCGCGAATCAATTCTCCAAATCGGTGGTAGTTCGGAGGTGCGAGCAATTCTCCAGTTATGCCACATTTTTTCACCACCGAGAAACTACCCTTGGGAGCATCCGCCTCGCGCTCCTCGATATCGTAGAGATCTTGCTGCCCCATGAGGTAATCACAAGCTGCTTCGTGAGTAACAAAAGGCACTCCGCCTGGTTTCGTAACGAAGTAAACAGAGGTTTCTTCATTCGGTTTTTCGACCGGTTTCGCTAAAACGACAAACCTCTCGGACTTTTCGAGAATGACTTTGGCAAGGTCAAAGAGAGGATAGGTCAGACAAGAAGTTTTCATCTGACGAATCAAACGAGTGAAGGGTACCTCTTCCGGAGCAAAAGTAATTTCATGCTCAGGTGTTGCCGATTGGGTCGTTTTGGCAATTTTCCCTCTAGCTCGAGGTTCTCGGCCAATGTTTTTGCGAGAAGGGCTGGCCTTCCTAAAGCCCCTTTCACGAGAGGCGCCTTTCCGGAAAGGTTTTTCACGAGGTTTAGGCGAGGGCTTCTCACTGCCCCAATCGGGTCCGAAATCAAGTGATTGCAGGATACTCAAATCCAAGGCTGCCTCAGTAGAAGGAGCTTCTTGCAGGGAATCGCTATGCTCGTCGTCCATACTGGTAAACGCACAGTTCAAGTGCTTTTCTTTTATTCTTTGCGAAAATTACTAGCAAGGCAATTGAAACAAGAGTTGGGAGATGCTTCAAGGATCTCTTTTTACTCGCCAACCAATACGAATAAACACATAAACAAACGCTTCTTCTCCTGCCTCATTAGATGCAGAATTGGCTCAGGTGGCGGAATTGGTAGACGCGCTAGATTAAGGATCTAGTGCCGCAAGGCGTGGGGGTTCGAGTCCCCCCCTGAGCACCAACAGGCATTACTTGTCGCAATCGACAACGTTCAAGCTCAAGGGTCCAGAGCTTTGTGCTTAACGCGTTCGCCTTCGATATATTCGTCTTTGGAAATTTTATTGCCTTGGTCATCATACTTCTCGAACAAGCCGTGACGTTGGTTGTCTTCGTAATGTTCAAGTAGTTTCGGCGCAAAGGATCCTCCTTTTTCCTGATAGGTTTTAACAATCCATTCGTTCTTTTCCTGTTGCGAAGCTTGCTTACCCTTAAATTGGGCGATCGCTTTTTCGTTCACTTCCGCCCACAAGGAAACATAGGTTTTTTTCTTTTCTTTACCTCCGTGATCCCCTCCGGATTTGTAGTCTTTAGGGTCAACCGGTCTTCCATGCCAGGCCATGTGGGTACCATGCTTCTTGCCATGCAGGTAATCCTTTTCGAAAAGAGGGATTCCGTTGTTTTTCCACCTAGACCATTTTCCGTGCAATTCACCCAAAAGGTATTTTCGTTTGTCCATGAGCTGACCATTGCGGTACTTTTTTTGCGCGGTGCCGGAATAGGGTAAATCGTCCCCTTCGCAAAAAACTCGTGGTGAATCATACCATTTGCCGGTTTTGATTATTTCTATCTTGCTGATTCCACCATTAAGAACCGTGACTTCCCCCAATTCAAAGTCAGATGCTCCAGCACCGGCAACTCGAGCTTCAACGTCCGAACTATACCCTGAACCTGGGGAAGTAATGATCAATTTCTCCAGTTGACCGTCACTGTTCAATATGGGCTGAACCACTGTCCCTTTGCCTTTCCAAAACAAACTTTGGTCCTCGATGACAACATGGGTTGCTTCATAATGCTTTAGCTTGGATGCATCTTCAACGCGATTATTATAGGGTGAAAAAGGCAACCAAGTACTACCGTTGCTGAACTCGAGCCACCAAAGACGAAAACCTTCGGGACCTCCAAAAGTAAGGAAAAACGCAAGGAGGCCAAAAACCAGAGTAGCCAAAAACCCTATTAGCTTCTTGTTCATGGAGGTTAAGGTAATCTAGATCAAGAAGCAGGACATGCAAGGGGAAAGCATTTCAGGTGAATACTCCCTACATCGCAAATTTCAACTCAAATTAGACTTTATACCAGTTCTTTCCATACGCGCCAACAAAACGAATGCCTTGTTCATTGGCGCCCACATCGTTCCCAGCAAGCGATCTCGCCTGTATCAAGCAAATGGGAAGTAGTTAAGAAGCAACCATCATTTGGCCCAAGTGGCAAGCGTATCGGGAACCTGCCACTTTTGACCAGGATCAAAACTCTTGTGGGAAGTTCGCTTTTCATTCCTGTATTCGTCCTTGGAAATCGTTTCCCCATTCCTGCCGAAACTTTCGAATAATCCGTGGGGTCGGTTACTCGCGTAATTCCCAACGGATTTGGGTCCGAAAGAGCCCCCTTTGTTTTGATAAGTTTCAATGATCCAATCGTTGAATTTTCTCACGAAAACAGTTCGGTGCACGGAGAGGATTGTTAAAAAGGGGAAGGAAACACGCCAAAGGGTATCGACAATCAAGTGGAAATCGTAGGGTGCCACTGTTTTTTTTCGTGAGCCCAAGAGCCAAATTCGCTAATAACAGTGCTTTCCAATGGCTGGTGTTCTTGTTAAAATTGTAATCGCATTAATCGTTCTGGGCTACGTAGCGGCGTCCATACGTCGCTTTTTGCGTTTTGCAAATGATGATGAAGGGCGTTCTCGCACCGCAACCGAAGGGAACAATTTCAAGGAACGCCGTTATCGCAAGATTCTGGGCTTGCGAGGCAACGAAACGGCGGAGCAAATCAAAAAGTCATACCGTAAGCTAATTGCAGAATACCACCCGGATAAAGTACAGCGCATGGCCCCGGAAATCAGGAGGCTAGCAGAGAAACGTACCGCCGAATTGACCGAAGCATACAATTACTTGAAGAAAAAAGAGCGGCAAAGCTGAACCCACCCATTGCTGCTTCATACTCAAAACCAGCTATGAGATTGAGCTGATAATGCCTTGGCTATTCGCTTTGCTACAAAAGGTCCTCGATAAACCAAACCGGTATAAAGTTGGACTAAGGAAGCTCCGGCATCCATTTTCTCTCCCGCGCTGACGGGATCGTCAATTCCACCGACGCCAATAATCGGCAGCTTGCCCTCGGTCGCTCGATAAATGTAATTGATGACCTGCGTGGCTGGTAAACGCAACGGTTGCCCGCTCAATCCCCCATTCTCAAAATCTCCCGACCCCTTTTGGCCTCGATTGGTCGTGGTGTTAGTAGCGATTACACCTGCGCAATTCGTTTCCAAAATGGCTTCGAGGAATTCGTCCAACAGACGAAAGTCAACGTCGGGTGACATCTTTACCAACAAAGGAATCCTTGGCATTCCCAGTCTTCGAACGCGTTCTTCGTTTGCGTTTTGCAACTCCTTTAACAAAGGCCGCAAAAACTCTCTTTTTTGGAGATGTCGAAGGCCTGGTGTATTGGGACTGCTGACGTTGATGGAAAAATAATCCGCTTGCTCCGCCAGTTTTTTGAAGGTGATAAGATAATCCTCGATCGCATCTTCCAAATCAGTGGTCTTGCCCTTTCCTAAATTGATGCCCAATGGAGTCCGTCTTTTTCGTTTGGGATACCTACGAGCAAGCCGATCGCGGATTGCGTCCGCTCCATGATTGTTGAAACCCATGCGATTGACCAGAGCAGATTGCTTGGGATATCGAAACATGCGAGGACGAGGATTTCCCGGCTGGCGAAGTGGTGTGACGGCTCCAACTTCGACGTGACCGAAACCCAAAGCCGCGGCGCCACGGGGAAACTCAGCGTTCTTGTCCATGCCAGCCGCCAAACCAACTGCATTGGGAAAATTCAAGCCAAACAAGTGGATCGGCGCTTTGGCCTTGACCTGATTGAATACACGGAAGCCTTCTGTTATCGGTCCTAGATGACTGAGGGTTTTGAGTCCAATGGTCGCTAGGTTATGAGCCCGCTCCGCTTCGAGCATAAACAAACCAGGTCGAATAATTTTCTCGTATAAGAAACCCATCTGGAAATTTTCTTTAATTGCTAATTGCTCGAATGACTCACCTTGTAGAGAACTCCTTTAGCCTTGAAGGACAACCTTGTAATTGCTCACTGTTCAACGATGATATGGAAAAAAAATCTACAAATGAAATGACTGTAAGGTTGACTCATTAAAAAAACCCGCCTTATCAGCAATCTGCAAAATGGGCAAAGCGAACAAAAGACTTGATTGGTGCGAGGTGCATCTACGTGAAGATTCCAACTGGTGGGTTGGTGAAATCAGCGACGATGTGAATTTCGACGTGGAAGGCTTGAGTATTATCGATCCCAAGCAATTCCTGCAAATTCACGAATCACTGGATTCATTGACTGAATACGGCCTTGATTCGGAGATCGTGGACAACGCGTTCTTCACCTTTGAAATTGCCGAGGAACTCAAGGACGGCGGCGTGAAGTTGAATCGTGTACGTGATTCCTTGTTGAAAGCAGACGATTTGCTTTTTGCTCTCCCAGACATAATGGATGAGGAAAAAGGCCCTTACGCAGACTTCATCAAACACGTCACGAAATTGCGCGTCCTTATGCTCAATGACTTAATTGATTTTCCTGAACCATACACGGTGGAAAACTTGGAGGAAATTCTCCGTGAAAAGGAAAGTACCGCATTTATGGAAGGGCGGCATGAACATTCTTACGAGGAAATAATCTCCATTTTAGAGTTTGTCCCCGATGGTTTCCAGTTGGAAACAGACTTGGATGACGCGGTCGACAAAAAGCCGGAAGTCAAAGAAGAATATCCAGAACTTGAAACCGTCGAGGAAGCGCCTGAGGAAGAGGCGAGGCTCGAAAAACAAGAGAATCTTCGCTGGGACGAAGAAGAGGAGGAAGAGAATACTGCAGAAGAAAAAGAGAGTGGCTAATCATCCAAGCGTTCCGCAACGCGCTTTGCGAAATAGGTCAGTATGACGTCGGCCCCCGCTCGTTTGATGGCAACAATTGATTCCAGCATGCAGGCATCCAAATCAAGCCATCCTTTTTCGGCAGCAGCATGCAGTTGGGCGTACTCGCCGGAAACCTGATAAGCTGCGATCGGTAAATGCGTGGATTCACGGGCCTTGCGTATTATATCCAAGTACGGCCCGGCAGGCTTGATCATGAGAAAATCAGCTCCTTCTGATTCATCCAAAGACAATTCCCTCAAAGCTTCTCTGCAATTGCTTGGAGCAAGCTGATAGGTTCTCTTGTCGATCGGTTGCGCCTCCTCACTCCTCGCACTGCCCACAGCATCCCGAAACGGACCATAATAAGCAGAAGCGAATTTCGCCGAATATGCCATAATCGCAGTTTCTCGCTCATCCGCCTCGTCCAACTGTTGCCGTATAGCTCCAACGCGTCCATCCATCATGTCCGAAGGCGCTACCACGTCGACACCGGCGCGAGCTGCGAGCACAGCCATGCGAGCGAGAATTTCCACCGTCGAGTCATTAGAGACTGAACCATCGTCGGCCAATACTCCATCATGACCATGGTCGGTATAGGGATCGAGCGCCAAATCACTAATTAAAACCAATTCCGGCAATACCTCCTTCAATGCTCGCGCAGCTCTCAAGACCAAGGTCTCCTCGTTCAAGGCTTCCGTTCCAGTAGAATCTTTTAAATCGTTGGGAATTTTCGGGAAAAGCGCAATGGCTCGAATGCCCGCATCGAGCAATTCACGACATTCCTCCAACAAATCGGGAATGGAGAAACGATACACTGCGGGCATGGATTCGACAGGTTCCTTTGCTCCTTCTTCTTTGACGAAGAGCGGTTGCACCAAATCGGCAGGTCGCAAAACGGTTTCCTCGGTCAAGGCACGCAATCCCTCGAAACGGCGCATGCGGCGCGGTCTGATTCGCAAATTATCCAACAGTCCCTTCGACATTACGGAACGAAGGAAATTAGATGAAAGCTGCAAAATTGCAATGATGGTTTCAACCTTTGGGCATTTAGGTTTTGGGCTTCCATAAGTACCCTTGCCACGTTGAAATACTTACATTTTATTTTAAGCCAAAGCATCACCATGCCCTTGTTAGAACTGCGTACCAATCAGACTCACGACAAAGAGAAAGTAAAAATGCTTTCCTCGAAATTCTCTCGGTTTTGCTCAGAAATTCTGGCCAAACCTGAACATTACGTAATGGTAAACCTGCAAGTTGGCCAAAGCTTGGTTTTTGCCGGCACGGACGATCCCGCAGCCTTTGCAGAACTTCGCTCCATTGAACTTTCGGCAAACGAAACATCCTTTCTTTCAAGCCAACTCTGTTCGTTCGCATCGGAACAACTAGACATTCCGACAGATCGTATTTACATCAGTTTCGTCGACGTAGATCGAAACCGCTGGGGATGGAATGGCAAAACTTTTGGATCCTCTTGAAACCGCGTTCCCTGACGCAACTAACAATGATCGTCCTACTTCAAGCGAGAACCTCCTAAATGACTTGGGAAATCGCATTCACCTTCGCATTACTGGGTTTCGCCCTACTTAGTTTCATCAAGGAGAAACTGAGCACGGACGTCACCGCCATTACGGTTTTCGCAGTGATTGTAGCGGTTTCAACGATTAGTCACGAAATGACTCAAGGGGTGGCTCTTCCTGAAATCGAGGAGATATTAGGGGTATTCAGCAATCCAGCTCCAGTGACGATTGCGGCCATGTTCGTTGTGAGCGCCGCCTTGAGTAAATGCCATATCATCGAAGGTATCTCCTCCTATCTCGGCCGTTTAGGAAAACTACCATACCCAAGTTTCATGCTCTTCCTGATACTCTCGGTGGCCTTTATATCAGCTTTCGTTAACAACACGCCAGTGGTCGTGGTTTTTCTGCCCGTGGTTCTGGTACTGTCCAAGCAAATGGGCGTCTCTTCTTCCAAATTGCTTATTCCTATGTCCTATGCATCCATTTTCGGAGGATGTTGCACCTTGGTGGGGACAAGTACCAACATCTTGGCCAGCGGTGTTTTAGCCAGTACAAGGGACGCCTCCACAGGGGAATTGATGCAACCCCTAGGTATGTTCGAGTTAGCCAAATACGGTCTTCCCCTATTGGCGGTAGGGACAATCTATTTAATTCTCTTCGGCCGGCGCCTGCTACCAGACCGTGAAGCGCTGAGCACTATTTTGTCTGACATTCAACAAAAGGAATTCATTACGGAAGCCTTGGTGAGACGAAATTCGGCTTTGGTTGGAAAGACCGCATCTGAATCTCGCCTGCAAAAATTCAAGGGTTTGCGTATTCTGGAAATCATTCGCAAGGGAACCACCCTAATGGGACCCAAGGATCAAATAACGCTTAATGCCGGCGACCGCATCGTTCTATCCTGCCGTCCTTCCGCCATCGCGGCAGCTAGAAACGTGGAAGGGCTCGATATTGTTGGCGAAGGTGAACTGGGGCTGGAACAGGTATCTTCTACGGCCGGAGTGATGGTGGAGGGAGTAATTGGCCCTAGTTCCCCATTGGCCGCGCTTAGTCTCAGGGAGATCAACTTCCGCAAGCGTTACAACGTCACGGTCATGGCGATTCATCGAAAAGGCCGAAACGTCACGAGTGAACTAGAAAATATCCGGCTCCATCAAACCGATACACTTTTACTGCTTGGTTCCGAAGAAGCCATTAACAATCTACGCAATAGCGAAGACCTCATCCTGCTCGATCGCCCACCCGTTCCGGTCGACGACATGCGTAGCAAGGCTCCAATCGTCCTAGGTGTCATTGCCGGCATAGTGATCTTGGCTTCGCTTACACCTATGCCAATCGTTGCTTCGGCAGTAATCGGAGTGGCAGTTTTGTTCCTTACCAATTGCATCAAGCCGAAGGAAGGATATCAAGCCGTTGAGTGGAGTATACTCGTGCTCATTTACGGCATGCTTGCCCTGGGACTCGCAATGAAGGAATCCGGGGCTTCAGACCTCATTGCTCACGGGCTAGCCAACGGCATGCTCTCGTATGCTCCAAAAGAATTGGAACCGCTTCTTCTTCTCATTGCCATTTATTTAACCACCTCACTGCTCACTGAAACCCTTTCCAACACGGCAACCATTGCCTTGATGGCGCCGATCGCCATCGAGATGGCATTCGAACTGCAATATGATCCTAGGCCTTTTCTCATTGCAACTTGCATCGCCGCTTCCGCCAGTTTCACGACGCCCATTGGTTATCAAACCAATACCTACGTTTATAGTGTGGGGGGGTATAGATTCCGGGATTTCGTCAAGGTTGGCCTACCCCTGAACCTCTTGTATTTCAGCATGAGCATTATCATGATTTCACACTGGGCTGGTTTTTGGCCTGCCTGACTGATTTCGATGTCCGCTTATAATAAATTACAGTAATATAAGCGAGTAAACGTAACCACAGGAAAGAAGTTCCTGCAGGAAGGGGTTGCGAGCCCTTTGGAAATTACCCTTAAGTCAATCTATTTAAGGTTGTTCGCAGGCATTTCCGAGCCTCCCCGATTCAAGGGTTGCGCAATAAAGGGAAGGTTCTTCCTGCGCCAAACAGGGGTTCCGGGCAAATCAATATCCATATATATATATTGGTGAACTATTTGCAAACTGTTTATTGGGAGTTTCGATGAGTTGTAATTTATCATTTAAAACAATTATTTCTTTTTGTAAAAAGCATTTGCAAAGCTTGACCAAAGACGGGG
>CEVA01027927.1_pt1 | contig 23221 bp, 22 predicted proteins | sample 361521 | NCBI WGS metagenome assembly CEVA01 (sample SAMEA2622823, study PRJEB7988) | marine metagenome | isolation source: saline water (ENVO:00002010), including
CAATTCGTCATCCGGAATGCTGCCCCAAAAGAGAAACGACAACCGAGTGGCGAGGTCGTGGCCATCCAGCGGCTCCAAGCCTTTGCTGGTTGCCGGCTGGTCGTACAGGTACAAAAACCGCGGCGAGGACAATACCGCCGACACCACCTCCTTCATCGCGTCCGTGAACTCCACGCCCGCATCCAGTTGCGCGTGCACGTGCCGCGTGTAGCGGTCCACCAACCCCTTCGGTGCCGGTCGGCGAAAGGCGCGTTTTAAAAACGGCTCCAACCGCCCGCGCACCACCGCCTTTGCCTCACCGTTTGCCGGTGGCACAAAAAACGTTCCCCAAATACCAACTGTACGTGGGCCGAAATTCTGGCTCTGCACAATGCGCCGGCTCAGGTTGAAAAAGGCCTCCAACAAAAATGGCGAGAGCGACAGGTGATCGCCGCGGTTGTCGAATCCATGCTCCGCACGCGGATCCTGTGGGAACGGCCCCACGCCTGCCAGTCGCGGCTCAATGAGACCCGACTTGCCCAGCGGCCGGCTGCTCACCGTCACCGCGTCCGGCATCTTCGGCGGTTTCGCCGCCAGCGCCTTGGCAAAATATCCGCTGCGGTCGCGCATCATTTTTTCCGGCAACGGGAACACCGACACCTTTAGCTGCAACAAATCCTGCACCGCATTGTTGTATTGCAGCCGGTTCATGCGCCGGATCGGCGTCGGAGCAAACCCGGCATCCTTCGCCAGCGCCGCCCGCAACACCCTGCGCAACTCCGCCACCGCGGCCTCGCGTTTTTGTTCATCCAATTCCGGCTCCGACTCCGGCGGCATCTCCCGCGCCTCCAACACCTCAATGATCGCCTCCAACCGTTCCAAGTCCCCCGCCAACGCGCCCACCGAATACACCTTCAGCAAATTCAACTTCCCCTTAACCTTCCCCCCCTTCCCATGACACTCCACACACCGCGCCTTGAACAAAGCAAAAACCTTGCCCTCCTCCGCCGCGCGCAACGCGAAGGTCATCAGCAATAAACAAAAAACGAACCAAATCCGCATCGCGATCATCCTGTCACCTCGGAAGGTTTACTTCAACTGCTTCCGCACAAAATCAGGCACTCGTTGGTTGATGTTGATACCGGCGCGGTGGTTGGTGAGCGGCGGACCGGGCGTGCTTCGCCCAGCGGTAATTTGTTCGCGCAGCAACCTCACCATACGCGCCACGCGCTCTGGCTCCTTCTCGGCAAGGTTATGATCCTCGTGCGGATCCTTAACTAGGTTGAACAGCTGCACAAAAGGTGCCTTGTCCAGATCCTGCGATGCCGGTGTCTTGCCGAATTGCTTCAGTGCCGCACGCCAAGCGTCGTCCCTGCGGGGTAAGTTGCCGAAGTGCAGATGCGAACCGCTGCCGGGACACAGGCACAATTTCCAATCACCCTCGCGCACGACAAACGGCCCGACCGATTGCATGATCAAATTCTTGCGCACACCGGCTCGCTTTGGATTTTTGAGCAATGGCGCGAAGCTGATGGAATCCGGCGCCTGTTGCGGCGTGAGCTTGGCCCCGCTCAGTTCGGCGAAAGTCGCCATCAAGTCGCACAACCCCACCAGGGCATCGCTCGTACCGTCGGGCTGAATCCGGCCCTGCCAATGGGCGATCAGCGGCACGCGCAGGCCACCCTCGTACACGCTGAACTTGTATCCGCGGTATGGCCCGCTGCAATAGTGGCCGACCTTTTCCAGCGCCTTCATCTGCCTCGGCGTAGCCTTGAGGATGTTGCCGGCATACGCCGCCGCGCCGTGGTCGGAGGCAAACAGTATCAGCGTATCATCCGAAAGCTTCTGTTTCTTCAATGCCGCCCGGACACGCGCCACGGCACTGTCCACCTCCATCACAAAATCGCCGTACATCCCCAGCTTGCTCTTGCCGCGCCACGCCTTACCCGGGCTGGTAGGTGTGTGCGGCGCAGTGAGGGCGAGGAACAAAAAGAACGGCTGTTTGGCCGTCTGCTTGCCGATGAAATCTTCCGCCTCACGGTAAAAGGTCTCGATCACCTCGTGATCTTCAAAGTCCTTTTCCGCCGGGCCCACGCGATTGAAAGCACTCCAACCCTTCTGCGCCGTCACCTCTCCCTGCCAAACATTGTTGCGCGCAAAGGCATACGGATACATGTCCAGCGAGCCGGGCAAAATAAAACTCTCATCAAATCCATGCTGCACCGGCCCCACCTTGAGCGGTTTGCTGTAGTCGACATTCGCCGGCCGTGCACCTTGCCATCCGTGGTGACCATCCGGGTGCCCAAATGCCATTTGCCCACGTACCCCGTGCGGTACTTCGCCGACTGCAATATTTTGCCGAGAGTGAACGTGCCGGTGCCGAACCGCGGCCCGAGAAAGCCCCACGGCCCGCCCGGCTCCGGCCGACCAAAGCGCCACGGATAACGCCCGGTCATAATCGCCACCCGCGTCGGCACACAAACCGACGCCTGCACATGCGCATCGGTGAACTGCAATCCCTCCCGCGCCAGTTGATCGAGATGCGGCGTCTCAATCTTGCACCGCTCTCCGCCGTAACATTTCACATCCCCAATGCCGAGATCATCCGCGAGGATGAAGACAATGTTTGGCCGCTCCGCGCCCCGCAAACCACATGCCATGAACAACAGGATTATCCAAAAACGCATGCCGCATGCTTGGCAGATCGCAATGTGTTATCAATTCAATCCTCACGCGGAGACGCAGAGGCGCGGAGGAAACCCAATTAATTCTCCGCGCCTCTGCGTCTCCGCGTGAGAATATTGGACCGAGATTGAGTCAACTCACCAAAATCCTCCGGCTCCAGTGTCATGCGCCTGGGGCTTCATACAGATGGGCATGACTCAGCCTCTTATTATTGTAGGATTTTACGCCCCTGAATTCTAAAAATATACATTTTTATAACTGAATCCAAAAAACACTTAGAAACAGGCCTTTCTGGGGCAAAAAAACCATTGGTCTGGAACACGGGATCAAGGGTTTTGACCTCCCGACCGAAGGTTTTGCGCTCGAGATCAAAGGTATTGAGCGCGCAACAAAAGGTTTCGTGGGCAGGATGAAGGGTTGGAAGCTTGGGATCGAAGGTTTCGCACGCAAAACAAGCCGTCGGGCGCGTAAAACTTTTCGTCCCGAGCACGGGAAATCGTGCGTTGAGCTTCGTCCCGGCAGGGCAATTCTCTCTTTAAGTGGATAACCTCCGCACTGACGTTCGGGGCTGTCATTACAAAACCACTGCGCGGTTATCCTCCACCCGTATCTGGTCTCAAGACTGCGGGGTCAACAAGGTTGATGGCCCCAGTCGGTATCCTTGAGGGATTCCTCGTAGGCTTCCATCTGTTCTTCCTCGGACATTTCCTCCACCGGCTTGGGCTCACCGACTGGGGGCTGCGGGGCCTTGTCTTTGGGGTCGTCGTGCATTTTTAAATGGGCACCGAGACCTCACAATAGCCCTCTTTTGGTGTCTCGGCAAGGTCTGCGGCGGTCGACTGCAAATAGTAAGGAGGAATGGTGAGCGGGGCATCAGGCCGCGGGCTGGTGGCTTGTCTTGATCAGCCCACGCGGAAGGAGATGCGGGCGATGGTTTCGCTGCTGAAGGCGGTCTGGAGTTGATGCAGGATTTCCCGGCGGCGGTAGCGGACGATTTCATCGAGCCAAACGTTGCTGTCGACAGTGACGAACAGGGTGCCGTTGCGGATACCAGTGGGCTGGGCGTGGGCGGTCACGGTGGGGTCGATGAGGTGGTTCCAGACCTTGACGATTTCAGCCTCGGACCGGCGGCGGTCCAGACCGAGTGACTCGAGCAATTTGGGCATCACGGCACCGGCGGACTGGGACTGGTCGGCGCGGGCGGTTTCCTGCTCGGTGAGGTCCACGCCCCGCCATTGGGCGAGCACGCGACGGCGGGCGTAGGCGGGAAGCTTTGCGCCATATTTGCCCTTGTCTGACTTGCGCCGAATGTTTCGCATGTGCGGGGGAGAGTTTCCACGGGCAAGCGCAGGCCACAATGCGGGGATGTTCAAAACTGTCAGCATGTTTTTCGGACGATTTTCCCGTCAACAAGCTGCTGATAATGAGGTGTATTCCCGCGAGCAAGGTGAGGATGTAAATAAAAAGGCGAAATTGTTGCTCGGGGATGCGCCGCTGGAGCCGCACGCCGAGCCATGCGCCCACCGGCACAAGCAGGCAAAAGGCGGCTCCCCACTTGAGGCTGCGCAGGGTAACGAGATCTTTCTGCACAAACAGGGGCAGCTTGATCCAGTTGATAGCGCAAAAGAGGATAACACGGGTGGCGATGTAGTCGGCCTTGGGCAATCGCTGGGGCAGCAGGAAGATATTTACCACGGGCCCGGCACCATGGGCAAAGGTGCTGGTGAGGCCGGCACCGATGCCACAGGGAATGCCCGCCAAATGGCTGGGCTGCCAAGAAGGCGTATCTTCCTTCAATCCCCCACCCACAAACTGCCAACCGACGAACCCAACCGCCAATAGACCGATTAGGAAACTAAAGTGGTGGGGTTGCAGATGGTCAATGAACTGCACCCCCACCCACGCGCCCACAGCCACACCAGGCAGGAGATATTTCAGGCTCTTCAGCCGCCATTGCCGCCAATAATGGTAAAGCGACACCGTGTCACCCACGATCAACAGGGGGAGCAGAAAACCGATGGCGAACTGGGGACGCTCACCCATGGCGCCAAAGGCGACGACGCAGACTGGCGTGGTCAACATGCCAAGTCCACCACCCAAGCCGGCCTTGGAAAGACCGATGAAAAGGACCGCCGCCCCGATCAATGCCATGGGCCAAAACTCCGCCACGCGGCAGGTTCCGGCATCGCCGGGAGAATGTCCAGCAAGGTGAAAACGAGCGTTTTTCACGGCGCAAACCGTGCCCGTGTTAATAAGAAACAACAGACACTGTCTTGACTACTCAATAGGCGGTATGTTAGCCACTCCAAGGCTACTACATGTGGCCTTTCTGCCAAGGAGGTTTGACGGTTTAAATGCGTTGTCCGAAGTGCGATTGCTTGGAGGACAAGGTGATTGATTCGCGCTCATCAAAGGAGGGCGCAATTATTCGCCGCCGTCGTGAGTGTACCCAGTGCGGGAGCCGGTTTACCACCTACGAGCAGATTGAGCACACCCAGCTGATGGTTGTGAAACGAGATGGACGGCGCGAGGAATTTTCCCGGGACAAGCTGCTCAATGGCGTGGCCAAGGCCTGCCAAAAGCGTCCCATCAGCCAGCAAACCATCGAGGATGTCACCCAGCGTATTTTTGACACTGTCTCGGAAGAGTTCCCCGAGGAGGTGCCCGGGCGCGAGATTGGCGAACGGGTGATGCAGGCGTTGCGGGAAATAGACCACGTGGCCTACGTGCGCTACGCGAGCGTTTACCGGCGCTTTGAGGAGGCCGACGACTTTGTCGAGGCGGTCAAAAAACTCGAGACCAAACATGATACAGCTACATACCGACTGCCTGGTATTTGAAACCTCCGACGGCGAAGCCATCCCGTGCTCAGCACAAGATGTCACCGTGGAGTTGCTGGGCGAGGCCGCACGCGAACTGGACGAGCAGATTGTCGAGGAAGCCGCCGCCGCTGCACTGTATTTCTTCAAGCAGGAGTTGAACCGCAACGTGGTTTCCGTGGGTGAGTTCACGATGGCCCTGGAACGCATCCTGCGCGGTTTTGGCTACAAGGTGAAACCGATCCACGACAACGCTCGCGAGGCAGAGACCAACCTGCATGACCTAGCCCACCAGGCCGGTGAAGGGCTGGAGATGGTTTTCTTTTGCACCCTGCGCGACCAGATTCATGCTGACCTGAACGGCAAGCCCGAGGTGCTTCGGGTCAAGGGCCTACGCGATGCCGTGCGCAAGCTGACCGGTGCCGAGCATTGGACGCCGCGCTGCCAAAAGCTGAACGACCAAATCGTGGATTATCTTCGCGACATCGTGGCCCGCCATCGTCAAGAGGCCAAGCTCACGCTGATGATCGTGTAGCATGACGTTGTTCGAGAAAATTATCGCCCGCGAAATTCCCGCCGACATTGTTTACGAGGATGACCTCGTGCTGGCCTTTCGCGACATCAACCCACAGGCCCCCACGCATGTGCTGGTCATTCCCAAGAAACCCATCCCCCGCATTGCCGAGGTATCGCCGGAGGATCACCAGGTGCTGGGGCATCTCCTTTTAAAGGCGCGCGAGGTGGCCGCAGACCTGAAGCTTGAGAACGGCTACCGGCTGATCATCAACAACGGTCCCGACGGCGGAGAAAGCGTGCCCCACCTGCACTGTCATATCCTAGGCGGGCGCGCGCTGCGGTGGCCGCCGGGCTGAGCGGCCGTTCAGGCGCGTAGCTTACTTTTTCTTCAGCGAAGCCAGATATTCAATCAGATCCACCAGATCGCTTTCCTTCATGGCCAAGTGAAGTCCGGGGGGCATCAACGATAGGGGTTGCTGTTGGCGGCTCTTGATTTTTGACTTGGGATGTCGCGTTACAGCACCAGTAGGGCCCTTGACGACAATCTCCTCATCGGTCTCGCTCTGTATAATGCCGAACACCACGTTGCCATCAGTCATCTTCACCTGCCACGCCTCGTAGCCAAAGGAAATGCCCGCGCTGGGGTCGATGATGGACTCATAGAGCTCCGTCTTGGGAAGTTTATCGCCAATCTCCGATAAGGCAGGACCGACCTCCGTGCCCTTGCCGCCCACTTGATGACACCGCGAGCATAGGGCGGTTTCGCGGAAGAATACTTTCTCACCGTTGGCAATGTCACCCTTGCGGCGGGCCAGTTCGGCGATCGGAGGCAGAGGCTTGGCGTTGGCTCCAAAAGGAGAAGGCAGAACCTTGGCGGCCTCGGCCTTGATGGCGGGCCAGCGTGCGGTGCCCAACGCGAGGCTCGCAGTGAGTCTGGCGCTCTGTGGCAGTTTGCCGGCCTTGGCCAGCGCCAACAATTGCTTGGCGCCAGCTTCAAAATTGGCAAGTCCCTTGACGGCCTCCTTGCGAACGTTGGCGTGAACTTTTTCATTCGTTACCAATGGCGCCAGTAATGGAATAACCTTTTGATTATTGCTGTTGCCCAAGGCGTGGGCGATGGCGGTAGCCTGCTTGGCGTCCTTGTCCGTGAGCAGCACGGGTACGGCCTTGGCGCCCTTTCCTCCCAGCACAATGCCCAAGGCCTCCACTCCTGCGGGATCGGCAGGATGATTTGCGGTCACGGCCAGAAGGTCTGCCTCGCGTCCCTCGACGTTGAACTTCTTAACCAGTGCCACGAAGCGCGGCTGACCCGCCGTAGCGTCAAGCAGTTGGCCGAGCACCATTTTCAGCTTCGGGTTGCCTTCAACAACGGAAGGTTCCAGCCGGCCGAATACGTCCAGAAGGGTCTCCACACGCTCGGGCGGTAGCTTGTCGGTGGCTGCCAATGAACTGGCTGCGATCAACAGGATGATGATCTGCTTCATGCGTGCATTGTAGCCGGGCACAAAAAAACCGGCCAGCATCGAGTGCGGCCGGTTGAGACAGGTTGTCCCTGAGCTAAAGCGCGCCCAAGGCAATGCGGGCAAGGGCATCATCCTTCTCCTTGCTCTTTGGGATGAAGTCGAGCGCCCGCATGTAGCGGGGCTTGTCTGCCTTTGGGGTTCTTTTGTCGAGGATGATGTCGGCCAGATACTTTGCGCCATGCGTGCCGCGGTTACGCCACACGACGTCGCGCGCACCGGCGGTATCGAGCTTAGCCGTCTTCATCCACTCGTCAAAAAACTTGTTCTCCTGCTTGTCGGCGGCCAAGCCGAGGGCCTCCAAATACCAACGATCCTTGCCGTCGTGCATGTTGGCCAGCTTGGCCCATAGCGCGGGAGCGTCCTTGCTCTGGTTGTGCCGCAGCGCGATGAGGCATTCGCGACGAACTACAGGGCTCTTGTCGTTGGACAGGCTCTTGATAATGGGAATGACGTCCAGCTTGTGCTGGCGGGCAATGCGCAATGCCATGCCGCGGACATTCTCGTCAGCATCCTTGCCGGCGCGGTCAATGGCGGCCTGCTCGTTGCCCTTGATGTGCGAAAGCAACCAGAGGGCGCGCGCGCGCACACGGGAGTTCCGGTTGCGCGTGAGCGAGTTCAGCCCGTCCCTCGCGGCAGCCTGACGCTTGTTCAGTTCTGTCCACGCGATGTGACGAACGGAGTTGTTGGGGTTCTGAATGGCGGCGATCAGGCCGTCAATGGTCGTGAAGTCGATCTTCGGCAGCTTGTAGCCCTTGTGGCCCTTGGGGGTAACACGGAACAGCCGTCCACGATCCAAGTCGCCCATCCGGTGGCCGCCTACGCCGGGATCATACCAGTCGGCAACAATTAGTGAGCCATCCGGAGCCACCTGAACATCGGAAGGCCGGAACCAACGGTCTTTTTTCGCGCCGTCGAGGACGTTTAAAATGGTGGCTGTGTAGCCAGCCCCGCTGGGCTTGACGGGATAGGCGCGCACGATACTGGGGCCGGCGTCGCAATGGATGACCTGACCGAAGAATTCCTTGGGCAACAAGTTGCCCTCGTACACGCAAATACCCGTGGGCGAGCCCGCGCCGGTCAAGATCAGATTGGGAATCACGCCGGGATCGTTCAGATGCCAGTGGCGCTCGGGGACGGTCTTCTCGATGTTGGTGCGGTTCGCGCGCCAACCGGCGCCCGTCAGTTCGCTGCGGAAGCCGTAGTTGCCAAATTCCATCACGTAGTTGATGCGAACCGCGCGGTTGCCATCGTCGTCGTTGTCGCTCTGCCAGATCGTGCCGAAGCTGTCCACAGTCACCATCCAGTTGTTCCGGAAATTCCAACCCAAGGTCTCAAGGTCACTACCGTCAAGATTGCAGCGGAAAACCATTCCCTGCTGGTAGGGCTGCCGCCGGTCATTCACCTCATTGCCGGCACGGTCAATGATGGGCTTGCCATCCTTGTCCAGCAACTGCCGGCCAGTGTTGCCAAAATTGAAATACAATCGCCCATCCGGACCAAACAGGAATGTGTGGATGCCATGGTCATGCTGTGAACCAGCAATGCCGCTGAAAAGAACTTCCTTTTTGTCCGGCTTGTCATCGCCGTCCACGTCAGTAAAGACCTGCACCTTGTCACCGGCGCTGACAATAACACGAGTATTCTTTCCATCCACCGTGCCCAGCACGCAGACGCCGTGAGGCGAATCAATATCCCGTCCCTGATAAAACACCTTCTTCTTGTCCGCCTTGCCATCGCCGTCGGTATCCTCCAGAATCAGGATGCGGTCGCCCTCGGGTCGCTTGTTGCGGTGACCGCGATAATTGATAATTTCGCAGACCCACACGCGGCCGCGATGATCGATGTCAATGTTGGAAGGGCTAAGCATCATCGGCTCCGCCGCGAACAATTCCGCCTGCAATTTCTCATGCACATCGAGGTTCGCCACAGCATCCCCCGGCGCGCGCGTGCTGACCGCTTGGGCGCCGCCACCAGCCGCATTGATGAACTTGGGCTGTTGTGTGAACAGGTGGAACTGCACGCTAGCCGCGGCACCGCAGTTGCCTTGGTCTGCCCCACCGTTGTCCAAGCCAACCTGACTGGAAAATTTAACAAACTTGTGGCCCTGGGGCAGCACGTAGCTGACCAGCGAGTTCGCATGGGTGCCAATGCCGTGCGCCACCGACTTACCGGCAACACGCAGCGGGCCGCCATCGCAGTTGCGGTTCAACTGCACAGCACCAAACCCACTGGAAGCCCCCTTCCATTTCAGTGAAGTCAATTTCGTGGGGTTTCCCGCCTCGTCAATCAGTGTCGGTTCTACCCAGTCCGCCCAGTCGCAGGCATAGCCGTTGCCGCCATCGGTCACCACCAGATGCAATTCCTTGGCGCCCTTGATGTCTGCCTCCAGCTTGGCCGGCCCCGTGATGCGCGTGATGACCTTGGACTGCGCCACCGGCTTGGGCCCGGTAAACTGGCTCGAGGCGCCAGGGCCGGGATTACTCGTGGGCCGCGGGCGCCGGCCCTTGTTGTCGAGGTTGGCGTACAGGTCCTCCTCCGTCAGTTTGCTGGGCACACCGTTGGCCGGCACCTCCGCCTGGGCCACCCACACGATGGCGTTCAGAACCGTCTTGCGGAAATCGTCATTTCCCCAGTTCAGGTGGTTATGGCCGCCGGTAAAGCCAAAACCGCGCCCGCCGTTGGGACGCTCAAAGGCCCAAGCCACGTGCTGCGTTTCGCCGGCCGCCACGCTCTTGCGAACGTGGGGATTGCCGCTGTGGGCTCCATTGCCGCGCCGCATGGTTTCCTTCGGGGCCACGTCCGACAAAATCGGCGTCACACCCTTCATGTCTGGCGCAAAACGCATGTGAAAATACCACTCATCGTTGGCTTTGAACGGCTTCACGCCGTTGGTGATGGGGTGCTTGGGCAGCTTGTCAAAGTTGGCGACCCAGTGAGGGTTCACCGACCAGTGCGTCTCAAAACAGCCGCCCTGCCAAGAGATGAACTCCCTGTTACCCTTGTTGGTCGTCGGCTCCACCGCATAGTGAATGGTTAGGAAACCCGCGCCCTTGGCCATCAACTTGCCAAGCAGCTCCAGGTTGTTGCCGCCCAGTGCCGGGTGACGGCCGCCGCCATCGCTGTAGATGACCACCGCATCGGCCCCCTCAAAAACGCTGTTATCCTGCGGCCAGCCGTTGAGTACCACCGTCGGTGCCACCAGTTCGCCCGCACTATCCTTTAGGCACTTGGCCAGCAGCATGATGCCCGCCTTGTGCTCATGCGAGAGCGGGCCATGGCTTTGCCGGCCGGCAATCATCACGACCTTCTTGGGCTTCGCCACCGCGCCCAGCGCGAGGGTGAGTGTGAGGAGGAGGAGGAGGAGTTTTTTCATGTTATTTAAGTATTCAATTTACAAAAACCAATGTCCAAGAAATCCCCAATTTCAAATGACCCGTTAAAAACCGGTTCTTGGTCATTGGGCAATTCTATCGATCCCAGTTCGCCTTCAATTCTTCCTCCGTGACCTTGGAGGAAACACCGCCCTTCGGCACCTCGGCCTTGGCAATCCAGAGCAGCGCGTTGAGGACCACCTTGCGGTAATTCTCGTTGCCCCAGTTCATGTGCTTGTGACCGCCGGTAAAGCCGAAGCCACGCCCGCCGTTGGGGCGTTCGTATGCCCACATCATCGTCTCGGCTCGGCCCTCGCCGTCAATGATGTGCTTGTACGGTCCACGCGGATACACGTAGGGCCCATCGCGCACATCCTTGCCGGGCTTGGCGGTAAGAATGGGCGTGATCTTGCCCACGCCATCCTCGCGAAAGCGCATGTTAAAATACCACTCATCCACCACCTTGAACGGCTTCACGCCATTGGAGATGGGGTGCTTGGGGAATTTCTGATAATCCGGTGCCCACATGGGGTTGACGGAAAAACGGTGTTCATAATATCCGCCAATCCAGTTCTGCATCGTCTTGCCTGTGTCGCCCTTGGGCACCTCCACGCCGTAGTGGCCACAGCCCAAGCCCACGCCCTTGGCCACGAGGCCGTTGAGCAGCTTGGCGCGATCCGGTCGGATGGCCGGGTGACGACCGCCGCCATCGGCATAGATAAACACCGCGTCCGCGCCCTCAAACACATCGTTGCTCTTGGGCCAACCGTTGGTGTGCATCTCGGACTTTACGCCTTTCACATCGTTCAGCCATTTGTTCAGCAAAATACAGCCGGCGCGAAATTCATGGTCCCCCGGCCGATGGCTGCGCGGCCCCGCAATAAGGATGATCTTCTTGTCCGCCGCGTAGCCCACCGCAGTCAACAAGCCCAAGGCAAAGAGGAGAAGGCGTTTCATAATTTTCAAGTTTCAAGGATCAACTCTCACTTTGAACCGTGAAAATTGATCATCGAGCAATAACACTTATTTCAAATGTTTAATACGGATGTTGCGGAACTGGACCGTCATCGGCGGGCCAGCATGCAGTTGCAGTGCCAACAGGCCATCCTTGCGGTGGCTCTTCTCGTCGCCATCATTGAACTCGGTGGTTTTGACGCCGTTGATAAAGTGCATGAACGTGTAGCCCTTCGCTTCAATGTGGTACTTGTTCCACTCACCCTTCTTGATGGCTTGGCCAATCTTTTTGGAATCGCCGAATTGCTCGCGCTTTTTCTCCAGCTTGCCGTCCACGGTCGTCCAAGTGGTCTTGAAACCGCGGTCGGACAGGATGCCGCGAAAACGCTCGCCGTACAGGATGCCCGAGTAACGGTCACCTGCCTCAAAATCCGCTTGGTAACCGCCAATGCGCCAGCCGTCGTGGTTGCCAGGCAATTTGAAGCTGCGGTACTGGATGCCGCTGTTGCCCCCCTGAATCTTGAACTCCATCTCAAGAATGAAATTGGCCGTCTTGCCACCTTCCCAAATGATGAAGGTGTTGCCCCGTGTGGGATTCGCCCGGGTCGTCTGGCCGGTGATGGCCCCGTCCTTGACGCTCCAGAACTTGGGGTCGCCGTTCCAGCCCTCGAGCGTCTTGCCATCAAAGATGGACACAAAGCCCTTGTCATCGGCCAATGCCGGCAGCGCCAGAGCCGCGGCGAACAAAATGGTGAGGATTTTTTTCATGGTTTGTCTGGGTTTTATTTGAATGCCTTTTTCAAAAACTTGAGGCCCTTCACCGCAATCTCGTCGCGGGTCGGCTCGATGCGGCGCCAGATGGCCGCGGCGCGGGCAATCACCTTCACGTCCGTTGTGAAGCTCTCGATCACCACGTCGCCCTTGTAACGGATGCCCTTGAGCGCCTTAACGATGGGCTTCCAGTCCAGCTCGTCATTGCCCGGCGTGCCGCGATCCGTGCCACAGGCATGGAAATGGCCCAGCAACTTGCCGGCCTTGCGAATGGCAGCTGCTTGGTTCTTTTCCTCAATGTTCATGTGGAATGTGTCCAAGTGCAGCTTGAGTGCCGGACTGCCCACGGCTTTAATCAACTTCAGGCCCTTGTCGCATGTGTTCAGGAAATCCGTCTCAAAACGATTCAGCGGCTCCACGCAAATCTGCACGCCTTTCTTCTCCGCGTAGGCAGCAAGCACTTTGAGGTTCTTGACCACCAAGGCAAACTCCTTCTTCTGCTGCTTCGGCTCCACCGCGTCCGCCTTGCCCACCACGCTGTAAACCGGGCCAATCAGCGAGGGACAGCCCAACACCACCATGTGGTCGATCAAAGCCTTGCAATACTTCATCGCCTCACGCTGATCCTTCGCGCTGCCGCGAAAATCGCGCCCCGGCCCCATGCAGGCGCACACCGAACCGCAAACCAACCCATGCTTGTTCAGTGCTTTCTTGACCTTGTCCGCGTCAATATGCTCCGGCGCTTCAATCGGAATCTCTATGGTTTCAAAGCCCCACTTCTTGAACTTGGGAAACAAGCTGGTGCTCTTGGTCGTGAAAGGTGAGGTAAAAAGAAAAGTGTTGATGCCAAATCTCATGTGCAAACAAAGGGTTCGCCGCAAAACTAGGCAAACCGCGGCGGGCGGTCAATGCCGGTTTTCAGAGCTTCTATAAACTTGCCCAAATCATTCCACCAAGGAATGATCTCCCCATGAGGACACTTTGGCTGGCACCCCTTCTCCTCGCGCAAACGGCACTAGCGCTGGACGAAAAAGATTTTCAGAAACTACACCGTGAATTGCAGCCGGACCCGAAGGCGACTTGGCGGACGATTCCGTGGAAGACGTCGGTGCTCGACGCGCAGGCGGAAGCGGCGCGGACGGGCAAGCCGATTTTTATCTGGGCGATGGACGGGCATCCGCTCGGGTGCACGTGAAACAACGGAGTGCTCGACCGTGAGTCGACCTTCGCCAATCCGCAAATCGTGAAGCTGCTGCAAACCCGCTTCGTGCCCGTGGCCATCGACCAGGCGTATCAACGCCGGCAAAAGGACAACGAGGGCCGCTTCTACCAGAAGATCGCCAACCAAGGCCCGCGCAAGGTCGGCCGCGGCACTACGCAGGGTCTGTACAGCGCCGATGCCAATGGGCGGTTTCTCGGTTACACGAACAATCGCGGTGCGTCGCGGGTGATGCGCATGCTCAATGGCGCCCTGCAAAAGCATCGGCCGGAGAAGGTGGCGTCCATTGCGAAGGGCAAGTTGGATGCTCGGTACAATCCGCAGCCGCCAAAGGGTGGCTTGGTGGTGCGTGTGACTTCAAAAATTCTTGGAGGTTATGAAGAGCCGGAAAGCGAGTGGCGGCGCATTTTCCAAACTTCGCTTGGTCGCGATAATTTGTGGATTCGCGCCGACGAACATGCCGCGCTGGCCAAGGGGCAATTGCCCAAGAGCTTGCTCTCACGCTTGGCCCGTTATCATTTGGTCGACAACACCCGCGGCGAACCGCCGATGTGGCGCGAAAACGAAATCAAAAAGCTGGAGGGCAAAATCACCAACGGCCAACTCCGCGCCAGCGTGCAGTTGCTAACCGCCAACAAAGCCCGCGGTTACACCGCCGAAATCCTCGGCCGCATTGAATCCAAAAACGGCCAAGTCACGCGCCTCGACCTCGTCGCCCACGGCCAATTCCACGGCGAAGGCACCTACACACGCAATGCTCCCAAGGGCAAATTCCCCCTCGCCATCGCCTTCACACTGGCCGATGGCAAAGATGCCGCCGATGCCATCCCGCCACAGGGATCGCGCGGGTGGGTGCCGGGATATATTCGTTAATGTCAAATGCCCAAGGCTCGATGACCAACGAATGTCCAAATCCCAATCTCCAAAATTGGTCATTGGAGGAATGGTTATTCCTTGGTCATTGTAAATTGGTCCTTGGTCATTCAACCTCACGCCCCGTCTAACCACCATGAACCGCTTCCTCATTCTTCTCCTCTCGGCCGTTTCTCTTGCTGCACAAAACGGGGCGGTTAAATTCTCCGTGCGCTCGGTGGCCAGTGGCGATTGGTCGGACGCGAAGACTTGGGAGCCCAAGCGCGTGCCGGCGGCGGGGGATCGTGTTCTGGTAAGCGCTGGGACGGTAGTGCGGTTTGAGGCAAAGCAGACGCCGGTGATTCGGCTGTTGCAGGTGGCGGGCACGCTGCGATTTGCGCGCGATCGCAGCACGGAGCTGAATGTGGCGCTGCTGAAAGTGCAGGCGGGCAACCGCTGTACGGAACGCGGGTTTGCGTGTGATTTTCATGGCGTGAATGCCGCCGGCGAACCGAACGCGGTGCCCACGGGCGCGATGCCCACGCTGGAGGTCGGCACGTTGCAGTCGCCCATTCCCGCGCCGCACACCGCACGCATTCGGTTGCACTTTATAAAAGGCATGGACGAGGACGACGCGCCGGCATTGGTGTGTTGCTCGGCGCGGATGGAGCTGCACGGCTCGCCGTTGAACCACACGTGGGTCAAGCTCGGCGCGACGGCCAAGGCGGGGGATTCGCGCGTGACCTTGGCCGAGGCGGTGACCGGTTGGCGCGTGGGCGATGCGGTGATTGTGACGGCGTCGAAAAAGAAATTCAGCCTTCGCCGGGACGACGCGGAGGATGGCGGCACCGAGCAGCGCGTCATCAAGGCGATTGACGGCCGTGTGCTCACGCTCGATCGGCCGTTGCGCGAGGAACATTTTGGCACGGGCGAATTCCGCAGTGAGGTGGCCAACCTTTCGCGCAATGTCATTGTCGAGAGCGCCGATCCCGATGGCGTGCGCGGTCACACGATGTTTCATCGCTACAGCAAGGGCGGCATCAGCTACGCGCGGTTTGCGCACCTCGGCAAGGAAGGCGTGCTCGGTCGGTACGCGATTCATTTCCATCTCGCGGGCACGACGATGCGCGGCAGCGCGGTGGTTGGCGCGGCAATTGTCGATTCGCACAACCGCTGGATCACCGTGCACGGCACGCAATACCTGATGGTGCGCGACTGCGTGGGGTTCCGCTCGGTAGGCCACGGCTATTTTCTCGAGGACGGCACGGAGGTATTCAACCTGCTCGATCGCAACCTCGGCGTGCAGGCGTTCCGCGGTCGGCGCCTGCCCGACCAAGTGTTGCCGTTCGATCCCAATGACGGCGCCGCCTTTTGGTGGGCCAACGGGCGCAACACGCTCACGCGCAATGTCGCCGTGGAAAATGCGCGGTACGGCTACCGCTACGACAGCCAGCACCGCAGCAATTTCAATCCCAATCTCGACGTGCTCATGCCCGATGGCAAAACGCGCAACGTCGACATTCGCACCCTCGCCATCAGCCGCTTCGAGGCCAATGAATCCCACAGCGAAGGCCTCTACAGCGTGGCGCTCGCCGGCACCGACGGCGCCGGGCCGGACACGCGGCATCCGCATCGGGTGCGCGGGCTGAAGCTGTGGCAGACCCACTACGCCTTGCGCGCGCAGTTGCCCACGATGCTCGTGGAGGACGTGCACATCCATCGCGCCGCCTACGGCATCTACCGGCCGTGGTTTGAGAATCACGTTTACAAAAACCTGCACATCGCCGCCACCGGCGCCGAGCCGTTCAACCGCGGGCTGGACGACAAGAGCCTGCAGCACGGCAGCATCACCGTCGACGGTCTCACCTTCAGCCAGCTCGGCTACGGCGGGCGCATGCCGTTGATACAAATTAGCGCTAATAATGTAACCGGAAAGGCCGCCAGCCATTTTCGCAACGTGACCGTGCGCGACTGCACCCGCCCGGACCGCTGGCCACTGATGAACCTCGGCGGCGGCCCGCGTCTGCAGCCCTCCACGCCGAAGGGTGTGCCGTATTTTCTGCACGATCACTTTGGCCCCGGCAAACACGCCAAAGTGGTGAGCACGCGCGCGAAGGATCTGCTCGGCGACGGCAACAAATACGCGCAGGAACCCGGCCTCACCGGCGATGAATCCGTTGTCGCCGAGGTGGTCAACGTGGACTTTCCCGAACTGCTTCAGCCCGTTGATGACCTCCCGCCTACCACCATCATCACCCGCATCGACCGCACCGGCGACCGCCTGAAAATCTTCGGCACCACCCACGACAACGGCACCATCAAAACCGTCACCCTCAACGGCCAACCCGCGCGCATCCATCATCAGCAACACGGCGTCGCCGATTGGAGCATCGAGCTGGAAGGCGCCACGCAACTCACGGCCGCCGCCACGGACGCCGCCGGCAACGCCGAGAAAAATCCGCATCGATTGAAATTCCAGACGAAAAAGGCGTCCAACAAAAAACTCAACACACCCAAAAAATGAACATCATCGAATCTGACTGCCCTGATTGTAATTTCTTTGAGGACGCCTCCATTGCGCGGCGCGATTTTTTGAAACTGGCGGGCACGACCGCCGCGGTGGCAGCGACGGCTCCGGCGGTGTTGGCCAAGCCGGCGAAAGAGAAGCCGGCAGAAGCGTTGTTGAAGGAGTTGTTTGCCACTTTGACGAAAGAGCAAAAGAAAGGCGTGGCGCTGGCGTTTGATGCGGGCGCGGGCAAGAACCGCGTGCCGACACGGCTGGGCATGTACAACCGCGCACTGAAAAATGAGAAGATCGGCGGTATCTACACGAAGGCGCAGCAGGAATTGATCGAGCGGGCGCTGAAGGCGATCTGCTCAGATGACGAGGGTTACCACAAAATTTCGCGTGACGAGGAGTTTGACAACAGCGGCTCGCTGGCGGGTTGTGGCGCGCACTTTTTTGGCGACCCAAATCAGGGCCAGTTTTCGTGGCTGTTCACCGGGCATCACCTCACCGTGCGTTGCGACGGCAACACCATTCCGGGCGCGGCGTTCGGCGGGCCGATTTATTACGGCCACATTGCCGGTGGCTACAGCGAGAAAAATGTTTACCGCTTCCAAACCAAGGCCGTGCAAAGCGTGTACGATGCGCTGGACGCCAAGCAGCGTCAGGCGGCGGTGATCGCGCAGGGCTCGCCCGGTGAAATGGCGAAGTCCGTGAAGCACCGCGAGCGCCCGTACCCAGGCATCGGCATCGGCGAGCTGTCGCCCGACCAACGCGAGCAGGTGCTCAAGGTGATGCGCGCGTGCGTGGCGCCGTTCCGCAAGGAGGACGGCGATGAGGTGATGGACATCGTGAAGGCCAACGGCGGCCTCGAGAAAATCAACCTCGCCTTTTACAAAGAAAAGCGGTCCACCGACGAAAAAATCCGCTGGCACTTCTGGCGCCTCGAGGGTCCGGGCTTCGTGTGGAACTACCGCGTGCTCGGCCACGTGCATTGTTTCGTGAACATCGCCCGCGTGTGAGACACGTTTTTTGCGAATGAGAATTCTCTATACGCTCAGTGTTTCTGTGGCGGTAGGTATCGCCACTCAAGCCGCCACCAAGCGCGAGGCGGTGGCCAAGGCGATTCCGCTTATTGAGAAAACCGTCGGTGTTTACATTCAGAAACGTGACTGTTTCACCTGCCATCATCAGGCACTGCCCTTGATGTCGCTCAGCCGCGCGAAACAGTTTGGCTTCAAGGTGGATGACAAGGTTGTTAAGGACCAAACTGCATTCACGCTCGAGTATTTTGCCGACCGACAGGACCGACTGCCCAAGGGCCAAGGCGTGGTCGGCGGACCGTATACCGCGGGCTATGCATTGGCCGGCTTGCGGGCGGTGAATTTTAAACCCAACCCAACGAGCGAGGCTCTAATAGCTTATCTCAAGAAAACGCAACACAAAGACGGCAGCTGGCGCATTCGCACGCATCGGCCTCCATTAGAGGACAGTCATTTCACCGCAACCACACTGGCCGTGCAAAGCCTGCCGGATGATGCACCCGGGCGAAAGCGCGCCCTCGAATGGCTGACAAAAACCAAACCGAATTCCACTGAGGACCGCGTGTTTCAAATCCTTGGACTCGCGAGCGCACCCAACGCCACCCTCGGCCCTGTGCTCAAGCTTTTGGCCTCACAACGGGACGACGGCGGCTTTGCGCAACAACCCGACATGACCAGCGACGCCTACGCCACCGGCCAAGCCCTCGTAGCCCTTCGCGCGGCCGGCGCCATGAAGCAATTTGCCCCCGCCATTCAACGTGCTGAGCAGTGGCTCCTAAACAATCAAAAACCCGATGGCTCGTGGCATGTGAAAACGCGCAGCCGCCCCATCCAAAAATATTTTGAAAGCGGTTTCCCTCACGGCAAGGACCAATTCATTTCCCTCAGTGCCACCTGCTGGGCGGTGCTGGCTTTGACAGGAAAGTAACAACAAATATCATGCCGAGATACAGTGGCGTGGAAAAATTTCTTTTGATCTCCGCGTCTCGGCGTGAGGATCGATGGACAGCGCCTTGCGATAAAACCACGAACGATCCACCTCTACTCGTTCCAATTCCCATATACCGGATTAGGCAGCATGAACTTGTGCGTGCCCCATTCAGATAGGGCCCTCCGGATGGTCGTGTGCCACGTCACCAAACCAAGCCAACACCTTTATCGCCCCGTGCGCCTCCATGCGGCCGGTGCCCTGTAGTACTTCGGCGCGGCGGGTGTTCTTGCGGTCATGGCGATCCTTTCGCAGGAGGTAAATGTCGCTTTCCCCGCCGAGGCCCAGTTGGTTTATGTTGGCGCGAGAATGTCCCGTGTTTCTCGCGTAACGGTTGCTGATGAAAATGATGCGCCCACGCGGCAGCTTGCGCACCCTGGCAATAAATTCGTCTGCTCCCGGCACTAGCCCAGCCTTGCACTCCGCCACCCATTTCTCCCAAGCCTCCTGACTGTGCCCCTGCCCGCTCGCCTCTAGTCGACGTTGATAGTCGGAATTATCCAGCATTGTCTCGTCCAAATCCATCACGATCGCCCACGACCCCTTTTGCTCCTTGGCGGCAGCCGTCAATTTTTCCCATGCCACAGCGTACGTTTGTGACCAAACCGCCTTGTACTCGCGCGACCTGGTCATCCAGTTTAACGTCGGGGGAAAAACGCGCCACCTTGGGCGGAGCCACCCACATGATGAAAGGCATCAGAAAAACACCCAACACAAGTGAATCGGCTACTTTCGTGGGGCCGGCTTCACGCCTTGTGGGGTAACCAGCCAGTCCGTAATATGCGAAGTGGCAAACGTGCGGCCGATCTCCTTGCCTGCCTTGGTGGAGACAACCCATTGATGCCCCACGTAGGTGCCCTGCTGGCGGGTTCCCTCAGGCCGCAGTCCGGAGTCGTAGGTCTCCATTTGCCCACTAAAATTCACCCAGCTGATCACGATCGATTCCATGGTCTTGTTGGTAAACCGGATGTATGTGCGAGTGGTGTTGTGACTGATGTTGACCTTGGGCAGATCCTTTTGCAGTTGATCAATCTCCGGTAGGGCCAGCAGGGCATTGCCGATCAGCTTCACCTCCTGCAGGGTCAGCATTGTCCTCAGAGGCCTGAGATTCGTGACCTTGCAGCCCTGCAATGAAACGGACCGCAATTTTTTTAGGCTGGCCAATGGCTTGAGGTCCTTCAAAGGGTTGTTGGCCAAGTCCAGCTCGTTCAAGCGCGGCAGATGGGCGAGCGCACTGATGTTCTCCACTTGGTTGCGCGACAGGAACAGCGCACGCAGTTCCTTCAGATTGGTCAGCGGCGTGAGGTCTTTCACCTGGTTGGAGTCCAAGCGCAGCGCACGCAATTTTGTAAGGCCAGCCAACGGCTGAAGATTTGGCGTCGGGTTATGCGAAACATTGAGCCGCTGCAAATTTCTGAGATTCGCTAACGCCAACAGATTCCCTGTCTTATTGTTGTTCAGCTCCAGCTCGTACAAGGCGGTGCAGCCGGCCAACGGTTCAAAGGTGGTGACTTGGTTGGACCCCACGCTGAGTTTTTCCAGCCCTTTCAGCCTGCCCAAGGGGGCCAAATCCTTGATCCGGTTGGATCCCAAGTGCAGCACTCGCAGGTTCACACACTGAGTCAACGGACTGAGGTCGGTGATTTGGTTGGCGTTAAGATACAGAACCTCCAGTTTGCGCAACTTGGCCAGCGGCGTAAGGTCGGTGATTTGATTGCGGTACAGCCACAGCCTCCGAAGATTCGGCAGCTCACCCAAGCGCGTGATGTCCTTGACCCGCCGCTCGGCCAGACCCAGTTGTGTGACTTTCGCCAAATCCGCGGCGGTGAGTGCACCACTCACTTTGCCGCACGCGCCACGAATGGCCATGTCGATGGCGCGATCCACATCCGGATGATTCTTCGCATGCACCGTGCTCAATCTCGCCAGCAGCACAGCCAGAATCGCGGCCATTTTCATGGGGGGAGTGTATCTCCTCGCGTGTGAATTACGATCGATTTGTGATGGTGCATCCTTGTGTTCGAAGGCCCGTGCTTTAGAGTGCCGAGGCATTGTGATGAGGTATTGGATACGGGCAACAACGATGGCAATTGTATGCGTGATGCAGGCAGTCATGGTGCAAGCAAACTCTACTCTCATTACCAACCCCATCATTGCGCAGGCGATCCGGGAAAGTCTTGGGAAGTCCGAGGGCAAATTCACCAGGGCAGACTTGGCAAAAGTCACCAACCTTGACCTGACCTTCACCCGAATCACCGACGCAGACCTCAAAGAGATCGCAAAGTTGCCTCAACTTAAAAAACTTTATTTGAACGGAACGCAAATCACCAATGTGGGTCTCAAGGAACTGGTCAAGTTGCAGCAGCTCACCCTCCTGAACTTGTGGCGCACCCAAGTCACCGATGCGGGCCTCAAGGAGTTGGCCAAGCTGCCGCAGCTCCGTTCCCTTGACTTGAGCCGAAACACGATCACGGACGCCAATCTCAAGGATTTGGCCCGGTTACAACAACTTACACATCTTTGGTTGAACAACTCGCAAGTCAAGGATGCGGGCATCAGGGAAATTGCCAAGCTGCGGCAACTCACCCACCTTGGACTGGTCGGCACCGAAATCACCGATGCCGGCCTCAAGGAGGTCGCCAAGTTGCAGCAACTCACCTCCCTTGGCTTGAGCTGGACGGAAATCACCGATGCCGGCCTCAAGAAAATCATCAAATTGCCACAACTCAAGGTGCTGAGCCTGACCGACACAAAAATTACCGACGCAGGTCTCAAGGAACTGGCCAAGCTGCAAAACCTAACCGAGCTTTACCTGCACCGCACTCGGATCACCGCCGATGTCATAACTGAATTTCAGCAAACGCGGCCAAAGTGCAAAATCTACAGCAGATTCACGGAATAACCCACATCCCGCTCCCTGAAAGACTCACAATCTCCTGAAACAGCTACCACCTGTTCCCAAGCTGTGGGCATGGGCTTGCAGCCAATCCGACCTGTACTCGTCAAGTACCGAAGCTTCCTTCCCACACCGTGGCCAAGGCTCCTATCAAACCCAAAGACACTTGCTCCACAAGCTCACGCTACGTTTTTAAAACATTTTAAGCAAGGGGATTGGCCACAGGAATCAGACGTTCCCGCGCCCAAGATGAACGGTTTTGGCCGCCCAATCTTTGTTCTTGAGCTCCCAACCCTTCGTCCCGACCGCAAAACCTTTGATCCCGACCGCAAAACCTTTGGTCGGGAGCGCAAAACCTTTGGTTCCATGCCGGGGAATAAAAGTTTTTTGTTCCAGAAAAGCCTGTTTTTCAGGGGTTTTTTGTTCTCAATAAAAAAGTTGAAGATTTTTTAGAATTCTTGGGAGGCAAGCATACAATATAAAATGTGGCTGAATCTCGCCCGGCTGTCGATTCTCAGCCCCATATCCACATGCGGAGCCGCAAAGGGATTGCCTTTGCCTTATACTCGGTTCCCGTTCGATGAGGGGGTAGCGAGCATGAGTACGATTGTCGTGGCTTACGGGATGTGGGGCACTGAACCTACTGCACGTACAGAAACTCATTTGTTTCCATCAGCACTTGCGCCAACTTGTCGACCGGGCCCATCGGGATGGGGATCCGGGTGAAAAAGGCCTGGGGCGCGGGCCGGTTGTAGCGCTTGGTGAAATCCTTGGCTCGTTTGCGGGCATACTCCAACTGCCGCTGATATTGGGCCCGGCGGAGGGGCGTGATTTCCGGCTGCTTTTTCACGAAGGCCGCGGCCGTCTGCAATTCTTTGGGCGTGGGCGCGCGCTGGAAAACAATTCCGTAAAGCGCCTTCACTTGGCCTTCCACATTCTCCGCTTGGGCCACCGCGGACCGGGCGGCAAGGCGGCGGGCCTGTTGCAGCACGCTTTGGCTGTTCATCATGAATAGGGCCTGCTGGGGCACGGTGGTTTCCACGCGCTCGGCGGTGGTCATGTCCGGGTTGGCAAAGTCAAAAACCTGATACATGTCCGG
>CEVA01243651.1_pt1 | contig 23194 bp, 18 predicted proteins | sample 361521 | NCBI WGS metagenome assembly CEVA01 (sample SAMEA2622823, study PRJEB7988) | marine metagenome | isolation source: saline water (ENVO:00002010), including
TTTGGCTTGTGCCACTTTTTCCAAATATGACATGTTTTTTTGGCCCAATTGTTTTGCTTGTAGAGGGAAACCATTCTTGAATGCACTCTCCAGCTAGTTTTGGAATTTCTCTCTCTAGTCCGTTGCACATTATTGATGCAGATGCAGTGCTTTTTTCATGCTGTATTGCTTCCCCAAGTATATAAATAGTTTTTTTCGCTGTTTGTGCTTCGAATATTTTTTTAGAGCTGTTGTTTTTTTTAAAAATTATTTCACCATTTTGAGTAGCGCCAGATTCAAAAAACTTAAAATTTCTTTTTTCCCCATATGAGGCAATTGTGGAAAAGAGCGCAGTTACTTCAAGAAGATTCATTTCTATTGACCCAAGAGCTGCTGAAAGGTAATCCTCCCAGGGTTTCTCAAAGTTCATTTTTTGCCAATATTCGGATATCTCTTCACTCCCTATTGTGTCTAAGAGTGAAACAAAGGGAACATTTGAAGAGTTTGCAAAAGCATTAACCCAATTTGATATTTTCAGATATTCGCCATCGTGATTTTGAGGAGCATATACACTTGAGTCGTCTTCGTTCCAGAATAAAGTTTCTCTATCTGCTATTTCTTGATTCAAATCCATTCCGTTCTCTAATGCAACCGTAAAGATGAAAGGCTTAATTGCTGAACCAGGACTCCTGAAGGATTTTGAAAAATCATACCAGTTTCCTTTAGAGGTTGGTTCTTTATTCTCAAGGCAGCCCAGCTCGTCTCCAATTTCATAATTTTCTTTTTTTGCTTTTATTTCGTGTTGTGATGTTACAAAAGCTCTAATGGCTCCTGTTTTTGGGTCTATAGAGATTAAAGAAACACCTTCTATTCCCCCAAGCTCTTTATCAATCTTTTGACCCTTTAGCCTTTCCATGAAAAAGCAAATAGAAGCATAAGCGTTATTTTGAAGCTTCTTGTCTAATGTCGTATTGATTAAAGGGTAGTCGGAAAGGTCAAGATCTGCGTTCTCCTTTAAGGAGTTGATGAAACCTGTTGCGTAAAATGTTTTTTCTAGTGGTTTTAGTTTAACTTCAGCATTTATGCTTTCTTGATATTCTTTTTCATTTATGAAATTTAATTCAAGCATTCTTTTCAGAACGCTTTCTTTTCTTTTGTTTGCATTGTTGATGTATGTAAGGGGGTCGTATCTTGTTGGACTTTGAGCTAATCCGATAACTAATGCCATCTCGTGTGTTTTTAGCTCCCATGGTTTTTTTGAAAATAAAGATTCAGAAGCATTTAGCAATCCTGGGTTTGACGGAACAAAACTGATCCATGTATACCAGTTTTCAAGTATCTCTTCTTTTGTCATTTCTTTTTCTATTAGCATTGCCGCAAAAACTTCACGTAATTTTCTTATGTATGTTTTGTCTTCACCAACAACATTTTTGAAAGCTGTCCTTGCTAGCTGTTGAGTTATAGTTGATCCGCCTTCGACGATCTGTTTGTTTTTTTGATTTGCTAAGAATGCTCTTGCGATTGCAGATCCGTCAACACCGCCATGCGAAAAAAATCTTTTGTCTTCTGCTGCAATTGCTGTGAGCATTAGCATCCTGCTTGAAACCTCTCTTTGAATGTCCAGTTCTGGGATTCCTGTTTTTGAATCATTAAATTTGAATCGTTTAAAGCCATCTTGGTAATATATCTGACTTCCATACCTGTCTAGGTAAATTGGAGAAGTGGGAATTTCGGCAAGTTTCTGCCTTATATCTCCCATTTCTTTTCTTACTGAAAATGAAATATAGGCTATAAAAATTAAAGAAATTGAGACAAGCGTTCTCAAAAATGCTCTAATTATTTTTAATAACATCCTGATTCTCATGGTTCTTTTAGTAGATTTTATTTATTACTTTCTATAATTGAGTGTTTAAATGAAGGATAATTTGAATTCCATAGATTTTTTATTAAGGTGCGCTGACACTGTTGTCAGTAAGGATGAGCTTCAAAAAAGAATTTCAAGCAAGAAGAAATTGAACCTTAAGCTAGGGGTTGACCCAACAGCTCCGGAGCTTCATTTAGGGCATATGGTGATTCTTAAAGTTTTGAGAAGGTTTCAGGATCATGGACATAATGTGCAAATAGTTATAGGGGGTTTTACGGCGTTGGTTGGTGATCCAAGTGGCAAGAAAACGACAAGGCCAGTCTTAAGTGCTGTCGAAATTGAAAAAAATACCAAACGCTATAAGGAACAGGCTTTATTGATTCTTGATTCTAGAAAAACAGATTTTCTTAACAATAATGACTGGTTAGGCAATCTATCTGCTGCAGAAATATTAGGAATATGCCAAGCGAGAAGCCTTAACAGGATTATTGAAAGAGATGATTTTAGAGGTCGTTTAAACAGGGGCGAAAGCATTAGGGTCCATGAGGTTCTTTATCCAATATTTCAAGCTCATGATTCTGTTGTCATGTGTCCAGACGTAGAAATGGGCGGAACTGATCAAATACCAAATTTCATGACAACAAGACAAGCAATGAAGGAAAGCGGCCAAGATCCTGAGATAGTCATCACCATGCCTCTTCTTGTGGGCCTTGATGGAAAAAAGAAAATGAGCAAATCTTATGAAAATCACATATCCCTTGAAGAGAATGCAAAAGATATGTATGGAAAATTAATGAGCCTCCCTGATGCGCCAATGAAAGATTATTTTCATTTGCTGACAGATATTGAAGAGTTGAAGATTTCTGAGATTTTAAGTATGCATCCAATGGATTCAAAAAAAATTCTTGCTTTCGAGATAACCTCTTTTTTGAAAGGTGAAGAATCTGCGCTGTCTGCAAGATCACATTTTGAAAATACGATACAAAAAAAGACAATACCCGATGATAGAAAAACTTTCACATACTCCAGTGATGTTAATTTGTTAGATGTAATTCACAAAACTGGCAATTTTTCTAGCAAAAATGAGGTTAAAAGGCTTATTTCTGGAGGTGGTGTAAAGGTGGATGGAGATACAATCAACGATTGGCAATTTATATTTAAGCCAAAATTCAAAGGTACGGTAAAGGCTGGAAAAAGGTTTTGGTTTGACTTGGAGGTATTGTGACAAAAATTACTATGCAAGATGGGGAATTGTGCGTTCCGGACAATCCAACAATTCCTTTTATAGAGGGCGATGGAATAGGTCCAGATATATGGCAGGCAAGCGTACGAGTTTTTGACGCATCTGTCGAAAAGGCATATTCTGGAAGTAGAAAAATTGAATGGCTTGAGGTTTTGGCAGGAGAGAAAGCTTACAGGGAGACTGGTGATTGGCTTCCTGATGCAACCATAGAAGCTTTTAAGAATTATTTAGTAGGCATAAAAGGACCTTTGACCACTCCTGTTGGTGGAGGAATGAGGAGTTTGAATGTTGCTTTGAGGCAAATTTTGGATCTTTATGTTTGTTTAAGACCTGTTAGGTGGTTCAAGGGTGTTCCTAGCCCTGTTAAAGACCCTCAGAAAGTTGATATGGTAATCTTTAGAGAGAATACTGAGGATATTTATGCAGGTATTGAGTATGCTTTTGATTCTGAAGATACAAAGAAGTTTTTGAATTGGATGTCTGATGAATTTCCTGAAAAGTATAAGAAGATAAGATTCCCTGGCTCTTGCGGAATAGGGATTAAGCCAGTTTCAAAAGAGGGCACTTCTAGGCTTGTTGGGTCTGCTTTTGATTTTATGTTTAAAAACAATAGAAAGAATTTGACGCTTGTTCATAAAGGAAACATAATGAAATTCACAGAAGGCGCTTTTAGAGATTGGGGATATGAAGTTGCAGATTCTAGAGGTGCAAAAGTTTTACAGGAAGGCCCTTGGAGGGTTTTTGAAACTGGAGAAGTTGTTAAGGATGTTATTGCTGATGCATTTTTGCAGCAAATACTAACAAGGCCAGATGAATATGATGTCATAGCGACACTTAACCTTAATGGCGATTACATTTCAGATGCGCTTGCTGCTCAGGTTGGAGGTATTGGTATTGCTCCGGGAGGTAACCTTAATTACCAATCCGGTCATGCTATCTTTGAGGCAACACATGGAACTGCACCTAAGTATGCAGGACAGGACAAGGTTAACCCAGGTTCAGTTATACTTTCAGGCGAATTGATGCTAAGGCATCTTGGCTGGACTGAGGCAGCTGATTTAATAATAAAAGGAATAGAAGATTCAATTGCTGACAGGCAGGTTACTTATGATTTTGCTCGTTTGATTGGTGGGGTTGAGCCAGTTAGCTGTTCTGCTTTTGGGGATTCTATTATTGAGAGGATGTAATGGATTTTAAAGAATATCAAGGAAAAAAAGTTTTATCTGAAAGATTTGAAAATGTAGCTTTAGGTCTTGTGACTTCAAATGTGCATGATGCCATCAGTTACGCTTCTGAAGTTGGCTTCCCAGTGGTTATCAAAGCACAGGTTCTTATAGGAGGAAGAGGTAAGGCTGGCGGTGTAAAGCTAGCATTCAACAAAGAAGAGGCTGAAAGCATTTCAAGTGCTATATTAGGAATGGACATAAAGGGCCACAAGGTCGAAGAGATACTTGTTGCAAAAGCTGTTGATATAAAAGAAGAATGGTACATGAGTATAACTTTTGATAGGGCGAACCGATCAATGACGCTTATCTTTTCTGTAGAGGGTGGTGTTGACATAGAGCAGGTTGCTCATGATTCACCAGAAAAGGTTCTCAAAATGCCAATCAACCCATTAAAGGCATTAGAGATTTCTGAATTAGAGAAAAAACTGCTTGAATCAGGCTTGAACAAAAGTTACGTTGATGAGGTTGTGAAAATAATTATTTCTTCTTATGGCATGGTTGTAGATAAAGATTTGACCCTTTTGGAGGTTAATCCTCTTGTTTTGACTGAAGATGAAGAGGTTGTGATTCTTGATTGTAAGATGAGTGTTGATGACACTGCTGAATTTAGACAATCATCATTGTTTGAAATGAATTCAGGGGATGATAGCTCTAGAGAAAAGATAGCAAAAAAACAAGGCTTTTCTTATGTTCACTTGGAGGGAGATGTAGGTATTATTGGTAATGGAGCAGGTTTGGTTATGGCAACCATGGATGCTGTCAAGAATGCAGGCGGAGAGCCTGCTAATTTTTTGGATATAGGAGGGGGAGCAAAAGCAGAAGTTGTAAATAACGCTTTAAAGCTAGTTGAAGGAAATCCAAAAGTTAAATCAATATTCATTAATGTTTTTGGAGGAATTACGAGAGGGGACGAGGTTGCTAGGGGTATAGCTGATGTTGTAAATGAATCTTCTCCTAGGGTTCCAATAGTGATAAGGCTTACTGGAACTAGAGCGGAAGAAGGTTTGGAAATTTTAAAAAATGAAACGGATTTAAGCGTTACGGATGTTATGGATGAGGCTGCAGAGCTTGCCGTTAGGTTAAGGGATGAATCATGAGCGTTTGGTTAAATGATAAAACAAAAGTTATAGTTCAAGGAATGACAGGAAGAGAGGGCACCTTTCATACTAGCAACATGATCAAGTACGGAACCAATGTTGTTGCTGGTGTAACTCCTGGAAAAGGAGGCGAATCGCATTTGGGTTTGCCTGTTTTTGACAATTGCTCAAATGCAGTCAAGGATACTGGAGCTACTGCTTCTGTTATTTTCGTGCCAGCAAGATTTTGCTTGGCTGCTGTAAAAGATGCTGTTGAATCAGGTGTTAAGTTTTTGGTTGTTATCACTGAAGGCATACCTTTGCATGATGAAATAAAAATTGGAGCACTTGTCAGAAGGGAAGGAGTTATTATGGTTGGTCCAAATTGTCCTGGCATTTTTTCTGTAGGGCAAGCTTCAATGGGTATCATGCCTTCCAGTATTTTCAAAAAGGGCAATATTGGCCTCGTTTCAAGATCAGGAACATTGACTTACGAGCTTGTTGATTTGATAAGCAGGGCAGGTTTAGGTATTTCAACAGCTGTTGGAATAGGTGGAGACAGAGTGATAGGGGCTAGATTTATAGAAACCCTGAAGGCTTTTGATCATGATGAGGACACTCTTGCTGTTGCCATGGTAGGTGAAATAGGTGGTTCAGATGAAGAGGAAGCTGCTGAAATGATTCCTTCATTGTCTAGAATTTCAAACAAGATAGTAGGCTTTATAGGTGGAAGGACAGCTCCTCCAGGAAAGGCTATGGGGCATGCAGGTGCTATTGTTGAAGGAAACAAGGGGACACCACAAAGCAAGGTAGAAGCCTTAGAGTCAGTTGGGGTTCCTGTTCCTGAAAGATTATCAGAAATGCCAGACATTTTAAAAGGGTTTATTTCTTAGCCTGGATTTTTTTTATCTTAAAGAATTGTGTTATTTCTTTTTCTTTGATTATTGCAAGATAAAGAATTATTGTTGCTGGGAGTGATGCCTCTATGCCAATCGACCCTCCTGTTATCAGGTCATTGCCTTCTTTGTATATTGCACCAAATTCTTTTCCTATATCTGTTCCGGATACAGATATGCCTAGTATTGGGCCTTGAATAAAATTCCATGAAAAATGCCACCACCATGCATACCAAAGATTGCCTGTTCTTATGATTAATTTTGCCATAATCCAACCTGCTAAAAAAACATTTATTCTGAATAGCCATTGAAGCGTGTCCCCTTCGCCTGTGAGAACAGCCTGATTCCAGTGAACGTAAGAGAAGATGAAAGAAGAGAGTGTTAAGGGTATCCAAGCTGGACAGGTGTATGTTAGTGTTCGAAAAATATAACCCCTAAAAAGAACTTCTTCAAAAAGTGCTGCGATAATTAAAATTCCAAACATTTCACCAAGAAGGCTGGGGTTTAGTCTGCCAGGCATGTTTGTGAAGGGGTCAATTGAGCCTGTTAGAAGTGAGGGGAGGAGGCAGGCGATGAATATCACTGCACCATAATTTAAACCCTCGACACCTTCCAGCAGCCTTTTTTTTGAAATACTCAGACCCAAGGTTCCCTTTTTGTCAAAGAAGTTAAAGAAAAATTCTGATATGAATATTAATACAAGCATTGCAAGTATTGGGCCCACTGACGGAAATTCCGGTATAGATTGTTGCACAATGTCTAAACTGCTTACAACTACAAAAGACCCAAAGATTAACCCAATCAAATAAAGTATTATTCTTAGGTTTGTTCTTAAGATTCCTGATTCACACTTTAATAGGGTTCCGCCATGCTTTTTCATGACAGAGGCATTAAAGCAAAATGAACTTACTAAATAAACAATAAAAAATGTTGCGAGGGTTACACTCATTTGTAAGAGTTCATTATCTCTAAAAGTGTTTCTTCTGTAGGTCTTATTGTTTCCTCTTGAAGGGATGCTAATGGAGTTTCACAGAGTCTCATTTCTTGATATATGTTCTTTTTGGCATTATCAAGGTAAAGAAGGCCTGTTAGATGTTCGCCTTTAGCCATTGATTCATTAATTGCGGCGATAGCTGCATTTCTATCATGAACATCGTAATCTTCTTTTGTCCCCGTAAGCCTTATTGTCGAACCATCATGCATTTCAACATCTGTTGATTCGCCTTGTGGTATGTCAATTTCATCAATAGGTGTAAAACTGGGAATGTAGTCTAAAGTTTGAAGCTCTATGTCATGATCTTTAACATAGTTGTAGCTTCTTGTGCTGCCTTCGTGGTTGTTGAAAGTTACACAGGGTGATATTACATCTATTACCGCTGTCCCTTGGTAACTCAATGCTGCTTGTATTAATGGGGTCAGTTGTTTTGGTGCCCCTGAAAAGCTTTTTCCAACAAAGCCACATCCCAATTGGATTGCTAAACTGGTTAAGTCAATGGGCGGGATCTCATTCGGAACCCCTCTTTTTGATTTAGACCCTTCATCTGCTGTTGCTGAAAATTGACCTTTTGTTAAGCCGTATACACCATTATTTTCAACAATATAAACCATAGGGGCATTCCTTCTTACGCAATGCACAAATTGACCTATTCCTATACTGGCTGTATCGCCATCACCAGACACACCCAAAACGGTAAGTTGTCTATTTGCTAAAGCGGCACCAGTAGACACTGAAGGCATTCTTCCATGAACCGTATTGAAGCCATGTGATTTGGATAAAAAATACGCAGGAGTTTTAGAGCTGCAGCCTATTCCAGACATTTTTGCTACCATATGGGGTTTTATTCCATTGTTGAAACATGCCTTGATGATTTTGTCAGTTATTGAATCGTGTCCACATCCAGCACATAAGGTTGACTTTCCACCCTTGTACTCTTGTATTGGTAATCCAAGTATGTTTTCTTTGCTCATGATTTTTTGTTTATTTTGATTTGTGTTTTTTCAGTTATATTAGCTGATATTTTTGATGCCGCCATTGGCATTCCGTCTGAATAAGCGCATGATTTGATTTTTTTAATATTTGATGAGTCCAACTCTTCTTTTATCAAGTTGAACATCTGAGCGTCTCTGTTTTGCTCTATGATGAAAATTTCTTCATGTGAATCTATAAATTCATTAACTTTTGGAGATAAGGGCAGGGCCCTAATCCTAAGGTAATTAATTTCTACGTTTTTTTCTTTCAGAATGTCTATTGTCTCTTCTATGGCTGTATGAACGGTTCCATAGGATATTAAACCTATTTTTGACTTGCCTGATGAATGCTCTATTTTTGGCTGAGGCATTTTAGCCCTAAGGCCTTCGTGTTTTTTAGCTAGCCTTTTCATGTTTCGCTCATAAACTTCAGGGTCTTCTGAATATGTTGCATCTTCGTCATGTCCGCTGCCTCTGGTGAAATAAGAAGAGTCTGGATGTGGGTTTCCTGGAAGTGTTCGATAAGGTATGCCGTCTCCATCAACGTCCCTGTACCTCCCCCAAGATTCAACCTTGTTTAAATCTTCTTCTTTCAATACTTTTCCTCTGTCGAAAGGTTTGTTGGGGTATTCGAAATCATCACTAATCCAAGGGTTCATTCCTAGATCTAAATCAGAAAGTACAAAGGTTGGAGTTTGGAATCTTTCTGCAATATCAAAAGATCTCCATCCAAACTCAAAACATTCCTTGGGGGTTGCTGGCAGCAATACGGGGTGTGTTGAGTCGCCATGACCAAGCTTATAGCAAAAATTTATATCTGATTGTTGTGTTCTTGTTGGGAGGCCTGTGGATGGTCCTACTCTTTGAATATTCCAAAAAACACCTGGAACCTCTGCGTAATAGCCCAAACCAATAAATTCCGTCATTAGCGATATTCCTGCTCCACTTGTTGTAGTCATCGATCTGGATCCAGCCCAACCTGCACCAAAAACCATTCCAGCTGCTGCTAGCTCATCTTCTGCCTGAACCACTGCATAAGTTTTTGAACCATCAACATACTCTCTGTGTTGTTTCAGGTATCCAATTAAGCTTTCTGCTAAAGAGCTTGAGGGTGTAATGGGGTACCATGCAAGAAAAGTGACACCTCCAAAAAGAGAGCCTAAAGCTCCAGCCTGATTTCCATCAACTATCATTTTCCCTTGCGTTAAATCTCTTCTCTCAACCTTCCAGGGTTGATTCTTTTTATGATTTTCTTTTATGTAGTTTCTACCTTCGTCAATTGCTTTTAGATTTAATTCAATTGCTTTTTGTTTATTGTTAAATTGATGCTTTAAAGCTTCAACGATTGCTTCTTGTTCTATCCCTATGATTTCAGATAAGGCTCCAACATAAACTGTATTTGTTATGAGTTTGGCAAGCTTTGAATCAATGCCTCTAGCTATTTTTGAACAAGGAATGTCGTAAAGAATTAAATCGTCTCTTTCTACCGGCATACGGGTATCACTGTTGTATATAGCTACTGAACCTTTTTTCAATTTGCTTAAATCTTTTTCCCATGTGTCTGGGTTCATAAGAATTGCTATATTGGTGTCATCAGCTGGAGCAGGGTAACCCTGTTCCGTCACCCTTATCAAGAACCAAGTTGGCAATCCAGCTATATTTGATGGGAACAAATTTTTTCCTGAAACTGGTAGCCCCATTTTAAATAAAGCTCTATGTATTATCAGGTTTGCACTTTGTGATCCAGAACCGTTAGCAGTCCCTACAGAAACCATTAAATTGTTAATTATTGTTTTCACTACAAAAGTGCGATTCTATATTACGTTCCTTAGAACGTAACGATAGTGTTAGGATAAAAGTTGTAATTTATGAAAAATGAATTTTTTGGTAGCAAAAAGGATTGCCTTCTTTCTGCTTCTCAGTGTGATTTTGGCTTTGGGCCTAAAGACATAAACAAAATTAAACCAATAGGCGATCGAATAATAGGGCAAGAAAGAGCTGTTGAGTCTATTCAATTTGGCTTAAGAATGAAAAAGCCAGGTTACAACATTTTTGTTTCAGGGATATCTGGTTCTGGGAGAAATTCAACAGTTCAAAAATATGTAGATCACCTATCTTCAAAAGCAACAGTTCCAAATGATTGGTGCTATGTGCATAATTTTTCGCAACCAGATGAGCCGTTGGCGTTAAGCTTGAGTCCAGGAAGAGGTAGGAAATTTTCTGAAGATCTGGAAAATTTAATGAATAGATTAAAGGATGAAATACCAAATGCTTTTGAAGGCGGCGAATACAAAGAAGAATTAGACAAGTTGCGGAAAAAAGGTTCTGAAATGAAAAAAGGAATAATTAAGGAGATGGAAGAGATTACATCTTCTCATAATTTCTTGCTTAAAAAAACAAGCATGGGGATAATCACCATACCAATTTGGGAAGGAGAACCGATAGACGAAAGAAAGTTTAGAGCTCTTCCTGAAGAGGTCAAGGAGCAAATGCAGGAAACTCAGGACAAGCTCCAAGAAGAGCTCAATGATCATTTGGAGCAGATTCAAAAGATAGATGATGAGATACAGAAAGAAGTGAACGATCTCGATAGAAGGCTTATTCTTTTTTCCGTTGGAAGGCATATGAGAAGGCTTCAAGAAGATTACAGAGATATGAAAAATGTTTCAGATTGGCTTATAGAGCTTCAAGAAGATGTGTTAAAAAATGCAGATTCTTTTCGAAGGAAAAATGAACCTCCAGGACAAGCCCAGGTTCCGGTTTTAGCTATGCCAATGCCTTCTGGGCCCAACCTTAGGAAATACAGTGTTAATTTGATTGTTGATATGTCAAAAGAAGAAGGTTCCCCCGTTGTCCTTGAAAAAAATGCAACCTTTGCAAACCTTGTTGGAAAAATGGAAAGAAGAGTAGAGATGGGAATGATGACAACTGACTTCACAATGATCAAAGCAGGAGCCTTGCATCGAGCAAATGGAGGATACATCGTTTTAGAGGCAATTGATGTTTTGAAGCATCCAGTTGCATGGGACGGCCTCAAAAGGGCATTAACTGATGGTCAGGTACTGATAGAGGATATTGCAGATCATGCTGGATATGCAACTACAACAACAATGAAGCCAAAAGCTATTCCAGTGGACCTGAAGGTTGTCATGATTGGAAGCCCTTGGGTTTACCATTTGCTTGCTTCTAATGATGAGGATTTCAAAGAACTTTTCAAGGTTCGAGCAGATTTTGACAGCAGTTACAGTTCAGAGGATGGATCTTTTGAGGATTATTGCTCTTTTGTGAAAGAAAGAGTTAATGAGGAAGATTTGCTTGATTTTGACCTTTCTGCAATTCAGAGCCTGTACAGGCATGGGGTTAGGCTCGCGGGAGACAGGAGTAAGGTTTCAACAAAATTCAGCGTTATAACTGACCTGATGAGGGAGTCTAGTCAGATGGCATCAGACAAAAACCAAAACTCTGTTAATTCCTTAGATGTTGAGGAAACTCTTGAATTCAGGAAAAGAAGAAATAGTTTAATTCCAGACCGTATGCAAGAAATGCTTGAAAGAGAGCATATTCTTGTTGAGACAAGCGATTCTAAAGTTGGTTCAATAAATGGTTTAGCAGTTTTTACCATCTCGGATGAATCTTTCGGAAAGCCTAGCAGGATAACTGTTAATACATTCCAAGGTAAAGGCGGAATTGTTAATATAGAGCGCCAAGCCGATCTTTCTGGAAGTATACATAATAAAGGTGTAATGATTCTTTCAGGTTGGCTGCATGAAAAATTCGGAAAATACAACTCTTTATCTGTTTCAGCTTCAATTGCATTTGAGCAGTCTTACGGAATGGTTGATGGCGATTCAGCCTCTTCGACAGAGCTTTATGCTATTCTTTCTAGTATTTCTGAAATTCCAATAAACCAAGGAATTGCTGTAACTGGCTCGGTTAATCAAAAAGGTGAAATTCAGCCAATTGGTGGAGTTAACGAAAAAGTGGAAGGTTTTTACGATCTTTGCAAGGCAAGAGGCTTAACTGGTGGGCAAGGAGTCATGATTCCTCATCAGAATGTAGAGAATTTAATTCTTTCAAAAGAGGTTATTGAATCTATAGAAAAAGGCGATTTCAATGTATGGGCAGTTAAAACAATTGAAGAAGGCATTGAGATACTTACGGGTAAAAAAGCTGGTGAATGGAATGATGCAAAAAAAACATGGTCAGAAGGGTCTATTTTTGCTGAAGTTGAGAAAAGGTTGCAAGATTACAGAGAGTCTCCAAGGCTTGAGCTTGAAGCCTGGAATGAAAAGGTAGAAAAAAAGAAAAAGAAAAAGAGTCCAAAGAAAAGCAAAGCAAAAAAGCCTTCAGCAAAGAAAAAGTGATTTGATGAAGAGGCAATCTTTAAATAATTAGTCGTGTATTAGCACTTCTTTATAATCATCGCTTATAACTGTTTTCAAGCCTATAGACTGGGAAACTAGGCCAATAATCTCGTAAACCTTCATGTCGACAACAAGTGTAAATCTTTCATTCATGCTTGCCAAAGCCTCTTCAGAAATATCCAAATTGATTTCAAAGTTTGAATTTGTTTTTATCTCCTCTAAAAGCTCAAGGATTGTTCCATCATGATTGATTGAGACATGATCATATACATTCCACAAGCCATCCAGCTCTTCTTTGCTTTCTTGAACTTCTAGAGTTTTATCTTCAGTTGTACTTGTTTTGTTGAAAATATCTAAATTTGCAAGCGTTAGGCCTATTAAAAGAACACTTATTAAAATTATCCATTTTTTCATCGCAACTTAATCCTATAATCTAAATTTAGGTTATGAAGAAAATAGTTGTTATAAGCCTCGATGGCGTACCTTTAACGGTTTTAGAGAATTTTTTGGAAAGAGGGTTGATGCCAAATTTGAAAAAGGTGATTGCTGAAAGTGGTTTTAATCCAGTGGAGATCAAATCGGTTCATCCTTGTGAATCTGCAACTGCTTGGACTAGCTACATGACTGGAAACAACCCCGGAAAACATAACATTTATGGCTTTGTTGACAGGCATATCGCTAACGAGAAGGAGGGAATGTATATAGTTAACTCTAGCTATAGGGATGGGGATAGTTTGTGGAAAATTCTGTCTGATAATAATTTAAGACCCGTTGCAATTAATGTGCCCCTCAATTTCCCTCCAGAAAATATAAATGGAGTGATTGTAGGTGGTTTTCTTTCCCCGCCTGGAAACAAAGGGATTGTCCATCCTTCTCGTTATGAAAGTTATTTAAATGAAATTGGTTATAAGCCAGACCCAGATAACAGCCTTGTAAGAAAGGATTTGCATGCATGGTATGAGGATCTTCTTAGGGTTGAAAGTGTAAGGATTGCTTTTGCAAAGAAAATCTTCCAAGAAGAGGATTGGGATTTTTTTCATCTGCATGTAATGGGAACTGATAGATTACATCATTTCTTATGGGAAAAATGGGAAAAAAATGATCCTTTTTGGCGAAAAAAATTTGAAGATTTTTATTCTGAAATAGATTCGCAAATTTCTTGGTTTTTTGAAGAGGGTAAGGATTGTACCTTTGTGATGCTTTCAGATCATGGTTTTTGTAATACCAGATATGAGCTTGACCTGAATGCATGGCTTGTCGAAAAATCATTATTGAAATTAAAAGAGGGTTCATCATCTTTTGAACCTTTGATGCTTCCTGAAACTAAAGCTTTTTCATTGCTTCCAGGAAGAATTTATTTAAATCTGAAGGGCAGAGAGAGTTTTGGAAGTGTCTCTAAAAAGGATTATGAGGAGACAAGGGAAAAAATTCGTCTTGATCTTTTGAAAATCAATGACCCTTCTGGAAAAAAGGTTTTCAGAGATGTTTATGTTAGAGAGGATGTTTATTTTGATGATTTTTCAAATGAGGATTTTTTTCTCAGCCCAGACAAGGAGAGTGTTACAAAATATGATCTAGCGCCTGACTTGATTTGTTTTCCTGAGGATGGCATTGATTTGAAAGCAAGTTTCGATCCAGGAGCAGAAGTTTTTTCACATTCTTTGATTACGGGAATGCATACTTTTGACAATGCTTTCCTATGGGTTTCAGACAAACAGCCCAAAGAGGGTTCCATCCTTGATATAGCCCCATCTGTACTGAAGAGAATGAAGATTAAATTTAGAATGGATGGGAAGGTTATATTTTGATAAAAAAAATTAGAAATTTTGCAATAGTTGCACATGTTGATCATGGAAAATCAACACTTGCAGACCGAATCCTGGAAATGACAGGAACTGTTGACTCCAGGAAGATGAGAAATCAATTTTTAGACAAAATGGACATAGAGAGGGAAAGAGGCATAACCATAAAGAGCCAAACTGTAACTGTTTTTCATGATCATAATGGTGAAAACTATCAACTTAATCTTATTGACACACCTGGACATGTTGATTTTACCTATGAGGTTTCAAGGGCTCTTGCTGCTTGCGAGGGAGTAGTTCTTTTGATAGATGCATCACAGGGTATAGAAGCCCAAACGGTTGCTCACTTCGAGCATGCAAAGAAGTTAAATTTGAAAATAATTCCATGTTTAAACAAATGTGATTTACCTGACCTGGATATGAATGATGCCATCATTGATGCTGCGGATTATTTGGATGTTGATCCAGATGACATTATGCAAATCAGCGCAAAAAGTGGCTTAGGGGTCAAAGATCTTCTTGAGCAGATCATCTTAAAAGTTTCTGCTCCCAAGACGACATCAGAATATTTTAGAGGATTGGTTTTTGATTCAGAGTATGACAGTTATCGTGGCGTCATAGCGCATATAAGAATTGTTGATGGGGAGATTCGGAAGAATGAAAAACTCAATCTTATAGGCACGAATACAAATCTAGACGCTTTGGAAATAGGTTATTTCAGAGATTCAAAAGTTCCAAAAGAGGTTCTTTCATGCGGCGAGGTTGGTTATATTGTTACAAATTTAAAAAACATCAGTGAGTGTCGTGTTGGTGACACTGTTGCTTTGAAAAAAAATGTGGAAAAAGTTGAAGCTTTAGGTGGTTATGAGCCAGCAAACCAGATGGTTTTTTCAAGTTTTTATCCTGTAGATGGAAAAGATTTTGAAAAATTGAGAACCAGTGTTGAAAAATTATCTTTAAATGACGCTTCTATAACATGGGATGTTGAAAATAGTCCATCTTTTGGTTTTGGTTTAAGGATGGGTTTCCTTGGCCCTCTCCATAAAGAAGTTATACAAGAAAGAATAGAAAGGGAGTTTAACCTTGACATAATATCAACTGCTCCAACTGTATCTTATAAACTTGTTACAGCAGACAAAAGTTCACACCATATAAAAAGAATCAGAGACATCCCTTACGACAAGAACATACGTGAATGGATGGAGCCAATAGTTGATGCAACTATTTCTTTCCCAAAAGACTATCTAGGCAAGGTTATGGATCTGGTACAGAAGAAAAGAGGCTCCTTTTCTTCAATGGAAAATAATGGTTATAGAGTTTTTGCAAAATATGAAATACCTTTGGCTGAAGTTGTGAATAACTTTTTTTCAAATTTGAAATCAGCGACTCAAGGTTATGCTGGACTGGATTATAAATTTTCAGGATGGAGGAGTTCTGACCTGCAGGTTGTAGAGATACATGTAGCTGGAAACTCAGTTGAAGCCTTGGGTGGGATAATTCCAAAAGATGATGTTTACACCTTCTCAAGGTCGCTTGTAGACAAGTTGGCTAAGGAGATCCCAAGACATCAGTTCAAAGTGCCTGTACAAGCTTTTTCTGGAGGAAGGATAGTCGCTGCCAAAACTATTCCTCCTTACAGGAAGGATGTTATAGCGAAGTGTTATGGTGGTGACATAACGAGAAAAAGAAAGCTTTTAGAAAAGCAGAAGGAAGGAAAGAAACGACTCAAGCAGGTTGGGACAGTGGCAATACCACAATCAGCCTTGCTTTCAATTTTAGATCTATGAAGCCCGGTTTTTTGCTTGTTGATAAGCCTTCAGAGCATACAAGCCATGATGTTGTTGCAAGGATCAGAAAAAAGATTCAAATAAAGAAAATTGGACACTGTGGAACTTTAGACCCTTCAGTTACAGGCTTGCTGGTTTTGGCAATAGGCAGAGAGGCAACAAAGCAAAGTGCTTATGTGACTGGCTTGGAGAAGGTTTATTTTGGACAGGGCAAGTTGGGTATCGAGACCCCTAGCCAGGATCTTGACACTGAGCCGATATCAATTAAGGATACGAGTCATGTGACTATGGAAAAGTTAATTAGCTCTGCTGCCAGTTTTGAGGGACTGATAATGCAAAGACCTCCAATGTTTTCTGCTGTTAAGAAGAATGGTATTCCCTTGTATAAGCTTGCTAGGAAAGGTTTGGATGTTGATAGGGAAGAAAAAGAAAGAAATGTTTATTTCTTCAAGGTCAAAAATTTAAAATTACCTTATTTTGACTTTGAAACAAAGGTGTCAAAGGGAACTTATATAAGAACATTGGTAAATGATGTAGGTTTGAATTTAGGTTGCGGTGCAGCTTTGTCTCAGTTAAGAAGGGTTGCTTGCGGCCCTTTTCACATAAGTGACTCTCATACATTAGATTATTTGCTTTCTGCTGAAAAAAAACAAATAGAGTCGTTGATTATCTCATCACAGATTAAGATGTAATATATATTGTGAATTTTTTAAGATTGTTTTTTTTGCTTTTAGTTTTTAATTCGTGTGCAAAGACAGTGACTGCTGGACAGGGAAGCGTTACTCTGATAGATTTGGAAATGGGCTTTAGAGGGAATGTCAACCCGTATAGTTATTTTTATTATTTTGCCTTTATGCTTGAGGAGAATGTTGAAGCGGTCAAGGAGCTTGCTTTGGTTGGGCAGAATATGCTTGTTTTAAAAAAGCAAGATGGTTCTTTTTTCGATTGTGCTAATGATGATTGCACCCAAATGCTTGCAAATCTTCCTGTAAAGGTGATTCACCCTAGCATTTCGGACTTCACGTCTGTAATCACAGACATAGACATTCTTGCCTCAACAATTACATTAGAGGATTCTTTTACAGAGCAGATTCCGATAGATGCCTTGGTTTATCTGGGTTTGGGCGACAGCTTAGCTCCAGCAGCTAGTGTTTTAACTCCAAATCGTGGAGAGTATTGGACAAGATACCTCCTTTATGTGGCTGATTCGGATCTTACTGGTGGCCAACCAAAATTTCTACATGGAACAGGAGGCAAGAAGATAGAAGGGGCTGAAGAGGTTGATTATATTTACCAACCGCCTTCTGACCTTGACTTCTTGACTGATTGGTACCAATCAGCTGAGGTGTATGGGCTTGACCATTATGAGGCAGAAAACAATTCTTCAAACGCTATTAGATTTACATTAAGGCTTGATGAGTGGCTTGGTGATGTTGATACTTTTAAATTTCAGATTCTAGTTAGTTTAGGCGGGGGGGTTGATTTCGTGACCAATGAGCCAGGAAATGAAACAGGTTTTAATATTGATTGGCTAGATCCGTATGTGATTGAACTGCCTTCACCCTTGGTTAAAGGTTTTGAGTATAGTGAGGACTTGAATGGCATTGAAAATTCATACGATACAAGCCAATCAGCAGCTGATTTAATATGGTGGAGGGTTTACGTTAGATGAAAAACTTTTTTGCAGACTGGTTAACATTTACTTTTATTATTGCAGTTATCTGGTTTGGAGGAAGAGGTTTAGGTTATATTAAAACTGAAAAAACATTTGAAGAAAAAGTCAGGATTGCAGCCATGGCTCAAATAGAGCCAGAGCAGATAGAGGTTTTAAAAATTGAGGGCATGTTCCATGACCCCCCTAGGCTAGAAAGCTTTGAGCTAAAAGCACCTAATGCAAATCTAGGCAGAATAAAAATAAGAAATCTGCATATCAATATAAAGAAAATGACCTTTTCGGAAGACGTATTAGGTGTTAATAATTATTCGTTAAGCCAATTAGTGCCTAAGGAAGCAGAGGAAGGAAGGGCAAGTTTTGATTTGCTTTGGTCTGACTTGGAAGCCAGTATATCTAAGATTATTAGCGATGCAGTGCCGAAAGTTTTCTTCAACAAGGAAGTAGGTCTTGAAAACATATCGGGACAATTGCAATTAGTGATTGGCAGTGCTGATGATACAGACATGATACCTGTTGAGCTGATTGTAGAAAAAGAGGGTTTTATAAGGCTTAAAATTTATCCAAATGGATGGCTTTTAAACGAGCTGCCAGAATCTTTTAGGGATCAGGTTTTAGCTGAAATGCCTGGACATAAAGGCTTAGGCTGGAAATGGAGTGAAGAATATCTTGAAGATTCGATTGTTTTTACAGGGTTAATTTCAAATTGATTTTTTCTTTTGGGTAAATGGATATAAAAGATTATGGAAAATGTCCCAATCAAAAAGAGATGATTGCTTATATTGATCTTTTTGAATCTAATTTAGACTCATGGAAAAGAAAGAAAATAATTACACAAGATATTGATTATGTTTTAAATTTTTCAGCAAAGATTTTTAAAATCCTAAGAAGGGAGAGGGTTGCAAGCTTCTCTTCTCATCATAAAATTATAGATTCAAGTTTAGCGTATTTTTGCTGGCCAAATGATCTTATCTTGGATACATTAGGGCCAATTGGCTTTGCCGATGATACATTTCTTTTGTGCTTTGTTTTTTTGAATATCTTTAAGCCTTCAGGAAAGGTTTCAGATAGTTTTAATTTTATTGTCGATAAGTGTAATTTAATTGTTGATAATTCCAGCTCTTATCTGGGTTTTGGTATAAAAAAACAGCTTGAAACCTATGTTTTACAATCTCTTGACGAACAGGAATAGAATAGTAGCACTAATGTCAGAAACATACAAAAGAATCGAGGAGGCATTCAAATCTTCAAGATTGAAGAGAGATCATTTTTCAATCCAGACTTTCAATATGCTTAGAGCTCAGATAAAAAATGCAAGAATTGAAAAAATGGCTGACCTAAATGAAGAGGATGTGCTGAAGGTTGTTAAGAAGGAATGCAAACAGCTTAATGAATCAATGGAAGCATTCAAGCTCAGCGGTTCAGAGGAAGGCTACGAGGAATCTTTGAAAAGGTACAAGCTCATCGAACCGTTTCTCCCTGAGGAGGTTTCTGAAGATATGATTGTTTCTATTGTTGACGAAGTGCTTTCTTCAATTCAGGATAAAAGTAACTTTGGTCCAATAATGGGACAGGTTATGGCTAGGCTTAAAGGTCAAAATGTAGATGGAAAAAAGGTTCGGGAGATACTTCAAAGGAGAATTTGATGAAAAATTTGTTTTTTGTTTTAATTGTTTTTTTTAGCTTTGCTTGCTCAAACGAGAAGGGCATTGTTTCTAATGATGGTTCGATGCAGAGCTCCGATAGTGGAAAGCCTGCACATGTAAATTTTGAGGATATAACTTATTCAGATGAAAAAGTTGTTTATTTTTCAAGCAATTGGGAAAACAAAAGTGGAAGTGAGGCTTTTAATAAATTAATCATGCCTTTAATTCAAGAGGGTATTGATGTTGTTCTTGATTTTGTAACTGTTTACGAAAGTGATGAGAAAATCATGGAGGCATCAATGTGTTTAGACTCTGCTAAAAAACAAAATGAATACAAAACTAATGCTCTTGCTTCTTATGACACTTGGAGCTCTCTTGAAGGGGATGTTGTAAATCTTGAATCACTTTTGGCTATAGCTGCAGAAAGCGATAGAGACTCTTTAGCGTCGTGTCTTGAAAGTGGTGTTAATGCTGATGCTGCAAAACTTGAAAGGGAAAGGATTGTCAATGGAATCATTGGAGGAAGCGATTTAGAGATCGCCACTTCAAATGGTTCAATCAGAACTAGGATGTTGCCATTTTTAATGGTCGGTCCTTATATGCTTGGTTCAAATATTGATGCTTCACAGGTTTTAGAGCTCCTTGAAGGTTTTGATAACAGTTCTGAGTCTAAAAAGTCTAAGATTATTGTTGTTGAGGGTGATTGCGATGGCTGCAGAATTCAAAATTTTGTAAATAAGATAGCAGGAGCTTTTGGGGTTGAGTATATTGAATGGAGGGTGTCTGGAGATCCTGTAGGGGATCAATACCTTGATGCTTATGATTCAGATGTTCTTCCATTGATAATGCTTGACAATGTGAGTGTTCCAAGAAATGTTGAAGAGTTTATTGAAAGGCATGGGTCTTTTTCAATTCTTTCAGGAACATTGTATGAAGGTGTTTACAAGGTTAAAGGTTTGAGTGAAATAGAAGGTGGACACCTTGAAGGTTCTCCTGATGCTCCAACTTTACATATTTTTGAGGATTTTGAGTGCCCAGGTTGTGCAGCGTTTAATATTAGAGAGTACCCTGCATTAAAAAAATCTTTTATAGACACTGGCCTTATATCTCATTCTTTCCATCATTATCCATTGCCAATGCATCAAAATGCTTATGAAGCAGCAATTGCTTCTGAATGTGCATATGAGCAAGGTAAATTTTGGGAGTACAAGGATAAGCTTTTTGCGAATCAAAAAGCTCTTTCTGGTAGTGATTTGGTTAGGTATGCAACAGAGCTTGGCTTAAATATAGAGGAATTTAGATCTTGCAAGAGTGGAACTCAAGCAAAAGAGAGGGTCAACAAGGATAAAGAGATTGGCCAGTCTTTAGCTTTGCCAGGCACTCCAGCATTTATTTTCCCCCCTTACAAGCTTGATTCAGGTTCATTAGGCTATTTGCCATTTTTAATTGATCTTGTTTCTGAGGAAAAATGAAAAACTTAATAAGTTTATCTTTCCTGCTTGTCCTTGCGTTTGGAAAAGGTGATGCAACATTCCCTCAAACTCCATTTTGGCCAATGGAAGTAGGCAACAAGTGGGTTTATGAATTCAAAGGCAATCTTACAGGCAGGCAGACCAGTTCTTTATTTGAGGTTGAAGTTGTAGACAGGGTTATCAAGGATGGTTATACATATTGGGTTGTTGCTGGATACCCCGGTACCTTAGGGCCTGTCCAGTCTCAAACATTTCACGTTAGATACAACTCAAAATTAAAAGGTTATTTTTACAGAACCCCCTCAGGAGAAGAGCTGCCATTTTTATATGGTGATCCAGAGGCGGCAAGAACATATGCAGTTTCTTCAGGGAACGCAGGAGGGTGGGATTTAGAAAATTCAATGAAGTATCATGCATGCAAAGGTTGCAAAAACCAAATGAATGATGAATGGAATCTAAAAGATGGCTTAGGTGTGATAAGTAGAAATTGGTACAGTCCAAATGGATCCTGGGGAAGCTATGTTTTAAGAGAGGCTCACATTAATGGCGAGGTCTTTTACCCAGGTTATCAGAAGGATGGTTTAAATATTGAGCTAAGAGCCAATCCCGACAGAACAAAAGTTAGATTTGAAATGATAATAAGGAACCTTTCAGAAGAAGCAAAATTTTTAAATTATCCTTCAGCACAAAAGTTTGACTTTGTTGTATATGACAAAAACCAAAGTAAGGTTTTATGGAAATGGTCTTCAGGACAGTTTTTTTTAGAATCCCTACAAAAAGATACGATTCTCCCTGGGAAAGAGATCAAGATAGAAAGAACTTGGAATTATTTTGATAGAAGCTCGAACCTTGTTAAGGCGGGAACTCTTCTTGTCGAAGGGGTCTTGCCCATTGTTGATAATGAGTTAAAGATAGGGCCTATTGCTTTTGAAGCTGGTTCTGGGTTTACCCTCGAGGGCTCGAACGCTATTGCTGAAGAAATTCTTGAGGTGCCTGCATTGGAGATAGTTGTAGATTATTCGAAAAGTCTTTTAGATAATATTAATGCTTCAAGCGGGAGGAACACAAAGCACAAAGTAGTTTTAAATGGCTTGGAGAACTTGTTTCTGCAGGGAGGATTGGAAGAGGAGCTTGTTGCGCTTAGGGTTTTTGGAAGTAATGAAAATTCTGACTGCAATCTTACAAGTCTCGTTCACCCATTAGAGTCTTTCAAACCCTACAAGGCACTAATCTCTTTGGAGGATATGGTTCCATCAGGAGCATCTGCTTTGACTAGAGCATTAAAGTCAGCATATCTTGACTTAAAGAACCATCCTGGTCCTAAATCAATATTTTTAATTACTGATGGAGGTGATTCATGTGGTGAAAGTCCTTGGGATATAGCAAGGGCTTTAAATAAAAACTCTCCTGACTTTACTTTAGAGGTTTTCGGTTTTAATTTGAGCTCTAAAATGCAATCTGCTTATAAGAATTTAACAAAAGAAACTGGAGGGTCTTTTTATCCTTTTGTAACCTTGGTTGAGTTAAGTTCTTTATTGGAAGATTTGGCTAAAGTCAACATGAATGGTGGTCAGTTAGAGATTGTTTCTGATGAGCAAAAGGGTGAAGGGTTTGTCGTTCTTGACTCTTATGGATCAATAGTTGCATCTAGTTCCGTTGGGAAGCCAGTGAGGCTTTTGGAAGGCACTTACTCAATAAGGGTTCTTGGCTCAGAAACCATTCAGGTTCCATCTATAGAGATTTCAAAAGGCAGAAGAACAATTCTTTTTCTTGAAGAGAGGCTTAGAGAATTGGATGAGCTTGAAGCTATAGACTTAAAGGTTTCTGAAATGAATAAAGAAGTAGAGAAGGAATCGGATGAAGAAGGTTCGGAAAAAGGTGGAAGAAGAGGCATTAGATAACTTTAAATGTTAGATTTTCTTTGGGAAAATAAAGGTTGTGTTCTTTTTGTGGCTTTTATTGTTTTTGTTGTACTGTATGTTGTTGGACGTCCAGGCAACTTCCAAAGCTTGATAACAAAATCAAATGACAACTTGATCGTCACCGAAGTAAATGTTATTGATGTCTTGAGAGTCGATCCTCATGATGTCAATGCCACTATAGAAAAAATGGCAAACAAGATTTCAAAAATATCAAAACTTGAAACAAAAAAAGCAGAGGATTTGGTTGTTGAGGGGCCTTTGATCGGCGAATTCAAAG
>CEVA01025555.1_pt1 | contig 23136 bp, 18 predicted proteins | sample 361521 | NCBI WGS metagenome assembly CEVA01 (sample SAMEA2622823, study PRJEB7988) | marine metagenome | isolation source: saline water (ENVO:00002010), including
TGGCTTTTCCGATCCGGGAACCTCACCTCCACTTGGCTCTATGATTTGCAATTGGGTTGGTTATGGACCAATGCCGAAATCTATCCCTACCTCTATGGTTTCCAGCAAAACACATGGCTCTATTACGAGAAGGGAACCAAAAGTCCTCGCTTCTTTTTCCACTTCGAAGACCAGCAATGGGTACAAGTAGCGGAATGAAGAAAGCAGGGATGCATGGCTTCAAAAACATGCCCTGACATGCATTGAAGCTGGCGAAGCAAACGCTCAGTCCTTGGGGCGCTCGATGACTTCGATCTCGTAGCCCTCCGGAGCGTCAACGAAGGCAAAGGTGGATCCGGAAGAACTTTCCGTGGGGCCATCACTGAACTCGACTCCGATGGTTCGGAGGTGATCTCCAAACGTATCCATCGAATCCACCTCGAAAGCAAGGTGCATCAAATCTTCCTGTACTTCCACGGGCCCGGATCCCGGGAAATAAGTGATCTCTATTTCCTCATCACTGTTGGGAACGGCGAGAAAGACCAATTTTGAACCACGGGGTGATTCATGACGTTTGGTCACTTCGAGACCGAAAACTTCCTCATAAAATTTTACCGTGCGCTCGAGATCGTTGACGCGCATGCGGGTATGAAGGAACTTTGTGACGATAGGTTCAGCCATCTTCGGTTGGTTGACTGGCGAAAAAGACCTTAAAATGCAAAGGTGATTTTCTTTACCCCCGCCACACCACATGCATTGAGCACACTGACAGTAGCTTGGTGCTCCGCTCCGATGTGAGAATTGATTTCCACAACGAGTTGAGCTTCCGCTTCGGTTTTGCGTCCATCATTGATCATTTCATCGCGGGCTATACGCTCAGCCTCAAGCATGTCGGCCAAGTCGTTCATCTCGATATCCGCGCCCGTTTCGATCAAGGCTTCGTTTACCTTCACGAAACCTTCTTCCGTGATCTCCACCTTGAAACGAGGCATGACCTTGACGGCGGCTCCAGGTTTCGCTTGGCCTGGCAACTGGATGGAAAGTTCAGCTTCCGGTTGCTTCAACATGGTGGTGACCATAAAGTAAATTAGCAGCAGAAAAGTGACGTCGATCATAGGAGTGAGGTCAACTTTGTCCTCATCCTTAAGTATTTTAGTTAAACTGCTCATATCCTGTCTATCCGCTGGATAATGCTAGAATCACTCCACGGGGTTTTGGAAAACGCCGAATATTACGTCAACTTGCTCCCCTTCCCCAATTTCGCGAAGAACTTCCTGCACGATGCCATGAGTAATGCGCTGGTCGACTCGAAGAAAGACTTTCTGTTCCTTGTTCTTCTTAACGAAACTACTGACGTCCTTGAGGTAGATATTCATTTCACCCCAGTAATATTGGGGTCCTTCCTCCGTGTGGGCAATGGAAAGTATCGTTCGGGGCGGCGGTTCTTCCTCAATGACGGCAATTTTGGAGATAGCGAGTTTCTCAATCTCGACGTATTGCTCCGACATCCGTTGGGCGACTACCAAGAAGAAGACGATCAACAAAAACACGACGTCGATCATCGGCGTCAAATCAGGCGCATCGTTGCTATCGTCGGGTGCCCAACCTTTCATGGCTTATTTGAGCCTAACGAAAAAATAATCAGGCGGGAGGAGGACCTGGGGGAGGCAGATCGGGTCCCGGAGCGGGAGCGGGGGCCATTGGATCGATTCCGGGAGTCAAAGGAGGGCCACCTTCCTCTTCCATGGCATAAGGGTCGCCTTCTTCAGGTTCGGCAAAGGCATCGGGATTACGAGCGGCCCGTACCAAAATGAAAACCATCTCTCCGCATAAACGGTTCACTTCGGCCGCTATGTTGCCGAACTTGGTTTTGTATATAAAAAAGGCGATCAAGGTAGGAATCGCGGTCACGAGGCCCGCAGCTGTAGTCCAAAGAGCGCTCGCGATGTTACCGGCCATGTTTTTGCTGGAATCCCCACCCATTCCTTGGTCCGTCAAAACGTTGAATGCCCCGATCATACCCGTAACCGTGCCTAGCAAACCGATCATCGGGGCAATCGACCCGATGGTATTCAACATATTGATCCAAGTAAAAGGTTTACCTAATTCCACGGAAGAAGCTTCCTCCAATCCCTTTTCGATGGAATCGGTATCCAATTCATCATCTTGGATGCGATCGAGACCTGCCTTGAGGATATTGGTCGCGGGCATCTTGTACTGTTCGCAAAGATCACGCGCGCCATCTACGTTCAAGCGACCGACTTCGCCAAGAATAGGCTCAATGACGTCCTCCTTGACGAAAGCATTCTTACGAATGGCAATACCATTGAAAATGATCAGCCCGATCCCTCCCACGACTAAAAGAATGAAAGGATAGAGGAAAATACCCAGCGCTTCGACCATTTTGCTGCCAAATGACACGTCCGCCGCTAAAGCAGCTGCAACGAAGCCTTGAGGCGCTAAAAAAGCCATCGCGATCAAAAGAAGGAGACAGCGTGAAAAAGAACGGTTTTTGCCGATTTTCATATTTTTGGGAGGTTGTCTTTGCAACGAGTAGGTACTTGGTATGGAAAAAGAGGTCAAATCGTAAAACAGGCTTTAAGGACCACTACTTCCTAATTTATTGGTGGCGATATTAGCCCATTCTTGCCCTTTATAAAAAACCTGCATTTGCCTATAAATGTTTTGGGCAGCTTCCTTATGGGCCTTTTGCTCTTTGGCCTTTTGCTCTTTCTCAGTTGGAGAATCCTTGGCTGAACTGGCCGCCGATTTGCTGAGGTTTTCATATCCGCTGGCTGCAATGAGAAGAGCTTCCGGCAGCCAAGCAAGCCCTACGCGAGAAGAAACGATGCCTTCAGTCACTTCGGTGACGGCTTCATTATAATATTGAACGGCCTTGGTTTGATAGTCTTTCGCTTTCTGCCCTTCTACTGTCAAGGCGACTGTTGAATAACCATTACCATATATCGTGGATTTGTTGGCTCGAAGAAGCTTGTAGAGAGAATATTCGTTGCTTAATCGAGCGGGCGGTTTCTTGTCGATTTCCGAAAGAAAGCTATCGGCATTGGTACGGTAATTCTTTCCTCTGGCTTTCCATGCAAGGGCATTCTTGCTCTTGGCTTTGCTGGGATCGACGGCGGCGTATTCGTCGTAAGCTCCATATAAATTATAGTAACAGTAGATCGGCCAGAGGCGCGCTCTTTCCTTGATTGGGGAATTAGGGAGAGGGGCAATGATAGTGGATAGGCGATTGTAAACCTTGTTCGCGCTGTCGTACTGCTTGATTTCCCTGGATAAGAGAATTTGGGCTTTTTTGATTTCATCCGCTGAAGTCAAAACCCTTCTTCTACCTCCAAGATTGCTTGGGTGGGTTATTTTTTTCCTTTCCCGAGTGGCTTTCTGTGCATTTTCCCGAAGAGAATCCCCCAATCGCAGGCATACTTCATGGTCGTTGCCATTGTTGGCACGCAAATTAATCTTGGTAAACAGCTTGAGCGCGAAATCCTCGTATCTGGCCCCAAGGCTGGCAGTGATCACCTTCGCGATCAAGCCAAGGGCCATGTTGGCAAACTCACGATAACCAGCTTTTTCGAGAGCGTTTAAATTAATGCTGTTCAGGATAATAAGGGCATCGCCATAATTTTCCTTCGCAATCAACAACTTGACGTAAGTCAAGCACTGCTCGTGTATGTTGAAGAAACGGTTGGGCATTTCCAAATAATGAAGCATGGGGTACATCACTGGCTTCATTTTTTGGGCAATGAAGGTGTCGGGAATCCTATGATATTGTTCATCTGCCGCCAAACTCAACGCTTGAACGACATCCTTGGGCCAAGTGTATTGGAAGCCCTTGGGTTGTCCAGGTTCTCCCAAAAGACTCAACTCGTAATTGACTTGGCCAACGCCTACCAAGTTACAATAGATTTTACCCAGTCTGGGATCTATCTTTATCAATTCCATTTTCTTCGTGCTAGTTCCCACGGCAACTTGAACCGGCACCTTGCTTCCAAACTTCTCGAAGGGATTGCTCTGCTGTCCCAAAAGTGGGACAACCGCGAAAATACCAAACAAGAGGGAAACTTTAAGTGTTGATAACTTCATTACTTGGAATCGAATTTTTCTTCCCATGCCTCTTTTTTGGTTCTTAGACTGGCCGAAGCATCGGTATCTCCCAATCTGTCGAAGCAGGATGAAGCGGCTTCGAAGGATTTCTTGACCCATTTCTTGGCGGAAGGAAATCCATTGTAAACCTGGCGGTAGTAATCCGCGGCTTGCACGTATTCTCTTTTTGAATCACGGCACTGTCCCATTAGGTAAAGGGCTTCCGCTCTAGGAAAGACGGTGATATTCTCTCCGATTCTGAGGTTATTGTTCAACGAGACGTCGTATGGCCTCACCTTGCGGGCGGCTATGGTAAGTCGATCATCCTGCATGACCTCGTCGAGGGTTGACTCAGCCTCCATCAGTTTAGCTGAATCATTGTTCGCTTTACCTAGTTGCAATCGCGCATTGCCCAATTTGATTTGAGCTTCGAACACTCGCGGATGGTAGGAAAAGTGACCGTATGCTTGAATGTAATATTGCTCGGCAATACCGAACTTTTTTTTCTCGAATTCAATGTCTCCCAACTCAACCAAGGCGTCAAAGACGAATCCCCCGGATCCCGGGAAGTTTTGGACTATTTTCCGGAGTGCTTGGGTGGCGATGTCCGAACGACCATCTTTTGCTAGGGAACGCCCCATCCAAAGAAGAACGCTCGGACTGGCATCGTTGAAATCATCACTTGAAGGTGAATGAGGAGGAATATCCGCGCCGATTTCATCGAGAATCCACAGCATACGTAACTCGAAGGTTTTCTGGCCGGCGTTTTGAGCAGCCGATAATAGTTGTCTGAATTTTTTTTCGGGAGCCAAGTCGCCATTGGGATCAAATTGATTGTTGTATCCCTCGAATTCCTTCAGTTTCCGGGCAATCCATGATTTCTCCTTGTCTGATTCGTTTTTGATAGCAACGCGGTAGCTCATGACGTGATTGCGAACGTCGACGTCCACTCCTGGAAATTCCTTGTTCAGCCAAGGTATAAGATCCCTTCTATTATTGAGTGTTGCCTGCACGGTGGAATTGGGACCGTCGAGGGTATTGAGCAAAGCGATCGTATGTTTGTACTTATTGCTATATAAATCATATTTTTCACGGTAAATCTTGAGGATTTCATCCGTTCCGACACTGGTGGGGTCGTTTCCAAATTTCTCAATGTCCTTGGAATATTCTTGTAGCATTTTACCCGGGAGTTCCTGTTTCTCGTAAGCTAGCCCAACCCTGTGAGTGGCCTGGGACATCTGGGCTCCCTTCAAATCTTGGTACTTCGCCTTGTATTCCTCGAAAAGTTTACTCGATTCTTGGTAAAAGAAGAGAGTGATAGCATCGAAAAGCTCACCGAAAGCGACCTTGTCGTCCTCGTTTGTGTCGGCTTTAGAGAAAGGGATGTCACTCAAGCGTCTCAGACTGGAATATTCCGCTTTGGACAGAGATTCGTCTTTGTCCGAGTCCGCCTCGGTAAACATTTTCTCGGCAAGCACCTCGGGATTTTCGGCTACTTGCTCGAGAAGGTCTCCCTCGTTGAAAGTGGCGTCGTTGACGATGCGGGGATCATTGGGGCCAAGGGAACGAGCCTTGATGTAGTAATTTCGCGAGCTGTCGATTTGCTCCAAGCTGGGTTGCTCACGAGGGCCCAAGCTGCTGGTCACGATATCCCCCAAGCATAAATTGGCTTCCGCAGCCTTGGGGTCATCGGGATATTTCTCCAGGAAGGCCTTGAACATTCGGCGCGCATTGGGGTAATCGGAAACACCTTGGTAGGTGATGGCAAGAAAGTGGGTGGCGTCCTTGAGTAAATCTTGATCGGGATGCGTGCGAGCGCCGCCATTCGCCCAATCGGAATTGATATCCTTGGCGCTGCTGCTTGAAACCACCGAGCCCCCGCCTTGTTGGTCGGAAACTTTCCATTTCGAACCATCATACCACAAGAAGAATCCTTCGCCTTTGTTGTCCTTGGATTCAGTGGTATAAACAGGTTGACCGTTAAGTTTCTCACCCACGGCCAAGTAAACGCCGTTGGGATCAGGTGGTTCGGGTTCCTCCTCGGGGATCTCGGTTTCCTCTTCGGTAACCTCTGCGGGAGTAGAGGCTTCCGACTTCTCGGTCTTATTTTCTTCGTTGGTTTTTTCAGGTGTTTCTTCATCGCCACCGCAACCGCCCAAGAGGAGTAACCAAGGGAAAAGCAAAACTAGTACGCGGAGTTGGCTCATTCGTTCTCTTCTTCAGGAGGTTCTGCAGGCTCCGGCTCCGGCTCCGGAGGATTGGTCGGTTGAGTCTCGGGTTCCCCCTCCTCGGCGGATTCTTCTTCCTGAACGGTCATGTTGCGCACGCTCACGCCGACGACTGCCTCGAAATAGGGCTTGGCCATGGCAAAGCCGTTCTCGACGCGATCGTCCGAAATAAAGGCAAATCCCACGTAATAAGAGCAGGCGCCGAGCGCAGGGCAAACCTTGAGGCAATTTTTATCGTTGAGGTATCCAAGGGAGGGGTTGACCTTGCCGTCCTTGATCCCGGCAAACTTGAGAAAGAGGTCATCGTATTGTTCGCGCGCCAAGTAAGTGGATCCCATCATGTTGATGATGTTCTTGGTATAGACGTGATCCGGAGTGATTTTCATGAAGTTGTCGCAAAGGGAAAAGAACTTGCTGTAGAACTCCTCACTTTCCTCCTTGAGGGCCTGTTTGTCAGCGGTTGACATGCTGGCGTCGCTGGTGGACTCTTTCTCCAGCCTTCTGGCTTCATCGAGATAGGATTTCGCAAGGATGGAAGTGATGTCTGAACGATATTTCGTCCATTTCTTGTTGGAGATGTAGTCCGTGCCCAGTTCGATCACCCGGGTCGAGGCCTTGACCTTATTTGCGGAAGTAAAGGCAGCGAAGATGAAGTTTTCGACCATCTCGTGATTAGGCGCGTCCTTGTATAACCAATAAAAGGCCCAAAACGCTTCCCAGTTTCGATCGACGTCCTTGAAGTTCTCAGCCTTGCGCCAGCGCAAGGTAGTGGTGTAGGAGTCCATCGACTTGACCGAATCGATGTGCCCTTGCGCAACGTTGAGCTTCACCGCGATCTGATTGAGCGCGTCTTGGTAGGTTTCCTTGCGGCGTGGGGTCAGAATCCTGTCGTTTGCCTTGAGATAAGCCTCCATCTCCCTTTGCTGGGTCTTGAGTCGGGCAAGACGCTCGGCGTAATAACCTTCGATCTCCTCCGTCGTCATGGTCAAGGCTAGTAAAAGCGATGCTTTGACGAAAGCCTTTGTGGCCTCCGCGCTATCTCCTCCTTGACGGGCCGAGACCCCGTCCTCCTTATGATACATGGCGCCCTTGTAGAGATTGACGTTAAGGCGTAAGTCGTAACGCGCAGGAGTATCGCCTGCGAGATAAGGGAGAAGACCATCGACCTTCTGCAATTTCGAGCGGTCCTTTTCAGCCAGGGTGATGTACATTTCGGTGAGACAGGAGACACCGTAGGCGAGATAATCTTCGTGGTTGGCTTTGTCGGCCTCTTCCCTGAGCGTGATGAAAGCTGTTTCTCCGTTCGCCCAGTCCTGTTCAATGTGGTAGCATTGGGCCAAACCGAAACGAAGATCTAGAATGCGACTGGCTTTCTTGATTTTGGACAAGAATTTCCCTTTGGGATCGAGGAGTTTCTCGATATCAATGGCAGCGGCCCGGAAATCATTCAGCGCTCGCAGGCAAACGGTTCGTTTCTCCAAGGCTTCCAAGGCTTTGGCATCTTCGGGAAATTTTTCCGCGAAAAACCCGAAGGCCTTGGCCGCCTTGCGAAGATCCTGCTTGTCGTTGGACTTGGCGAAAGTCTGTAAAAAGGCAACTCCTCGAATGAAGCCGAATTTCTGCAAGGCATCCTTGATTTTCGGATCCTTGTTATCCTCGAAACGTAGTTCGAGCTCATCAAGGTAAGGGGCTACTTCGGCGAATTTGCCTTCCGCGATCAATTTATCCGTTTGCCCCGTGATAAAACGCAAAGGCATATTTTCCAACTTGACTGCTTGGCCATGCGCGAAAACGCCCGCAAAAAGGGCTATCGTCGCAATAATGCGCGACGGTTTCATTTGATTGGCTAGTTTATTGGGCAATGAACCTAGCATCGGTGCCGATTGTTCAAGGGAAAGATACCTTAGATCAAAGCCTTGAGAGTTGGTGGCGGCAAGCCTTTTTTACGCAATCCGTGAACGAGTTCTAGTCTACGCAACAAGGGCAATCCGAGACCCAGTGTCCGGGAGAAATCTCCTTGAGCCCGATTTCCCGGTCGACGCTTTCCTCGTATTTGGGTGCGGACACACGGTGACCGAAGGCGCATCCGGGAGGTGGATCAATGGGAGACGGCACGTCTCCCTCGATGGGTTCGTGTTCGCGCTTGGCCGAGGGATCGGGAATCGGGATAGCCGAAAACAACGCCTTGGTGTAAGCGTGCCTTGGGTTGTCATAGAGTTCGTCGGCCGCAGCCAACTCGACGATTTTGCCCAGATACATCACGGCTATGCGATCCGAAACGTGTTTCACCACGGCGAGGTCATGAGAAATGAAGAGGTAAGACAAACCGAAGTCACGCTGCAGTTCCATAAGGAGGTTGAGAACCTGGCTCTGGACGGAGACGTCGAGGGCGGAAACCGGTTCGTCGAGTACCAACAGATCGGGGTTGACCGCCAAGGCGCGGGCAATGCCGATTCGTTGGCGCTGCCCCCCGGAAAACTCGAAGGGAAATTTTCGAGCTGCCGATTTCGGCAAACCCACGCGCTCCAGTAAATCCTCCACGCGCTCTCGTCGCTCTTCGCGCGTTCCGATTTTCTGGATCAACAAAGGTTCCGAGATAATTTCTCCTACCGACATTCGCGAGTCGAGCGACTCCGCGGGATCCTGGAAAACCATCTGTACGTCTCGGCGAAAAGGCTTCATTGCATGACGCAAAGAGGTGAGTTCCACCCCCTTGAAACGAATGCTACCCGCGGTCGGTTCATGGAGCCTCACGATGGTTTTACCGAGCGTTGTCTTCCCGCAACCACTTTCTCCCACCAAACCCAAGGTTTCGCCCTCCTTGATTTCCAGGTTCACGTCATCCACTGCCTTGCATGAGGCAACCGCGGTTTGAAAGATCCCTCCTTTCACCGGGAAATGCATTTTCAATCCATCGATACGGACAAGGGATTCCTCATCTTCTTGGGGCTTTATGTCTTCACGTACGTCCTCCACCACGCCCACCACGTAGATCCAAAGCGCAGCGTTCCAAACCAACAACAAACTGCAAGCCGTGACCGCCAACGCCACCACCACCTTGGCGGTAGTCCATTCCAGCTGCAACCCGATGAACGCAACCAGCCAAACGACAAGCAAGGTCATCACGCCCCATTTCAAGGATTGGCTCCAAACCTTGAGCAACTTGTGTTTTTTCGATACCCAAAGGGCGTTGCGATAGGAGGAATGCCACAACCAAGCGACGTAAACGGACCAGACCAGGCCAAGGACAGGAATCAAGACGGGCCAAAGGGTCTGTGGAGAATTCTCCCGGTACTCCTTGGGCAATCTTTTTTCCGACAAATACACCAAGGCAACGGAAGGCAATCCGCGCAAGACCACGTCCTGCAGGCAATCAAACAGAATCTCGAAAAACATGGTCATGTGTTCGAAAGGCCCAAGTTCCCGTCAGGCAAAAATAGGTTGGAGAAGATCGACTTCATTGGTTCAGGTGCATGCGGGACAGGTTTCCAAAAAGCGTCCACGGCCCACTTGTTCGTAAGCAGGTCGTGTTGCAACGGTCTCTCCTTCACGATCCATTCTTTGGCAAAAACGACAGCCATCGACGAACTCGTGGATCGAGGCAACTTGGCCAGGAATGGTCTTCAGTTCGGTTTTACGCTTGTTCGACAAGCGAGGGATGGAAGAAAGCAGGCCCTTGGTATAGGCATGCTTGGGTTTGGAAAACAGCGCCTTCACGGGAGCCCGTTCCACGATACGACCCGCGTACATCACCACCACTTCGTCACACTGCTCGGCGATCACCCCGAGATCGTGCGTGATCAACAAGGTGGCCATGCCTCGTTCCTTTTGCATCTTGGACATAAGGTCGAGAATCTGGGCCTGCACGGTGACGTCCAAGGCCGTGGTCGGTTCGTCGGCAATGAGCAAGTCGGGATCACAGCACAAGGCGATGGCGATCATCACTCGTTGCCTCATGCCGCCGGAAAGCTCGTGCGGGTAGTCGGAAATCCGTCTCTCAGGAGCCGGAATACCAACGGCGTCCAGCAACTCAACGGCTCGCTGGAGAGCTTCCTGGTGGGTGGTCTCGCGATGCAGGAGTAGGGATTCGGTAATTTGCTTACCCACCCGCTGGACGGGATTCAAGGCAGCCATCGGTTCTTGGAAAATCACCCCGATTTCGTTTCCACGCACCTTGTACAAAGTTTCAGGATCGGCGCCGCGGAGTTCACGATCATTGAATCTTATGCTTCCGCTCAAGACCTGCCCCGAAGGTTTCGGGAGAAGATCCACGATCGACATTGCGGTGACGGTCTTGCCGCATCCAGACTCACCCACGATCCCCAAGGTGCGGCCTTTATCCAATTCGAAGGAGACGCCATCCACTGCCTGCACCAAACCCTCCTCGGTTTCAAAGCCTGATTCCAGGCTCTCGATCTCCAGCAATTTACTCATTGGAATTCGGTTTTGGGTTTCCTTGGCTGAACACACGATACCTATCCTTGGTCGCCTCCACCTCGGGAAAGGTCTTGCCCGAACGCTTGGCGGCTTCCGTCTCGCGTTTCACGTCTTCGTCGATCCAATAGACGTAGCTTTCAAAGGGGACATAGTAACTAGGTGGGCAAAATTCGGTGCTTTCACAATCCGGCCATCGCACCCAGCGCCAACAACCGACGCGAACGAACTCCATCATGTAACCGGGAACGTAAACCCCCGAGTCATGGATGATTTGCTGCATTTCGTGGGCATATTCCTCCAATTCGTCCTCACTCCGGGCGTTGCGGTAAGCGGAGGCAAGCTGATCCATCCTATCGTCCTTGAAGGAAAACACGTTGTTCGTGTTGTGCTTCAATTGTCCTTGCTCGTCATAGGCGTTGTTGGAGTGGAAATACTCGAAGTAACGAGGGTAAGGCGGTCGGAACCCCCAACCTGAAAAGACGGCTTGGTGCTCTTTCTGCATTTCTTTCTTGTAGACCACGGTGTGGTCGAGGAAATCCAAGACGAGATCCAGTCCCGCTTTGCGGGCCTCCTCTTGGAGAATCAACATCATCGCCTTGCGGGTAGGATTGTTGGAGCAAGTCAATATCACTTCCAAGCGTTGTCCGTTTGCGTGATCAAGAATACCATCGTTGTCCTTGTCGACCGAGTAACCCGCCTTGGCAAAATGTTCCTTGGCCTTGGTGATGGAAAAAGGACGAGCCATCACCTTGGGATTATCGAATCGTCCATACCCCTTGGTCCATCCAGGCAAGCGAGTGGCGTCTCCACGGAAAACGACGTCGATGACCTTTTGCCAATTGGCCGCGTAACATATGCCCAACCTCACGTCCTTGTTGTCCAAGGGAGGTTTGGCTGAATTCAAGTAGAGTGACCAAGGAATGCGGGGAAAGCGATTATACCAAGTGTAGCGCTCCACGTAACCATTGAAGACGGGAGGCATTTCCGATTTCTGGTACCAATATTCGGGCAAGGTGATGGGGAAATAATCGATTTCACCGGCTCGGAACAGTTCCCACGCCTTGGAACGATCCCTCACCACGGTATAACGAAGGCGATCCACGTTGAATCGGTACTTGAAGAATTTCTTGTCCTTGGCCCACCAGTCGTTCACTCGGCTCAAGGTAATCGAGACACCCTTGACCAAGTCACCCGGTTTGACGGTATAAGCCGCGGTGGTCGGAGGAATCTTCCACTGGTAGCGCGTCTTGTAATCAGGTCCGTATTCTTCGTAGAAATGAGGGGGGGAAGGCGGTACGTTGGCATAATAGGCCAATTTCGGTTTCGGTTCCGGCAACGTAATCGCAATGATTCCCTCCCCATAGGTCGTGAACTGCGCGAATTGCTCCCGGAGGTACTGCTTGAACCATGGCGTGACGACGTTATCGGAAGCCCTCAGGTACACCCACCACATGAAATCCTTTGCCTTGACCGGGACACCATCATTGTACGCGGCATCGGGGTGAAGCCTAAAGAATACGGTTTTGTTGTCCTCGCCATAAGCCCACTCCTTAGCCACTCCGGGAATCACTTCACCGGTTTCGGGATGCAGCTCGATCAGACCAACCTCTATGTTGTCGTAAAGCTCGCCCCGGAAGGAATTGTTGGAGTTGGGTCCAAAAGGTCGGATGGTGGGAGGGAAGGAGGAAATAAAATACCTGAAAGTCCCCCCTTTCTTGGACGCCGGGTCGCCAATCTCCGGTTGTTCCATACCGTTTTGCCAAATAAGGTTGGTTGGCAAATCCGCTTCGGTCTTGAATTGGAAATAGTCGCCCATCTCCCGACGCGCCTTCATGCGGCTGAGAATCTTCTTGTCCCCAGCACTGATCCTAGCCGTCTCGTTCTTGTCGAGCGAACCATTCTCGTCGCCATCGTATTTCTTTTCGATGGCTCCCACTTGTTTGGCCAGCCAATTTCGGATGTAACGATTGTAATCGGGGTACCAGGCATCGAAGTCGGCTTTCGCGGCTTGGTTTTCGTCGAATTGTTGGCATCCTCCGGCACCCAACATGATGACTAGAACGAAAACTACATTAAGGTGTCTCATCGTACTAGCGGTAATAACTGAACTTCTTGGGATCGAAAGCCTCTCGTACGGCCTCGCCCACAAAGGTGATCAAGATGAGTAAACTAACCAATGCCAGGAAAGCCGAGGTCACCAACCAATAGGCGGAAAGGTTATCCAAGCCATCCTTCAGCAACTGTCCCCAACTGGCATAACTGGGGGGTAAACCAAAACCCAAGTAATCCAGGGAGGTGAGGGCCAGCACGAGTCCCGAAACGGAGAACGGGATCAAGGTCACGATGATGGCTAATGAGTTAGGTAAAATATGTCGAAAGAGAATCCTTGGCGTGGATGCCCCGATCACCCGACTCGCCGCGACGTAGTCACGAGACTTTTCCTTGAGAGCCGCCGTGCGCATCAAATAGGTCATGCCCATCCAGCCGAACACCAAAAGGATAAACAAGATGAGCCACAAACCCGCGGATTCCTTCATTTTCGGGGGAACCGCGGTGCTTGCAATCATGACCACGAAAAGAAAGGGCACGTTGGACAAGATCTCGATGAGGCGCTGCACGACCAAGTCGAAGGTTCCTCCGAAAAAGCCCATCAGTAGACCTACCGTGATTCCGATTGCATAGACGAGGGGAATGTAAATGAGAGCGGCCTTGAAATTGACCTGCAACCCCCCGAAAAGGTAAGCGACGACGTCGTAACCTCTAGAGTCGGTTCCCAGGTAATGAGGGTTTTCCTCACCCCACGTGGGTGGGGACGGACTGTAATGAACCTGACGCAAACCAACCGAGTCCTGATCGAGGAAAGCCTGCAGGTCGCCTTCTCCGTTCCAAGTTTCCGAATCGGCCACGAGTGCACCCTTGGAATATTCCGCCCGGTACACGGAAGATCCGGCTCGATCCCAACCTTGAACCGGCCCGTCCTTCAAGCCTTTGCGAAAACGAAACTGCAAATGCTTGCGCTCGGGTCGCGAGAGGTCGTAGACGAGAGATCCCAAGCCGAAGAACTCTTTGCCATCGTCCATGACCAAACCGTCCTCTTCCTCGAGTTCAGTAGACACAGCCGTAATGGAATCATTGGTCGGGGCATAGGAAAGAAGAGGCATGATCGCAAAATCGGAACCTGCGTCCTCGGCGAATTTCGACTGGAGAGCGCGATAATTGGGAGCAGTCTTTGCGGCATCGCCTTCGAGCCCGAACTGTTCGCCCTTTTCAATTTCCTTGGTAAAGGCGGGAAAGTACCATTCGCCGTCGTATTTCACGGCCAAGGCCTCGTTGCCTACCAAGGCATGATCGAGAGAAGCTACTGCGGCCAAAGCCAGAATGGCGAGGAGAGAATAATAACCGCGCTTGATTGACTTGAAACGCTCAATACGGCGCGCAGTGATGGGGGTAAGACGAAATTTCTTGCTGAAAAACAGTGCAATCCACAACCCGAAAGCAAGAAATGAAAACGTGGCCAACCATCCAAACCATGGGAATTTTTCGCCCCCATCCAACTCCAAGTGCAAAAACCCAATTTGTTCACTCAGGGTAAAGGGAAAGCGAACCGTCGGAAATTGAAACCCAAACCATTGGCCCACTGCGCCTAGAAGGGCGCCGACAATCAAAATCCAGCCAAATAACCTGAGCATCGGGTTGTTAGTTGAATTTCACTCTCGGGTCCACCATGGCCACGATCAAGTCAGACAGAATGTTTCCAAGCACCAGTAAAAAGGCAGCCACCGTCAACGTGCCCATGATCACCGTCTGATCCCGACCCAGCAAAGCTTGGTACTGCAATAAGCCGAACCCCTGAATATCGAACACCGTCTCGATCAAGATGCTTCCCGCGACCAACATGGTGATCAATTGTCCCAGGGTAGAGGCGATGGGTATGAACGAATTTCTGAAAGCATGCTTGAAAACGGCGCTGCGAAAGGAAACCCCTTTCGAGACCGCGGTTCTCACGTAATCGGCCGCCAAATTGTCCATCAAGTTGTTCTTCATCATCATGGTGAGCCATGCGAAGCTGCCCACCACATAACAAAGAAGAGGTAATATCGTGTGATGAGCCAAATCGAGGATTTGGGCTCCCAAGCTCATGCTGTCGAAGTCCGGATCCGTTAACCCGAACATGGGAAACCAACCCTCTCGAGCTCCCAAGTAAACAAGCATGACCGATCCCAAGGCGAAACCCGGTATCGCATACCCAACGAAAATCAGCACGGAAGTAAGGTTGTCGATCGCAGTGCGGTGCTTGATCGCCTTGAGGATTCCCAAGGGCAGGCAAATGCCGTAAGTCAGTATGGCGGTCAGGATTCCAAAATACAAAGCCACCGGAATACGGCTCTTGATCAAATCCCAAACAGGGTCGCCGAAATTGGTCGATAAGCCGAGATTACCTTGGAGCAACCCTTCGAATCGGGTTTTGAAGACAACCGTTCGATCCGCGTATTCCGGAGCCTTTTCGGCGTCTTCTCCCGAACGCTGGACCCAACGGTCCTGCCGATCGCTCTCCGTCTCTATCCTCACTTTCCAACCATCATCCTCAATGGACTTGTCGTTGTCCATGTAGGTCGCCGAGGTGACTTCGACGCCGTTGCGCTTGATCAAGGCTTCGCGACCCGTTCCCTTCAAGAGAACGATGGTTTCGTTCTTCGGATCCTTGATCAGGTCCTGGCCTACCTTTTCCATCCCGAGGGGCACAAATTCCGACTTGCTCAACAGACGTTCACGCGGCGACAAGCCCAACCATTGCAAATAGGCCACCATGATCGACTTGTCGTATCCATATTCCTCCTCCAACTCCTCCACCTGTTCCTCACTCATGCCCCCACCGGCCTGCCCACTGCCAGAGCCTCCTTCCTCGGTTGCTTTCTGAGCTTCGTTCAACGCTCTTTCCACGGGTCCACCCGGGGCGAAGCGCGTGATCACGAAAACCAGCAGGGTAACGCCCAACAAGGTCGGCGGAATCAACAGGAAACGGCGTATGAAATAATCACGCATGTAGGCGTTCGCGTTGCATCATTGGCATGAAAAATCTGAGGGATAAAAGAAACGGCTAAGGCAAACAGGGTTCGAAAGCCAATCTTTTTCGAGCAGGCCAAACTCCTCCGACAATTGTCTTTTGCTTGCCAAGGTTACTTTTTCGCCCACTTATCGACGCATCGAACTCGACCACGGCAAACGAGAAAAGCGTATCCTCCTCAAGGCATGGGCAGGCTGCCTAATGGCCTTCTGTTGCCTTGCGGGGTGTGGTGGCGAAACCGAGGTGGAAAAGGCAACCAGTGAGGGAATCCTCATCATGGGGAACTCCTCGGAACCCAAGGGGATAGATCCTCACATCGTCAGCGGTGTCTTGGAAAACAACGTCATACGCTCGTTGTTCGAGGGGCTCGTCATCGAGCACCATTCGAAAAACGGAGAATACCTCCCTGGTGTTGCCAAAAAAGTCGAACACGACGGAAACAGTACGGTATGGACCTTTCACTTGAGGGAGGAAGCTCGATGGTCGGATGGCGAACCGCTCACCTCGGAAGACTTTATGTTCTCTTTTCAGCGAATCCTCACGCCCAGCCTCGGATCGGACTACTCCTTCATGCTGTATTATATCGAAGGAGCCGAGGATTTCCACAAAGGCGAGACCACTGATTTCACGACCGTGGGCGTGACCGCTCCCAATGACCACACCTTAAGGGTGAAATTGCGTGGCCCCTTACCCTTTTTGCCCGAAATCACCAAGCACTATACTTGGTTTCCGGTGCCCAAGCACATCGTATTGGATCACGGCAAGATGGGCGAACCTTTCACGGACTGGACCAAGCCGGGCAACTTGGTTTGCAACGGCCCTTTCAAGCTTAAGTCATGGCGAATCAACGATCATATAGAAGTCGAGCGAAACCCTGAATATTGGGATGCTGAAAACGTCGGGATCAACGGCATTCGCTTCCTTCCCATCAATAATAGTTACACCGAGACCCGAATGTTTTTCAGTGGCCAGTTGCACCTCACCTACCGCGTACCCCCGGAAATGATCGCCTACTCGGCCGAGCATTACCCCGAAAACCTACGGACGGAACCTTGGATCGCCACCTATTTCATTCGTTGTAACGTGGATAGAGACGCCTTCAAGGACAAGCGAGTCCGCAAGGCCTTCTCGATGACCATCGATCAACAGTCGATCATCGACAACGTCACGCTAGGAAAGCAACTGCCCGCGACGGGGATAGTCCCCGCCTTTGGTGACTATCCAGCCTCTAAACAAGTCTCTTTCAACCCTGAAGCCGCCCGCAAACTGCTGGCAGAGGCCGGATATCCCAATGGCGAAGGATTGCCGGACATCGAATTCCTGACCACGGATCAGGATTCAGCAAAGGCTTTGGCGGAAGCCTTGCAAGCGATGTGGTTGGAACACCTCGGCGTAACCATCAAGATTCGGCAACTGGAATGGACCACCTACCTGGACACGATGTTCAAACAGGAATACGACTTGGCAGCCGGAGGTTGGGTTGGTGATTACCTGGATCCCTTGACCTTTTTGGACATGTGGATTGAAGGTGGCGGCAACAATCGTACCGGTTGGAGCAATGAAAAATTCGAGGCTCTCCTCGCCGAAGTGCAAAAGACCGGTGACAAAGGTCTTCGATACAAAAAGTTGAAGGAAGCGGAGGATTTGTTTCTCGAGGAAAGACCGGTGCTGCCAATCTATTGGTACACCCGCAACTACTTGATCAGTCGGGACGTTCAGGGCTGGAATCCACTGATCTTGGACAATCACCCCTACAAGTTCCTCAAACTGGAAAGCGCGGACTGACCAATGCTGCGTTTCATCGCCAATCGTTTCCTGCAAGGGATCATCGTACTGATCGCCCTTTACACGATCACTTTCTTCCTGATCAAGGCGATGCCCGGAGACCCCTTTACCGGGGAGAAGAACATCGCTGAGGAAACCAAGGAACTCATGCGTGAAAAGTACGGTTTGAACGACAGTGTGTTCACGCAATACTTCCTCTACTTGAAGAATGTCTTCACGGAAGGCAGTCTCGGAATCTCAACCAGTAAAGCGCATTCGGTAAACGAGATGATCGGGCAATCCTTCCCCGTGTCTTGCGTGCTTGGAATCACCGCTTTGCTGATCGCAATCGCAGTAGGCGTACCGTTGGGAGTCGCCTCAGCAGTTCGTCAGAACAGTTGGATCGATTACTCGAGCATGGCATGGGCCATGATAGGGATCTGCGTGCCGGCGTTCACGGTAGGGCCGATCCTGCAGATTTTCCTAGCCATGAAATTGCCGCTCTTCAACGTAGCGGGCTGGTCATCGCCCCGTGACGTCGTGTTACCCGCGATCACCCTCGGCTTGGTTACAACGGCTTACATCGCCCGGTTGACGCGCAGTGGAATGCTGGAAATTCTCTCCCAAGACTACATTCGCACTGCCCACGCCAAAGGTCTTCCCATTTCCCGTGTGGTTATGAAGCACGCCCTGCGAGGCGGTTTACTACCAGCGGTTGCCTACATTGGTCCTGCTTTTGCCGCCCTGATCAGCGGCTCTTTCATCGTTGAAACAATCTTTCAAGTACCTGGAATGGGGCAACACTTCGTCAACGCGACGAAAGCTCGCGATCCTTTCCTTCTGCAAGGCGTCGTGCTGTTCTTTGGATTGCTCATTGTAATCATGAACCTAGCGGCCGACATTCTCACCGGCCTCCTCAATCCGCGTGTCCGCCTAACCCAAGAATGAACAATTCGACAAATAGCGATGCGCAACGCGAGGTGGGTAATTCACTTTGGCGAGATGCCTTCCTGCGCATGCGAAAAAATCGTTTGGCTTTGGTTAGTTTCTGGCTCGTCGTTTTGATGCTGGCTTTCTGTTTCGTGGTCGCTTGGTTCTGTCCCAATCCAGACAAGATAGACCTCGATAACAAGTTTTCAGGACCTTCCGCATCCCATCTACTGGGAACGGATCAACTCGGACGTGACATTTTCTCACGAACGTTATTTGGAGGGCAAATCTCATTACTTGTCGGATTCGTCGCCACCACGGTCGCCATTGGAATTGGAATCGTTGTTGGAGCAGCATCCGGATATGCAGGCGGGCGCACGGATGCGATTATCATGCGTAGCGTCGATACACTCTTCGCCATCCCCTTCCTGGTGGTCGTCATAGTTCTTCAGGTGGTGATTGCCGAGTGGACGAAAAATGCCTCGGGATGGATTGTGGAGAACTGGGATTGGGACAAGAAGTTGACTAGTCGCATAGCCAACATCATTCCGCTTTTCATTGCGCTAGGACTCTTTGGTTGGCTGACCTTGGCTCGGATCGTCCGAGCCCAGGTTCTCAGTCTCAAGGAACAGGAGTTCGTGGAAGCGGCAAAAGCACTGGGGTACACGCGGATGCGGATCTTGTTCCGACACATCATACCAAACACTCTCGGGCCAACGGTCGTGTATGCCACGCTCACCGTTCCAGGCTTCATCATGTACGAGGCAACCCTCTCCTACCTCGGCTTGGGGGTGGAAGCTCCAAACAGTTCATGGGGCATCCTGATACGCGATGGGGCCAATTTCCTCGAGACTGAACCCCAGTTGCTGATCATCCCCGGCCTCTTCTTTTCCCTCACGCTTCTCGCCTTGAATTTCCTCGGGGACGGCCTCCGCGACGCCCTCGATCCCAAGGCATCCAAGGATTAGACATGAGCCTGCTTGAAATACAGAACCTGAAGACCTACTTCCATACCCGGGCGGGCACGACGCGGGCCGTGGACGACGTTTCCTTCTCGCTCGAAAAAGGAGAGATCGTGGGCGTCGTCGGTGAATCGGGTTCGGGCAAGTCGGTCACCTGTCACAGCATACTGGGCCTTCTTCCGCAACCGCCGGCCAAGATCGAGGGAGGCGTCGTCACCTTCGACGGCGATGAACTCCTCGACATGCCCCCTCCCCTACTCCGGGCCATACGCGGAAAACGAATTTCCATGGTCTTCCAAGACCCCATGAGTTGCCTCAACCCCTACCTGACCATCCTCGATCAAGTGGCCGAGCCCATTCTCATCCATGAAGAGGTTACAAAGGAGGAAGCCGAGCAACGGGCCATCGAGATGATGAAGAAAGTGGGTATCCGCGACGCCGAAAAAAGAGCCCGTTCCTACCCTCATGAGTTTTCCGGCGGCATGCGCCAACGCGCCATGATCGCGATGGCCTTGGTCACCAACCCGGACGTTCTTCTCGCCGACGAACCAACCACCGCCCTGGACGTGACGGTGCAAGCTCGCATACTCCGTTTGTTGCGCGACCTGCGCGACGACTTGGGCGTAGGCGTCATCTTCGTCTCGCACGATCTCGGCGTCATCGCCGAGGTAGCCGACCGAGTAGTCGTGATGTACCAGGGGAAGGTCGTGGAGCAAGGCGAGGTGTTGTCCATTTTCGAAAACCCGTCCCATCCCTACGTGAAGGGATTGCTCGCTTGCAGGCCTACCTTCGAGACGAAATTTCGCATCCTTCCAACGGTAGACGATTTCCTCGATACCGAGGAGGCGGAAGATGGATCAATTACCATAATCGAGCGTCCCGACGTCGGTAAACGCCTGGCTGCCCTCGAACGAGAATCGGAAACGAACGAAGCCGATGGTTCGGACCTTCCCGACGTTCTTCTGGAAGTGACGGACCTCAAGGTGCACTTTTCCAGCGGAGGCGGTTTCTTCGGTAAGCCTCATGAAGTGGTGAAAGCGGTAGACGGCGTGAACCTGACCGCCCGACGCGGACAAACCTTGGGACTGGTTGGCGAATCCGGTTGCGGCAAGACGACCATCGGTCGAGCCATCCTGCGCTTGGTCAAACCAACCGGCGGATCCATCCTGTACGATGGAACCAAACTGTTGGAGGTACCTCCCAACGAATCACTTTCCTACCGGAAGCGCATGCAAATCATCTTTCAGGATCCTTACGCCTCTCTCAATCCACGACTTACCATCGAGCAAGCCCTCATCGAACCCATGACCGTCCATGGTCTGGGCGCCGATCGCCACGAACGCAGGGATCGCGTAGTCGCTCTCCTCGAGGAAGTCGGCCTGTCCGCCAGCCACCTCCTACGCTATCCGCACGAATTTTCCGGCGGACAACGCCAACGCCTTTGCGTAGCAAGAGCCCTTGCGCTGGAGCCCGAGTTCATCGTCTGCGACGAATGCGTCAGCGCCATGGACGTATCCGTACAGGCCCAAGTGCTCAACCTCTTGCGGGAGCTACAGGAGAAGCGAGACCTCACTTATCTTTTCATTTCCCATGACTTGAGCGTGGTGAAATTCATGTCCGACGAAGTCGCCGTGATGGAAGCGGGGCAAATCGTGGAACAAGGTTCCGCGGAAGAGCTCTACCGGAACCCGAAGAAAACCTATACGCAGGAACTACTCGACGCCGTGCCGCGAGGAGACTTGGAATCCCTGCAGGCTCGGTTCAAAGGCTAAGCCTTGGTTCCCTGCTGCTTTTCCCTGACGGCGGAAAAAAGAAATTGCTGGGCAAGCCCGGCAAAGCGCCCGAAGTGGGCTCGTCCGAAAGCGGCCAACTGCTCCAGTCGCCAATCCTTCAGTCCGTAGCCGGATGCCATGACCTTGGCGATCCAAGTATCCACGGGGAAAGCTTCCCGTTTGCCCGCCCCGAAAAGCAGGGCGCAATCAGCCACCTTGCCTCCTACGCCTGGGAGTTTCATGAGTTTTCCCCGGGCTTGCTCGTAGGTGGCCTCTTCGACTTCGGAAAAAAAATCGGGCTCTTCGGCAAGCATCCGGGCAGTTTGGGTGACGTATTTCGCGCGGTAACCCAATTTCAAGGCCCTTAGTTCCTTTTCGGAAACCCGAGCGAGTCGTTCCCATGTTGGCAATGCGTAGATTCCAGGAACGATTTCCTCGCCATATTTCTTGGCCGTGAGCTCGCAGAGTTCCTTGATTTGGGGGATGCTCTTGACAGTGCTGAGGAGAAAAGCGAACAAGGCCTCGCCCAAGGGTTGTCTCAGTATTCGCAAGCCATGAAAGCGTTCCATGGCATTGGCCAGAAAGCGATCACTTCTCCAAGGCAACTCGTCGATGATCTCCTCGTAAGGGGGATCGAAGGCAAAATACCGCAGCACTTCCTCGCGGTTCACGGAAACTTGCTTAGGACGGCGCCATTCCAACCTTTCCCCCTGGAGGCACACCTCAACCAGGTTTTGGCCCCATATGCCGGTCCACGAACCGGATTCGTTTAGGCGCCAGCGAAAGGCTTGACCACCGTCCAAGGTTTCGGCAAGCGAACGATCGCTAAAAGAGGTATTCGCGCCGAGACTTCGCCATGGCGTGAAAACGAGAGATTCGCTAGAGTAATGCAAAGGAAACGCTCGCTTCTACGGACGTTCCCACAGGAAGCTCTTGCGCTCCAAAACAACTTTTCCGTCGGCAGTTTCCAAGGTGAACTTCCAGGCCACGGGGCGAGCCTTGGGATCAGGCCAGTCGGAACCGGTCAGACCCACGAAGAGATCCTTTCCCTTGGTCCGATCGTTCGGCACCGCTACGCGATGTTCGACTGCGTCCGGAGCTGTGGGTGCAATTACCTGCCAACGAGCCACGAGGTCGGGCGGCAATTTCCTTGTAGAATCCTTGAGCGAAAGGATGAGGTAAAGGCCCGCGCGCGATTCAGGCTTGGAGCGACAGATGAGTCGGCTTCCCTTGTTTTCCTTGCCGTCGAAATACTCTGAGATTCGTAGAAAGGCCTGCTTTTCAAGATAGCGAATCGAAACAAAACGCGCTTCGGTCGCCTGGGAGGAAATCGCAAGCCCGGACAATACGCAAAGAATGGCCAGGCTACGAAAAATAAGCATCGAAAAAACTATTCCTTGGCCTCTTCGTCGGCCGGTTCGTCCTTGGGCTTTTCGTCCTCATCTTCATCTGAATCATCCGCGGATTCTTCACCAGTGTCTTCGGAAGCTTCGTCTTCCTCGGCATCGGAGGCATCCTCTTCAGATGATTCGTCTTCGGCAACCGCATTGTCGTCGGAATCATCCGTACCCTCTTCTTCGGAGTCCTCGGAAGCTTCTTCGGCCACGGCTTCGGGTTCGGCATCATCGGAGGAGTCCTCTTCAGACTGTTCCTCTTCTTCTTCGACGTCCGCAGAGTCGTCCGAATCATCCGCGTCTCCTTCTCCGGAGTCGTCGGAAGTTTCTTCGGCCGCGGCTTCGGGTTCGGCATCGTCCGTAGATTCTTCTTCGGACTGTTCCTCTTCTTCTTCGTCGGCATCCGCAGAGTCGTCCGAATCATCCGCGTCTCCTTCTTCGGAGTCGTCGGCAGCATCGTCGGCCGCGGCTTCGGGTTCGGCATCGTCCGTAGATTCTTCTTCG
>CEVA01070456.1_pt1 | contig 23114 bp, 18 predicted proteins | sample 361521 | NCBI WGS metagenome assembly CEVA01 (sample SAMEA2622823, study PRJEB7988) | marine metagenome | isolation source: saline water (ENVO:00002010), including
GTGAAGGCCATCGTGTAGAGCCAGTCCGTAAACCCTGCGTCTCGCACCGCCCAGTTGTCCGCATCCTCGAACGATCCTGCCGAGTCGTAGCGCAACACGTTCCCGTGAAATGGACTCCTTGACGACCCCACACTCACCTCCCCGCGAAACGGTGTGAAATAGACGAACCGTCCGTCGAAGAAACCTCCCTTCCAGCCGGCCGGCTCGAACTCGTGCGCAGCGGCCGCATCCATTGCCGACCAGGCCTCGCGATCTTCGAAATCACCCGTCGTGTCGAACCTCACAACACGCCCGTGCCCGAACGCGACGAAGTAGAGGAATCGGCCATCGAAGACGGCCCCCACACAGGGGCCCAGACCAACCGTCGTTCCATTGAACACCGACCAGCGGTCAGGATCTTTGAACTCACCCTCCGTGTCGAAGCGCAGGAACCGGCTGTGATGGGCGACGCCGTCATCCCGGGGAATGAAATGAATGTAGCGACCGTCGAAAATCGCGCCGTAGAACCCGGCTGTCCGCAACCCATCCGTCTCGCCGGCGTCGTAGGCCGCATACGATGCCGGATCATCAAACAAATTGTGAGTGTCGTATCGCAGCACGTGCGCGTGGAAGGACGTGCGCTCCTCGTGGCTTCGTGTCGGGCAGTAGTAAACGTATCGCCCGTCGAACACCGCCCCGTAGAAACCCTTCGTGACCAGCCCGTCGATCGTCCCAGCATCGAAAGCGCTGAACGCATCAAAGTCTGCCCTCGGGGTCCATTGCGAGACCAGCGGCTGTAGCCCCTCGGATCGTCCCGTCTCGATGCGAACCCAGGCGTCCACTGTCACCGACGCTCGTAGTTGCGGAGCATCGGCCGCAGGTGCGATCATGTGGGGCGACTGCCCGTCATTGCGCCAGATCACGTCATCGTTCACCTGAACCTCACCAGACCACCTTAGAGACTGAAGTCATTCATGTCCATGGAGCCGGTTGCCATCCACTCCGACCGCCAGCTGTTTGTCGACGATCTCCTGATCGACCGTCTGGATAACTTGCACTTGAAACAGCACGAGCCTGTTCGTCGGAACAGGGTAATCACACTCGATAAAACGTGGGAGGGAAACACGAGCTGGTGTCCGGTCGTGCTCAGGACGGACGACCGATTCAAGATGTGGTACCGGGCACAAGGTGCGCAGGAAAAGCCCGGCGACTACAGTCACACGTTCACCGCGTACGCGGAAAGCGACGACGGCGTCACGTGGCGCCGCCCCAACCTCGGCCTGTTCGAATCCAACGGCTCCACCGACAACAACATCTGCATCGACAACTCGAACACGAAGAACGTCGCCATCTTCATCGACACCTGCCCGGGCGTCCCCGATTCGGAACGCTACAAGGCAGTCGGCCGATGGAGCAGCGGTTCGCCGTCACGGATCTACGGACTCGCCTCCCCCGACGGCATCCACTGGCAGGACGCGCACGACGGTCCGCTCATCGTCGCAACCGAAGCAGATCCTCACTTCGACAGTCCCCTGAGTGCCTTCTGGGACGCGCCCAACGAACACTATGTCCTCTACATCCGCGGCTGGTATCCCGACGGCCCGGAGCCGCGTATCAGAGCCATCCGAATGACCACCTCCGAGGACTTCATCCACTGGACGCCCTGGCAGTACATCACGATCGACGGCAACACACGATATCCCCACCATCTCTACACGAATGCGGGCCATCCCTACGAGCACGCGCCGTTCTACATGATGTTCCCCAAGCGGTTCCTTCCCGACCGTACGCCTGAAGGCTGGGACCACGAGGGTCTCTCCGACATTCTTTTCCTCGCCAGTCGCGACGGCCTCAACTACACGCAGCCCTCTCCAGAACCGTATCTACGTCCTGGCCTTGACCCGAACAACTGGCACGAGCGATCCATCTTCATCGGCCCCCGGGTCCTCACGACCGGGCCCGGTGAGCTCTCCTTCTACTCCGTGCAGAATTACCGCACAGAAAAGAACCACATTCGAAGGTTCACCCTCCGGCAGGATGGATTCACCTCCCTGCACGCTGCAACCCCCGGCACCCTCGTCACCCACCCTTTCACGTTTGAAGGCGATCGCCTTCAGATTAACTTTTCTACGAGTGCGGCCGGATCCATCCGGTTGGCTTTACTCGATGCGTCCGGAACGCCGATCCCAGGTTTCTCCATCACCCCCCCGATTTACGGCGATCGAATCGACCACACCGTCGATTGGGATGGGAAGGCCGACATCGGTGCCTTGTCGGGACGTCCGATTCGAATGCAGTGTGAATTGCAAGAAGCCGACCTCTACAGTTTTCAATTTCGGAAGAACTGAGTCGATACTTACGGATACCTTGAGCGTCATCACGCCCCGCATTTGCTTGTTTCTTGAGGCCATGCTGCCCCCCGATACACACGCCGCTTGGCGGTGCGCACCCTTCGTCAGGCTCAGGACACGGCTCGGGGACACGGTGTTATTCCGTGGATGCAATGGTCTCTGGAACATTGACATCAGGCTCCAGTTCTGGCCTCCCTGACACCAAACCGGGTAACCCCTTCCGCCCTTTTAGATTGGGAAAGGACCTCCACTTGCCTCCCGACATCACCGACTACGGCAACTCCTACGTGCGTTGGACCGGTATCCGCCGTACCGATGACACGCGCAAACCCGGGCACATGCCTGGGGACAACACCGTGCGCATCCTACTCGACTCGCGCTGCTGGATCACGGATGCATCGGGAGAGACGCGCGAGTACAACATGATCTCCCCTTGCCGTACGGAGTGGATGTACCGGACCGACACCCTGTGGCAGCAGCCAAATTACGAATTCACTGGCATTTACTCCGCCACGGAATGGATGGCCGGGCACGTAAGAGCCGGCGACGTGCAGGAATTCGGCGGAGACTGGCGTGTTGAGCGCAACATCGGCGAGCTCTTCCGAGAGCTTCGAACTGATGTCGTCCATCATCCGAAAGTCGAGGAACTCGAAAACGATGAGGAAGTCGTGGAGGCCACTCTGACCCCCAGCCCGATCGTTGCCCGCACCGAAGTGTGGAGTTCAGACGAGAACACGCGGGCGGTCATCGAGTACCCGATCAAGACCATGAACATACAGTTGGAGCGGCGACAGATGCAGGTCGACACCGGTCCGCTCATCTACCCGGATCTCGATGCGGACGAAGAGAGCGAGATCAAGAAACTCCACTTCGCGTTCGTCTGCTTCAACGCCAACGACATCGCCGAGTTCATCCTTCGCTGTCCGACACCGGTAATGCGCGACGGCGAAGAGGTCGGAAGTTACATCGATTACTCTGACGTACGCCGGGTACCGATCAAGAACACGTTCTACGCAGCACGGCCGTAGAGGGCGCGCGGCCCGTTTGGGTGTAGAGGAAGATCACCCCAAAGCGGGGCATCGGCCCATCTGCTTGGGTCACCAGGAGGAGAGGATGCGTTCGATTGAACTGGCCGTCCGCTACGGCCGGGAGATTGCCGATCCAGAGGTAGAATCGCACGAGAAGAATCTGCGCTACGGCGAACTCAACTGGCGGCTGCCCCTGGCGGAGACCGCGCTGGTGCTCGTCGATTGCTGGGAATACTTCCCTCTCGAAAGCTTTGTCGCGCGCGCGGCGGAGATCTGCAAGGGGAAGATCCGGCCCGTACTCTCAGTGTGCCGCGAACTGGGGATTACCGTCGTCCACGCGCCGAGCCCGATTTGGGCTGCCAACTATCCCCAGTTTCACTATCGGCTGGAGCCCCAGGGAGCGTCAGACCCAGCGGCCCCAGACTGGCCGCCACCGATCGACGATGCCCTGGCCATACCCAGGACGGGTTCCGAGCCGGTCTACAAAGCCTGGTGGGAAAACGTCTTTCCCGATGGATTGCGCATCTCTCCACATCTCGAGCCCGCGGGAGATGACGTCGTGTTGTCCACTGGCGAGGAGTTGCACGCCCTGTGCCGCGAGCGCGGAATCAAGCATCTGGTCTACGCCGGTTTCGCCACCAATATCTGCGTGCTCTTCCGAGACTACGGTGTCCGCGCAATGAGTCAGAGGGGCTATAACATCCTCTTTCTCCGCGATGCGACGACCGGGGTCGAAGGGAGCGAGACGGTCGAGGATCTGGGGGCGACCCGATCGGCAATTTTCTTCATCGAGACCAAAGTCGGCGCAAGCACGACCGCCGAGGCGTTCGTCGAAGCCTGCCGCGCCTGAGCTAAGCGGGCCCAGTCACAGGCCGATCCATCAATAGCCGATCATGGCTGGAGGTCCCCGCACCTCGCACGAAGGGATGACTCCTGCCCTTGTCCCCAAAAGCAGGGGCGAAAGGAGCCGCTACAGCAAGTAATCACGATGGCTGCGGCGCATTCGTATTCTGGTAGCAGATCTTTGCGCTCAGCTGAAACGTGATGTATGGTCGCCCACCGAACACCTTATTCACCGACACGGCCGAAGGAGAGCACAGGTGAAACTCGAAGACACCCAGATCGAAACCTTCGATGAACAGGGCTACCTGTTTTTCCCCGGTCTGTTGGACGAGGAGGAGGTGACGATTCTACAGGAGGCAATTCCACAGGTCGTGAATCGCCAAGGGCCAGAAGTAATCCCTGAGAAAGAAGACCCATCGGCGGCCAGGCTGGCCTTCGGGGCGCATGCGTACAGTGAACCGTTCCAGTATCTCTCTGTGCTCCCCCGCGTGTTGAACCCCGTCCAACAGCTATTGCGAGACGATGTGTATCTTCATCAGAGCCGCTTGAATTCCAAACAGGGCTTCGGCGGAGGTGCATCTTGGGACTGGCATCAGGATTACCCACCCTGGCATAGCATCGACGGAATGCCTGAGCCAAGATGCATTATGGCGTCCGTGTTCGTCGACGACTGCACGGCCGTCACATCACCGTTGATGATCGTGCCAGGTTCGCAACGCCACGGGCTTCTCGACGCCAAGCTTCACAAAGACGCGAAGGGAAAAGGGTATGCGCTGCATCATATCGATCGCCCCACCTTCCAGCGGCTCGCAGAGGAGAACGGAATCGAAGCGCTGATCGGGCCGGCGGGATCGGTCGCTTTCATCCACTGCAACGTGGTGCACGGATCGGCCAACAACGTCTCGCCGTGGCGGCGAGCCATCCTCTACCTGATCTACAACGCCGTCAGCAACGCCTGTACGGGCACGGAGCGTCCCTGGTATCAGAACAATCGTGACTTCACACCCCTTGAGCCGCTCGACGACGGATGTCTGAGCGCGTTGGCGTAGAAGTCGAAACAGTAGGCACAGGTTCTCGGCTTCCCAAAGGGCCCCATGACCTGACCTCCTCAGGATTCCTCGTCACTCTGCTGGATCCCACGACAGCAAGTGAGACGGAACTGACCATCCTCAACGCCTTCGAGAACACCATCCACTCTGAGGTGTGGTCAGATGCGGGAACACTCCCGCTGGAGCAGACGATCTCGCGACTCCGGTCCTCCCCACCGCACTTCCACCACTATCTCTGGACCGTCACGCGTGGAGACAGAAACGCTATTCTGGCGATAGCGAGAACCATTCACTTCGAACACGACACTCACCTGATGCATTTCGACGTTTCGGTCCTCCCGGAAATGAGGGACAGGGGACTGGCCCGAATGCTTCTCGGCCAGGTTGCCGAGACCGCCGGCCGGATGGACCGACAGCTCTTGCAAGCCCGGACCTTCTCTACCGTGCCATCGGGCGTCGCTTTTCTGGAACATCTAGGTGCCCGTCTGGGGCGCACCCGGCATATCAGCCAGTTGGAAATCGCGCGGCTGGACCTAGACCAGCTCCGCGTTTGGAAAAGCGGCCACGGGATGGGCTCATCTTTCGAGATCGGGATGTGGCAAGGCCCCTACCCCCGAGGAAGATCTCGTTTCCATGTGCGCACTTCACCAGGCGTCTTCGAATCCGTTCGAAGAGAAGACTCTGAAACGCGAAGAAACGACAGTCACGGCGGAAAGATTGCGGCATCAAGAGGATGGTCTGCGAAAGGACAAGATCGATCGTTGGACGACCTTCGTTCGAGAACGGAAGACAAACCGCCCAGTGGGCTACACAGAGATGCTCTGGATCCCGTATGAGCCTGAAACATTGAATCAGGGGATGACGTGTGTCCTGTCGGAGTACAGAAACCGCGGCCTGGGTGCTGGATAAAGGCCGCGATGCTTCTAAAAGCCGTCGGGGAACGGCCGGGAGTACGGGTGGTTCGAACCGGGAACGCAACTACCAACGCACCCATGTTGAAGATCAATCGTGAACTCGGGTTCAAACCGCATATGACCCGAAAAGACTGGCAGATAGATCTCGAGCAACTGGTGGGCTTTCTGAGAGGATATCCAGCCTCTACCAGCGTGTAGCGGAGGTTTACCTCACGAGCCCTGGAACTGACACACAACACCAGATGCAAGCGCAGCGAGTGACTACCCGGGTATCCTGTCCGCTTCCCTTCGACCCTCCTCTGCGATATCGGCGACAGACCGGTCTGAGTGAATCGCTTCCATCATCATCGCATCGATGACATTCGCCAGTCGCGTCCATTCAGGTAGACGGGGCATATCACGGGCTTCGCTTTGGAGCGCCTCTAACCCACGATAGAACGGAATCTGTCGATTCAGCTGTTCGTCCTGCCAGGTTGAACGTCTGCAGCCGTTTCCGCCTTCCAGCGTGAGCACGCGATCCATTTCCCTGCTGGCGCAGTGACGGATAAACCGGTAGGCCAGATCCTTCTTGTCGCTTCCAGCAGCGATTCCCAAAACCCAGTACACATTGAGTGAAAACCCGGGTTGCCCAATCTCGTTCGGCAGATGGGCGACACCGACCTTCCCTTTGACCCTGGAGTCGGACAGGACCTCACACTGCGCGGCCCAGCTGTACCAGTTCATCATCATCGCCGCTTCACCTCGGACGAAAGCCATCCCCGACTCCACGGCGTCAAACGTCCGCGTATGGGATAGGGCAATCTGGGGATCGTTTACCATTTCGCGGTAGAAGGCCAGCGTTTCTTCCACGAGTGGATGATTCAGAGCGAAACTCCCACTCGCGTCCGCCAAGATTCCCCCTCGCGACAACAGGTGGATACAGAAATCGCAAACCGTGTTGTACCCATCCTCGCACGCGAAAAAGACCACTCCCGACAAGGCTTGCTGCGGCCGATTGAAGAACCGGGCAAACTGTGCAAACGTATCCCACGACCGTGGTACCGTAAGAGGAGCGCCGAATTCTCTCTCATAGGCTGCCTGTTCTCCCGGGTCGTCGACAAGATCCTTTCGATAGATCAGGCATTTGTGTCCTGTGTGGTATGGCAGACCATATACTTCGCTTCCAAACGTCTGGAAGCGAAACAGAGCGGGATCCCACCCGTCAGGGTATCCTTCGGGTGGCAACTCCTTCAGATAAGGCTGCAAATCCGCTAGGTGACGCCCGGCAGCGGCTTCAGCAATCCAATCCGTCACGACAAAGGCGACGTCGAAATCCCCTCGTTCGAGTCCCTTTTTATCGAAAAGCGCCTCGTGCAAGTCGGGAATGTTGAGGGGCACGATCTCCAGACCCAGATTCTGTTGTTCGGATCTGCGGAAGTCAGCCCATTGTTTTTCGATCGCGCCCTCGAACGCATCCAACTTCCTCACCGCGATTCGAAGGCCCTCTTGCTCTGACACAGGTCCTCTCCATCGACATCCACGTGCGCGAACGGCCGCCGCCGTTTTCCCGTGGACGAGCCTGATTCACCTGCAATATTGACCGTACACTCGACAGAATGAACAGCGTTCTCACCGTTCCGAGCAACAGGATCCGACCGGGGGTCCACTACGCGTGATCGTCGCAGCGGATGGGATTGCTGATTTCTGAACCGTCCTCGGGATCCACCTTCTTCAAAAGCTACCTCTAATGGCTATTCACTGGCACTTCCCCTCGGCCTTACCGGTGATCTCTCCAAGTCAGTTGCACGGCGACCTGGACGCTCGCAGAGCGGGCGCCGGACACGTGCTCCACGTGGGGAACGAGTACTGGATGTACTACTGGGGGACCGATACGGACGGTTTCCATCGCATCCTTCTTGCGAAAACGAGCGTGGACCGGCCTACGGGCTGGCAGCCCCATGGGGTCGTTCTCGAACGCCAGCCGGATTCGAACTACAACTCGGTGGGACCGAGCTTTCCCTGGGTGGTCCCTTGTGAGGACGGGCCCTGGCTGATGGTCTTCTGCGGATGGGGAGAACCGAGATCCGACGGGAAGCTTCCGAACACGACAGGTGTTGCCCTCAGCGAGGACGGCGGATTGTCGTTTCAACCAGCGCGGGATCATCCCGTATTACCTCTGGACAGCGACTACGACTGCGAAGGCACGGGAAGCGTGTGTGTCATCGAAAAGGGTGGAGTGCTCGGGATGTACTACACATCCCTCGGCGCGTATTTTCAGAAGCCCGACGGCGTAGAGACAGGTCACAGCGACACGATCCCCAGAATCGGAATCGCCTACGCCGAATCCAACGACGGGTTGACCTTGGAAAAGCCCCTCGACCGTCTGCTAGTCGAGCCGAGAGGACACGCTACAGAGCCATACGAATATATCTGCTCCAAGCCGTTCATTCTGCAGGAGCCACGTGGGTACCGGATGTGGGTCCACACTTTCGGAACGGCCTACCGGGTCAGGAGCCTGACAAGCAGCGACGGATCTGAATGGACCTGGAACGAGAGTGGTCCAGAAGGCGAGTTCGGCACGGGACGACAGGGATCGTTCGACGACAGGCAACGTTGCTACGTCTCGGTCGTGAAGCACGAAGACGAGTATCGATGCTGGTTTACGGGCAATGGGTTTGGTCAGACGGGCATGGGGTATGCAGTGGGACGTGGAACATAGAAGATTGATCGTGTGAGATAGAACATTGATCTTGGCATCCCCCAGACTTAGGTCCGCATAACCTATGTTTCGAGGGCTATGCAGGTTGTTGATTGGTCTGTGCCCGGGTACCTCACTGGCACGGTCGTTCGCTGGCTCGGATCCAACAGGTCTCGCTTTGCGCGATGCTCACCAACATGCCATTCTAATTCGTCTCGGAGCGGTCCTTGGGCTTCTGCTTCTTTGGGGCGCCACAACGTACGCCACTGAAGCCGAACCGGATTCCACGGAGATCGAACGTCCGTCGTTTTCGATGACGCCTACGTGAGTGGGCTGACCGGGCGAAGGCGCACCCCTCCGTGGGAGTGGGATACACACCAACTGGACGTTCTCGGCACGATTCGTCGACACGGCTCTGGACCGGCCGCGATGGAGATTCACCGGGAACTACCGAATCCATCCTCGGCTGCAGATCGGGGTCGAACTCAACCCGAAGGCGGAAGAGATCGGTCCGCTCTTCACCTTGTTCTTTCTCACCGAAACGGACGAGAGACCCGCCCTTTTCGTCGGCACCAGCTCCGACCGGATCGGATCCCCGCCAGGCAACCAGTCCTACTTCGCGACAGCTAGCAAATATATCCCAGCCCTACGGGCGTCGATCTACGGGAGTGTCAACTATTCGGAATGGGATGAGGCCATCAACTTCCCCGCGGGAATCAGCCTCAAGATAGGAAACGGGCTTTCGATCCGACCGATGTATGACGGCGATCGCGGCCACCTGATGTTCAACTACTTCGCCCACCGGGTTGGCGTCAGCCTGATGCTCGTGTGGTTCGACACCGTGGCCATCTCTCTATCCGCCGGAATCTAAGGAGGTATCTCGTGTACGGCATCCTGCTGTTCATCGCTACGATCCTGGCTCTACCGGCCACGCCACGGGCGGATCAGGCACCGAAGAAAGCACTGTGCCCGGTCTGCGCGATTCGAGGTGAAACCGAAGAAGAGAAGGTCAAGGCGCGCGCTGAGCACGACGGTAATGCATACTACTTCTGCTCAAAAAGCTGCAGGGAAGAATTCGAGGCGGACCCCATCGCCTTCATCCCACCCCCACTCCCCCGGGGCGCGCCCGCGTTCTCCGTCGAAACGCTGGACGGTGAGCCTGTCGATCTGAGCACCCACTACGGCAAACTCATCGTGCTGGACTTCTGGGCGACCTGGTGCAAGCCCTGCGTCGACCTGATGCCGAGTCTCCAGGGCATCCACGAGCGCTATGCGGACCGTGGTCTGGTCGTGGTCGGCATTTCGATCGATGAAGGCAAGGACCGGATCAAGAAGATTCGAAAGTTCGTCGAACGGGTCGGTGTGGATTACTCCATCTACTCGGACGCACGGCCGATCCCCGCCTGGCACACGTTCAAGGTCAAGGCGATCCCCGCCCTCTTCCTGATTGATCGAGACCGACAGATCGTGGCGCAGTGGCTGGGAACGATCGACCACCAGTCGTTGGAGAGTGTGATTCAGGCGCATCTCCCACCTTAGGGCGACCACACCCTCGCGTATTTCGTCACACCCTTTACTGATGAATCCAATCGAGACAACGGTCCGTACGATTGCCGAAAGTGAATTCAGACCACAAAGGAGTATACCTTGCTGATCTTTGACGGCGATTACCCGATGGCCTACGGCGCGCTCGACCTCAACCGGGATCTCACGCTTCCGCTGGAGGAGGTGCGAGCAGCCGAGCCGGATTCGAAGAACGTTCCGTTCGCGTGTCTGCCCGAAATGCGGAAAGGCGGCGTCTACTGCGCCCTGATGAAGATCACGGCGCGGCGGCAACGCGAAGGAAGCATCCTTCCCGGGTATCGCGGCAAAGCTGCCGCTTACGGTGCAGCGAAGGGCAACCTGGCCTTTTATCGCGGGCTGGAATCAACCGGTGAGGGGGCTGTCATCACGACCGGCAAGCAGCTCGATGACCTGGCCGGGCAATGGGAACTGAAGGTCGATCGAGCTGCTCTGCCGGTCGGCCTGCTGATTGGATTGGAAGGCGCCGATCCCATCCTGACACCGGATCAGGTGCACGAGTGGTTCGCCGAAGGCATTCGCGTTGTGAGCCTCACCCACTACGGCGCAAGTCGATACGCGCACGGAACGGGGACAGGAACGGAGAAGGGTCTCTTGGGGCCCGGACCGGAGCTGCTTCGCGAGATGGGCCGATGCGGCATGCTCCTCGACACAACACACATCTCCGATCGCAGCTTCTGGGAAGCGCTGGAGCACTACGGGGGCCCAATTCTGGCCAGTCACCAGAACTGTCGAGCCCTCGCGCCCGGGGAGCGCCAGTTCAGCGACGAGCAGCTCCAGGCCGTCATCGAGAGGGACGGCGTTATCGGAGCTTCGATGGACACATGGATGCTACGGGAGAAGCAGGACGTCGACTGGGCGTCGACAGGAGGCTTTTCACGCCGGGATTTCTTTCCCCGTGACGAAGTGACGCTCGAACACATCGCCAATCACGTCGATCACGTCTGCCAGTTGGCCGGCAATGCCCTGCACGCGGCGATCGGTGGTGACACGGACGGTCAGGGTGGCGTCGATGGCGCGCCGCTCGAGATCGACACCGTGGCCGACTACCAGCAGATCGGGCAGATCCTCGAACGGCGGGGATATGGCGATGAGGATGTGGCCAACGTGATGTATCGCAACTGGCATCGGTTCTATACGAAACATTTACCGACGGAATGACGTTTGTGCGGGTGGATTGAGCCTGGTGGGAGACGACGGCGTCCTCGTGCACAGCACGAGGACGAGAGTGCTTGCTGAGGGGGCTGCTGGGACCCGGTACAGGGAGTTGCTACAACCGGGCCCGGACAATCGGTCCCCACATCACGGCCTATGGCGCAGAATCACGAAAGGAGAAACGATGGCATACTACTCGGTTCTAGCAGTCACCCCAACCAACGAGGACTGGATTGCGGACTACATCGAGCCCGCGAACACGCTCGTCGCTCACTCAGCACGGGGGAAAATATCTCGCCCGAACGTCTAGCCACGAACGACTCGAAGGGGACGGCGACGCCGCCCTGCGCGTCATCATCAAGTGGCCCCCAAAGGAGGCCGCAGTCGCCTTCATGAACGATCCTGCCTACAAGCCTCATCTCGAAGCCCGGACGGCTGGCTCGGACAGCCACCACTACCTCATCGAAGGCAAAGACGACCTCGCGTGACTTTGGGTCAGGGCAGGCCTCGGGCGTAGGCAGCCCCGCACCGGTCGAGGTTGATTCAAACTGTTGGTTGATGAAGAAAGGGCGGGACGTGACAGCGCGCCGAGGGATCCCGCGTTTCGGAATGCACTTTCGACGGCGGCGCGAGGGGTTCCCGTTTCAGGGCTGCAAGGCGCAATCCACCAACGCAAACTACTCCAACTGGATGGTTGGTTGTTTACAGCAGGTCAGGTAACGACTTCATCGGACGCAGGATCCATCATGACGGCGTGAGAGTCGGAGTGGCGACTGCGACGTCGCGGCCCTGCAACTGTTCGGCGACATACTTGTAACAGTCGTCGACGGTATCGAACGGCGAGTCGGGGGTGGCTTCAAGGCTGAACTGGAGGTCATTCGGTCCAAAGCTTACGTAGTCGATACCGGGCCTCGCGATTTCGGCCACGTTCAGAACGGCATCTACGCACTCGATCTGAATGCCGAGCACCCCGGTCTTGTTCCACCACGCCGCATATTCAAGCCGGCTCACCTGATTGTCGTGTGCACGCACACCTCGCCTGGCCGCCCCTCCCCAACTGCGACGCCCGACCTGTGGATAGTAGAAGAACTGAATGGCTTCTTCCGCCACCTCGGCAGTCTCGACTTCCGGAACCATAATCGAAGAAACCCCCAGATCCAGATAGCGACCGATCAGGTAGGTGTGTCGTGTATGTGGAATCCTGAACATGACCGGAAGACCCATGTCTTCGGCCGTTCCCGTAAACGCGGCAAGCTGTGTCTCGTTAAAGGCCGTGTGTTGACCATCGACATAGACGTAGTCGTAATCACCATCGCCCACTGCGTCCTTCAGCTGATTGCCGTCAAAATTGACATCCACCTGAAGACTCGAGTACATCTCACCGGCCTGGATACGTTGTTTCCGTGTGTCATCTGGGAACATGGTTGACCTCATTTCGATAAGGGAGATCGGCGATCTCCTGATCCCTGCGTGATTCTTCGCTCTGGCTAGCAGCTTACATCCTTGCCTTCACTACCGAACGTTTCCAACCTCAGCCCCTCGTCCACTTCGCGGGCATCTCTCGGGATGTAGTGCAACTGCAGCGCCCATCGCTGTTGCTCGGTGCGATTAGTCGGCGTGCCGTGTGGAAGCTTGCCGTCGAACAGAAGGACGTCTCCAACCGCCATCGGCACCGCCAGACGGCGCTCGCGCACCACATCTGTATCGCAGATCTGCCAATCTCTCCGCATAAAATGGATCCGGGGGCCCGTGCGGTGACCGCCCGGCATCACGTGCATACATCCGTTTTCAATCGTAGCGTCGCTCAGCGCCACCCAAGCCGCCACGACCGGCGTGTCCAGCGGCAGATTAAAGTAGGCGTGATCCTGATGCCAGGGCTTCTCGCGCCCTTCCGGGGGCTTGATCATCGCCATATCCTGAAACAGCCGCAGCGGCGTCCCTGCCATTCGCTCGATCGTCCGCAACAAAGGCCCGTAGTGCGCGACCGCAGCCAGAGGTGGATGCGTCACCACGAACCCCATGAACTTGCGCACCAGATCGATGCGTGCTTCTCGCGGTAGCTCCGCGAGTGAATCGACCGCCTCGCTCATCGCCAACTGCGTGAGTTGGGGTGTATCGGGCAGGTCTGGATCGAACGACGACAAACCCAACCACCCTCGTATCAGGCCCTCGAAGTAGACCCCCTGACAGTCGGGATCGTCCGCTTCTCGCATCCCCTGCAACTCCGCCACCGCAGCCTCCACCACCTCCCGTGGGATCGCATCCCGCACCAGCAGAAAGCCATCTTCTTCGTAGCGCTCCACCGCGGCCTCATCGACGGCATCCCAGCCGCTCACACCCCCCGCAACCCCCTCCGAGGCATAAACGGCGGAATCGTGAGGCGCCATCATCTTTTCGACAAAGATCTTCATCATCAACCTCACCGTGAGACTAACACGGAGGCGGGATTCGTCCCCGACGCGAGTCTACAGAGAAAGAATGAACGACAATTCTGCCGAGACTCACAATCGCCAATTCTCCAACCATACCTTCCTCCGTGCCCCTCTGCGCGAAGATTCCTCGACCAGTTCCCGGTTCAGGTACGTCCGGGGTTGCAATAGAGCCACTCTTCTCTCCCTGCTGTACCGACAACGGACCGCTCTGGACCTTTTCAGCTGTCGTCGAATTCATTTCGCCTTGGCAGAGTCGGAAATAGAGGGGTTCTAAATGTGGTCTTGATCGGCTGGCTCGACATCCCTACGTTTTCCTTGGCCGATTCGGCCATCTGGCTTGATCAGTAACCCTTACAAGAACCGGAGGTCGGGCCGTTCCAAGGTCACGACAGGAGACTTCGCGTGTATCCAGACAAAGAAGCCAAGCTACTCAGCGCGTTTTCGCCGTCCGATCCCATCTACACCCTGGACACCGACTACATCAAGCGGGCGCGTTCCCTGTCCAGGCAGGAAGGGAGTCCGTGCGCCGAGGCCCTCAAGGCGCTGCTCGAAAGGGCCGATGCCGCTTTGAAGCAGAGCCCAGTCACCGTCGTCCACAAATCCGCGCTGCCGTCCAGTAATGACAAGCACGATTACACGAGTACGGATCGCCCCCTCCTCGAAATACTCGTGGCAACCGTCAGGACACTCGGGTTTGCGTACAGGTTTACGCAGAGAGAAGCCTGCGCGACACACGCCTCACTGCTGTTGCGCACGTGGTTCCTGAATCCTGAAACCAGGATGAACCCAAATCTCCAGTTCAGTCGGGCCGTTCCCAGCCTGGGCGAAGGACAAGGGCGTGGGCTGTTCGAGACCGCTGGCTTTGCACGAGAGATGCTGCCTGCCGTCAGTTTTCTCGGCGCCTCCGAAGCCTGGTCCGATGAAGACACGACAGGTCTGCAATCCTGGTTTCACACCTTCCTCGGGTGGATGATGACACATCCTCACGGGAAGGAAGAAGCCCATCGTGGTGACCATCACTCGACGGCCTACGATGTCCAGCTTGTAGCCTACGCATTCTTTATCGGACAGTCCGATCTCGCGCGTAGAATTCTCCAAGACGTGGGAGAAAGACGGATCGCCAGCCAAATCGAGCCGGACGGCAGCCAGCCGCTGGAGTTGGAACACACCCAGAGCATCGAGTCCGCCAGCCTGAATCTGAGATATCTGTTGGAGCTCGCGGAAATCGGCCGCCAGTGGGGGATTGATCTGATCAATTTCGAGTCCGATGGCCGATCTATCCGACGCGCCTTCGATTGGCTACACCCCCACTGGACAAGCGATCACAGGGAATGGGCGTTCGAATGCGGGCGGCTCGCCGCCTACCACTATCTCAGCATGGATTTCGAGCCTGTGAAAGCGGAACTTTCGGGCATGGATCAGGCGGAGAAAACCGAACAGATCTACAATCTTACCGTGCCCCCCTTCGAGGGATCTGGTCTGCACGCACTTCCGATCGGAGAGGATGTCGTGCTCCGCGATCCCGATCCCCTATTCGACCCGGACTTCACGAATGGAGATCCCACCCTCAGCGAAGCCGAGGTGGCGTTTTTCAAAGAGAAGGGGTTCCTCGTCAAGCGCGGGCTCCTCGACGAAACGGAAACCTTCGCACGCATCGTCGATTACGTGTGGGAAAATGTTCCTCGTGACATCGTAAAACGGGAAGATCCCGAAACTTGGATCGATGCGCCGCAGGAAGAGTGGACAGCGGCAGATGCTGAGAATCTCGGCCACTTCAGGCGCGGATCGTGGAAGATGCGGTCGCGTACGATCGGTACGGAGTCCTTCTTCGTCGACAAGATCGCCAACCATCCCCGTATGCGGCAGTTGGTGACCGCATTCATCGGCGGGCCCCTCAAGCGCGCAAATCGGGTACGAGGAGTTTACTGCACCTTTCCGAAATCACCGGACAGAGAAGGGCGGCTGGCTCCCCACGGGGATCATACGGGAGCTCAGCTATCGGCCATGGTCTTCGTGGACACCGTGCCCCCACACTGTGGTGGCTTTACCATCTGGCCCGGTTCCCATCACATGAGTCATGCGTATCACACGACGGTTCACGGCCCCCTCGATCCCGATCGTGCAGATCAGTACGTCAAGGACCGTGACGATGTCTTGAGAAAGGTTTCGCCCGTGTCATTTCAGGGCAAAGCGGGAGATGTCGTTTTCTGGCATCCTCGCCTCGTTCACGGTCCAGGCGTGAACTACTCCGCTGACCACGAACGACCCGTTGTGCGATACATCGTGCCGTGTGAATACCAGAAGGATGGATTGACTTCGTATTTCAACCTGTCGCACGGTCCCGCGCCGAACCGTCAGTGGTGGGTAGATACGAAGAATTTTCGGGAAGACGTCCCCGCGACGGAGGACAACGTGTGGGACGCGTGGGCTTTCACGAGCGGGACGTAATCCTGATACGGTAGAGAGCGGATAGAAGTTCCCACGATGGAAGGCCAGTTGAGCGCATTCAGGGCGATCATCCCCCCATCGCCTGATGTAACCTGTCGAGGAACGCGAGTTCTCGCTTCTTTTCTTCGATCCGGCCCTCATCCTGATGGCGTTGATCCTTGTCGAACCCGTGATTCGCACGGATCTCTTCACTGAAAAAGGGTTTGGTGTCGTCCTCGGCCTCGATGTCCTCTCGAAGCGTCTTCTGGAGTTGGGGGATCCGTCCCACCAGATGCCCCGTGTCTTTCGGCTTGAATCCCTCCGCAAGCTCCAGAAACTGAATTCCGTCACCTACTTGGTAGAGATCCTCCAGCCCCACGCCCGACAGATATGTCGCCAGGACCGTACGACGCGCATCCGTATCCCAGATGGCGCGGCGCGCGATGGCCTTGAACAGCTTGCGATCCTCCGCAAGAACATCCTGATCGAGCAGACCCCAGACGGGCTCGGGGATGGATCCATCCAGGCGGAGCCGATAAACGTAGCGTTCGAGAATCACTTCCAACAGCGTGACGCTGTAGTCTCCGTCGCGCGTCACGAGCTGCGCGACCGTCGGTCGCGCTTCCAGCTGTTCAACGAACCCCGCCCATTCCGACTTGGGGACGGATTCACCCCCCAAGAGTTCTGCGAACACAACCTGATCCGTCAGCTTCGGGGTAAACAATGGCGACAGGATCAGCTCATATTCGTGTTCCTCCAGATCCGACATCCCTGTCTCCAGAAACTCCCCTACCGCGTCACGGTCGATTTCGTAGATGCTCCAGATGTTGTCGATGATCCGGTCGGGGACATCCCGGGGACGTTCCAGTTCATTGGCGAGCGTTTCGATCAATTGTGACACGTATGCGTTTCCTCTCAAGAGTCCATGAACCAAGCGATCTCGTGCGACCGTGTAAGGAAAAGGGAACCGGTCGGTCCCGCAAGTTGGTGTTGTGGCCCGATGGGAGCATTCCGTGACAAATCGAGCGCATTGGATTTTCCGATAGCGTGACCGGAGAGCCTGCGCTGAGCCCCTCGACTAGGCTCAGGACAAACTTGGCGAAGGGTCGCTCCTACCCTACGCGCACAGCTGTTTGGCAAAGGCGGGGTGGCCTAGTATGTTCGACCGGACTATGGCCCTCGTACCAACCTTCGTCAGAGAGAACTCATGTCCGACAACCCAATCCCTCGGCCGAAGAACATTCTCTACATTTTTACCGACGACCAGAGCTTTCGGTCTGTCAGCTGCTATCCAGGCGCACATTCCTGGGTGAATACGCCCAACATTGACCGTCTCGCCCGAGAGGGTGTGCGTTTTACCAACTGCTACACTGGCGCCTGGTGCGCTCCTTCGCGCGCCACCTACCTGACCGGCAAGCTGCAGCACGGTATCACCAGCATGCATCTGCCGTCCGGTTACCCGAACTTCGTCCGTGATCCTGATCGGTGTCCCTACTGGCTCGAGCATCTGCGCAATGACGGGTGGTACACGGGCGTCATCGGAAAATGGCACACCGGACCCGATCACGGACACGGCCGCTACTGGGATTTCTCCGCTATCTGGGACCACAGCCAACCGGAGCTTTACGGTCCGTACTACACCAACCAGAAAATGAGCATTCAGGGCGGTCCTCCGGAAGAGGTGGGCGGCTACTCGACCGACAACTACACTGAATTCGCTCTCGACTTCCTGCGAGGGCGAGAGGAGGACCCAGAAACACCGTGGCACCTCTGGCTGTGTTACGACGCCGTGCACGGCCCGTGGACCGTCGCTGACCGCCACCTCGAAGACTACCAGGACGTCTCACCGGTCCCGACCCCAGAAGATATCTATCCCCCGCGTCCAACCAAAGCCGGGCACATGCGGGCTTATGGCATGTGGCGAGAGGATGACAACGGAGACCCGGTCTTCATCCTCGACGGCCGAACGCTGACCGACTGGGTCCAGCAGTACAACCGTGCTGTCCGCGCCCTGGACGAAGGCGTCGGTCGCGTCCTCGATGCTGTCGAAGCCATGGGTCAGTTGGATGAGACGCTGATCGTCTTCACCTCGGACCAGGGGTTCGCGTGGGGCCAGCACGGCTTCCGCCACAAATTCGCGCCCTACGACGCCAACATCAAAGCCCCCATGATCGTGAGGATGCCGGGCCTGGTCACTCCCGGCACGGTCTGCGACGCACCCATCGGAGGCCAGGACATCCCGCCCACCTTCCTTTCCCTCATCGGGATGGAACAGCCGTGGCCCATGCACGGCCACGACATTTCCCCGTTACTCGCGAATCCTGACGCTGAGTGGGAACATCCGCTGTTGCTGGAAAACACGCGCTATTGCTTCGGCGAGTACACCGACGTCGGAACCGGCGAGGCAGAGGGCGGGATTCCGTGGTGGGTGTCCCTGAGAACGGAGCGACATAAATACATCCGCTGGCTCGTCTACGGCGAGATCGAGGAGATGTACGACCTCGAGAACGATCCCGAGGAGCTGGTGAACCTCGCGCTCGAACCGGACCATCACGAACAGTTGGCGCGACTTCGCCACATGACGATTGACGAGCTTCGGCGAACCGAAGCGGGAATGGCGGACCATCTTCCGCCTGTTCTGGTACTGACGAAGGAACAGCTGTTGGGTGGTGCTCCTGTCGAAACCGCGGGTACGTAGTCCGTGCGCTCGACATCGTTCGCTAATCGCTATCGCACCGATCCGGGTTAACCCCGATCTCCCGCGCCGATCGCCAGCCCATCGTTCGCAGACCCTTTGACGACCTCCAACCGAGGAATACTTAATGCCCGCTGTCCACCCGGAGCGAATGACCGCCGAGATCGAAGGAGACTTTGTCGTCTTCCTCATCGGCATGCGAGTCAAGAAGCCGTGGAAGATTCACAAGTGGTTGCCGGTCGCGTTCGCCATGCCACGAATGCTGAAGGAGCTTGCTGCGAATCCGGAGAGCGGTTATCTGGGCTCCTTCAGTGGATCCAAGGTCATCGTTCAGTACTGGAGATCGTTCGAGGCGCTGGAGGCCTACGCACGAAATCAGGACCAGGAACACTGGCCCGCTTGGGTCGCCTTCAACAAGCGAATGGCGAAGAGCCGTGGTGATGTCGGGATCTGGCACGAGACTTATCTGGTTCGGGCTCGGGAATGTCGCGAACCTGGTACCTGCATCCGAGCGGCGTGAGACAGCGAGGGGGAGGCTGGTTGGAGCGGAGGATTCGTAACCACAGTCGTTAATGAATGTCCCAGTAGAGCGATTCGTGATCAGGGGCCGGGATGGGGTGTCGAATCGCGACCTGAGGTCCCTCCTACCCGAGAGCATTTTTCACAACAAAGGCGGGCCACTTTCCCACCTAAATTTAATTATTACAAACCCTTATACTCTGGAAAGTTTGACACATCGCTGCCTGTCCAGTAGATTAGGTCGTCTCCAGCGCGGGAAGTCCCTCCTTCTACGCGTCCCTTCTTTTCCAAGGTAGCTATGTCTGACAGCATTGCGGTTACCCCCATCGTCGACGACGATCCGGACGAGACCCACGAGTGGCTCGAATCGCTGGAGTATGCAATGGCGAAGGGTGGGCCCAAGCGCGTGCGGTATCTCCTCGACCGGTTGGAGCAGCACGCTCGATTCCATCAGGTCGACGTGCCCTTCGACGCCAACACTCCGTACGTCAACACAATCCCCGTCGACCAGCAACCCGCGTATCCGGGCGATCGTGAAATCGAACGTCGGATCAAGAGCATCGTCCGCTGGAACGCCATGGCCATCGTCGTGCGCGCCAACCGGATAGATCCGACTCTCCACGGTCACGTCTCCTCCTTCGGCTCGTCCGCCACACTCTTCGAGGTGGCACAGAACCACTTTCTCCGCGGTAAAGAAAACGCGCAGACAGGAGACCAGGTCTACTTCCAGGGTCATACCGCCCCCGGTATGTACGCCCGCGCCTTCGTCGAAGGCCGTCTCAATGCCGAACATCTGGAGAATTTCCGTCGTGAGCTGAAACGACCGGGCGGGCTTTCATCCTACCCACATCCGTGGCTCATGCCCGACTTCTGGGAATACCCCACGGTCTCCATGGGCCTTGCGCCCATCATGGGCATCTACCAGGCCCGGTTCAATCGCTACCTCGAAGATCGCGGCCACCGTGAAACGTCAGACTCTCACGTGTGGGTCTTCATGGGGGACGGCGAAACCGACGAACCCGAATCGCTTGGCGCCATTACTCTCGCCGCCCGCGAGAGGCTCGACAACCTCATCTTCGTCATCAACTGCAACCTCCAACGTCTCGACGGTCCTGTTCGCGGGAACGGCAAGGTGATCCAGGAGCTCGAACGCGCTTTCCGCGGGGCCGGCTGGAACGTCATCAAAGTCATCTGGGGTAGTGACTGGGACCCGCTTCTCGCGAAGGACACCGACGGCGCCCTCGTCGAGCGCATGAACGAAGCCGTCGACGGACACTTTCAAAAATATTCTGTCGAGTCCGGAGATTACATTCGCAATCACTTCTTCGGAGAGAAACTCCAACACGTCGTCAGCAACTTTTCGGACGAGCAACTCCAGAAGATGCGTCGCGGCGGGCACGACCCGGAGAAAGTCTACGCGGCCTACAAGGCCGCCGTTGAGCATACGGGGCAACCCACAGTCATCCTTGCGAAAACCATCAAGGGCTACGGACTGGGCGAAGCCGGGGAAGGCAGAAACACGACCCATCAGCAACATGAGTTGAACGAAGCCGAGCTTCGCGAATTCAGGACCCGCTTCGACATCCCCATCACGGACGAAGCTCTCAAAGACGTGCCGTTCTACCGCCCGCCTGAAGACAGCCCGGAATCCGTCTACCTTCGAGGGCGTCGCAACGACCTGGGCGGATTCGTTCCCAGTAGGCAGGTCCTCGCGGAACCGCTCCAGGCCCCATCCCTCCGGGAATACACGGAGTTCTTTGAGGACACCGGTGATCGCGATGTCTCGACCACGATGGTCTTCGCCCGTCTGTTCGGTCGTCTCGTTCGCAACGAAGAGATCGGCAAGCTTCTCGTCCCGATCATTCCTGACGAAGCGCGCACGTTCGGGATGGAGCCTCTCTTTCGTCAGATCGGAATCTACTCGCACGTCGGCCAGCTCTACGAACCTGTCGACGCGGGCAACATCGCCTACTACCGCGAAGCCAAAGACGGACAGCTCCTCGAGGAAGGCATCAACGAAGCCGGCGCCATGTCTTCGTTCATCGCGGCAGGCACCGCCTACTCCGCCCACGGCGTCAACACGATCCCATTCTTTACCTACTACTCCATGTTCGGTTTCCAGCGGATCGGAGACTTGATCTGGGCCGCCGCCGACTGTCGCTGCAGGGGCTTCCTTCTCGGCGGAACGGCCGGGCGAACCACGTTGAATGGCGAAGGCCTCCAACACCAGGATGGTCACAGCCACGTTCTGGCCTCGACGGTCCCGACTTTACGGGCCTACGATCCTGCTTTTGCCTATGAGATCGCCGTCATCATCGAAGACGGCATCAAGCGGATGTATCAGGATCAGGAAGATTGCTTCTATTACCTGACGCTCGGGAACGAGGCGTATCCCATGCCCGCCATGCCGGAGGGTGTCGAAGAAGGCATTCTGCGCGGAATCTACAAACTGAGCGAGGGCGGTAAAGGCGCCCACAAGGTCCAGCTGTTCGGGAGCGGCGCCATCCTCAAGGACGTCGTTCGCGCTCAGGCGTTGCTCGCCGACCGATTCAACATCTCGGCCGACGTCTGGAGCGTCACCAGCTACAAGGAGCTCAGGCAGGACGCCCTCGCCGCCGAGCGCTGGAACATGCTCCATCCGACCGAATCACCGAGAAAGCCCTACATCACGGAAGTCCTCGAAAACGCCGAAGGCCCAATTATCGCTGCTTCGGACTACATGAAAGTGTTGCCCGACATGATCCGTCCCTGGGTGCCCGAAGACCTCCTGGCCCTCGGAACCGACGGGTTCGGTCGGAGCGAGACGCGGGAGGCCCTACGCCGTCACTTCGAGGTCGACGCCGAATCGATCGCCCTCGGTGCGATTCACGCCCTGGCCAAGCAGGGACGTGTCAAGCAGGAAGATGTGAAGAAAGCGATCGACGAACTGGGCATCGATCCGGAAAAGGCCGATCCTGCGTCGGCCGGTCCTGTCTTACAGAAGGATTTCTCGCCCGCGGAAGTCTGACGGGTTCCTGAATCTCGAACACTCGACGGGGGCGAAAGCCGCCGGAGGACACATGGCTCAGCCATTCGCTCTACCCGATCTAGGTGAAGGTATCGAATCCGGTGACGTCGTCACCGTCCTGGTTTCCGTCGGCGACACGATCGAAGCCGAGCAGGGCGTCATCGAAATCGAAACCGACAAAGCCTTGATCGAGGTACCGTCCGATTTGGCAGGAACCGTTGCCTCCGTCGAAGTCAGCGAAGGCGACTCGGTCAAACCCGGTGACGTCCTCGTCACTGTAGAAACCGGGAACGGAGCCCAGACCCAGACGGAAGAAGTGGTCGCCGAGGTCGCTCAAGTGTCCGATCCAGAGCCTGAACCCTCCCCACCTGCCGTGGAAAATCCTCAGGCGGAGCCCGCACAGACGGAACCATCGACCTCCCCGCCACCCACTGCCGCACCACCCACACCGGCTCCC
>CEVA01171299.1_pt1 | contig 23090 bp, 22 predicted proteins | sample 361521 | NCBI WGS metagenome assembly CEVA01 (sample SAMEA2622823, study PRJEB7988) | marine metagenome | isolation source: saline water (ENVO:00002010), including
AATCGGCGCAAAATGATGTGCATCCATCAAACCTAAATTTTCCCAGGTTTTTCCATTATCAGTAGACTTTAACAAGCCAATACCAGCATATGAAGAACGCGACGCATTATTTTCGCCTGTACCAACATATATCGTTCTCGTTGGCCAGTGTACAGCAATATCACCAACATTCTGAGTGTCTGAACTGTCTAAAATTGGACTGAATGTAGTTCCATTATTCGTCGTGTGCCACACACCACCAGACGCATAACCAACATAAAATTCCGATGGCATTTCTGGATTAACATCCACATCTACCACACGACCACTCATTACGGTTGGTCCAATATTTTTAAAAGGCACTTGTTTTACCAAGGACGTTTTTGCCATTTCGCGCTTTTGCACTAAAGCATTTTTTACGGTTTCAGCAGAGGTTGCTGGTTGTTGTGCAAAGGCTACTAAAGCACTTGCAGCAAATGCAAACGACAGGAATTTAGTTTTAAACATGTTGGTTAGTTTTATTGTCAGTTCGAGCGCAGTCGAGAACTAATTTTAAAAAAATTATTCAATTGCATTTCGACTGCGCTCAATGTGACAGTAATTAAAGTTGGCTGAATTTAGCCATTAATCCGTATATCTTCAAAATTTGATTATAAAGTTTAACAGATTATCTTAATAGGCTTGGGCTTGCGTTTTACTTTGTTTATTTTTGAAAAAACGAAACTTTATCGTCAAGTTGAGGTGTTCGAAAGCATTAAAGTATGCTCTTAAAAATTTCGTCAATTCGAGTGATTTTGAGGTACGAAAAATTGTATCGAGAATAGAAATTTTTATGTTGCACTTGTTCTCGATACAATTTTCTAGGATTTATCTGAAATCGCAATCCAAGAAAACCACTCGAACTGACGTTAAACGACTTATCAAATTTTAAATCAGTTTTTGTCAATCTGAACTTGTTTCAGATTCTGAAATAAATTCAGAATGACAAGGATTTACTTTTGTAGATTAAAACAATAAATAACTATCAAATGAAATACCATCCTATAGACCGTAACCTATTCATAAAAAACCGTAAAAACTTTGCTGCTCAAATGAAGCCAAACAGTTTAGCGGTTTTTAACTCTAACGATATTTATCCTGTGAGTGCAGACAGCACCTTGCCTTTTGCTCAGCATCGCGATATTTTTTACCTCAGTGGTGTAGATCAGGAAGAAAGTATTTTGGTCATTTTCCCAGATTGCCCAAAAGAAAAACATCGTGAAATCTTATTCTTAAAAGAAACTAACGATCATATTGCCGTTTGGGAAGGCGAAAAACTCACTAAAGAAAAAGCCTTTGAAACCTCTGGTGTAAAAACCGTGTATTGGTTACAAGATATGGAAAAAATTATGTTTGAACTGATGACGCAATGCGACACGGTTTACATTAACACTAACGAACATTACAGAGCCAATGTTGAGACCGAAACACGTGAAGATCGTTTCACGAAATGGTTAAAAAATCTGTATCCTGCGCACTCAGTAGCGAAAAGCAATCCAATTTTACAACGTTTACGCTCGGTTAAAGATCCTATAGAAATCGACTTGATGCAAAAGGCTTGTAATATTACCGAAAAAGCCTTCCGAAGAGTTTTAGAATTTACAAAGCCTGGTGTTTGGGAATACAACTTAGAAGCTGAGTTTATGCACGAGTTCCTTAACAACCGTTCTAAAGGATTTGCTTATACTCCGATTATTGCCTCTGGCAACAACGCTAACGTGCTACACTACATAGAAAACAACCAACAGTGTAAAGCTGGTGATTTAATTTTACTAGATGTTGGTGCAGAGTATGCCAATTACTCTAGTGATATGAGTAGAACCATACCTGTTTCTGGTAAGTTTACAGATCGACAAAAAGCAGTGTACAATGCTGTTAATCGTGTTAAGGATGAAGCCACTAAACTTTTGGCACCTGGTACACTTTGGGAGCAATATCATGTGGAAGTTGGTAAATTAATGACCTCAGAATTATTAGGTCTTGGTTTATTGGATAAAGCTGATGTGCAAAACGAAAATCCAGATTGGCCAGCATACAAAAAGTACTTTATGCATGGTACAAGTCACCATATTGGTTTAGATACGCACGATTACGGTTTGCTGCACGAACCAATGCAAGCCAACATGGTATTTACTGTAGAGCCTGGTATTTATATTCCAGATGAAGGTTTTGGTATCCGTTTAGAGGATGACGTAGTGATACAAGAACAAGGTGAACCTTTTAACTTAATGGCGAATATCCCAATTGAAGCCGACGAGATTGAAGAATTAATGAACGCATAATAACCAAAACTGATTATATATGAAACGTATTTGCATAGGCTTACTTTGTTTAAGCTTGCTTTTTAGCACCACAGGATGTGCCACTATTTTAGGTGGACCAATTTCATCGAGTCAAAAAACAAAACCTGCTCCTGGACAACAACAACGCGATGTTAGAGTGGGATGGCTTATTGCGGATATTCTACTTTTTGCACCTGGTCTTATTGTTGATTTTGCTACTGGAGCTATTTATAAGAGGTAAAAGGTTTTTACAAAAAATAGTTTGAAAACAATTCTTGTCACTTGCGCTATCATTTTAAGGGATGATAAAGTTTATGCTTTTCAAAGAAGTAAAAACATGAAACTTCCTTTAAAATGGGAATTTGCAGGTGGCAAGTTAGAATCGAATGAAACTGAAATTGATTGCATAAAAAGAGAAATCAAAGAGGAATTAAATATTGAAATTCAGATATTAAAACGATTAACTCCTGTTACACATGAGTATTCTGATTTTAAAATCAAGTTAATTCCTTTTATAGCAAATTACTTAACCGGAGATTTAATTTTAAAAGAACACTCTTCTTTCCTTTTAGCAAGGAAAGAAGAGTTATTAAATTTGGATTGGGCAGAGGCTGATATCCCAATTTTAAATGAATTTTTATCACTTTAATTCTTCTATTCCGACTTCTTTCAAATAATCATAAGTATTATCATAGAAGTTCTTTGGTCTTGTATGGTCAGTATCAGAACCTTCGGGAACACAAATAATCATTCCTTGTCTCGCCCTTGTTAATAAGACTCTATAAGAGTTTTTAAGGTATTCTTTATCAACTTCTTTGTTTATATTCTGCCATTTACTACCCTTGAAGTTTTGGTAAATCCAATTATCATTTTGCAAATAGAAATTAGCACCCCAAATCAAACATGTTCTATCAATTTCTAAACCTTGTATATCAAATTCAGTTGCAACATCTTCTAAAAAATAAGATGAACGAATATCTTCACTTGGATTTAAAAACCAATTTGGTGCAGAAATTTCATTTTTGACATTAATACCTATAGCTTTTAACCTTCTTGAACCTGAAGAAGCTACTAATCCATATCTCTCTGTTCCCTTACTTTGCTGCCTTAACCATTTTTTAGCAACTTCTACATTCCTTGTTAAGTAAATAGGGAATGATTTTTTTATTTCTGAATAAAGCTCTTTTACTCTAGCTTTATTTAATTCTAATAACTCATGGACAAATTCTGAAACTTTTTCTGACCTATATGAGCGAACAGAAACAGCTAAGTGTAAATCAGTTTCAGAGACTCCATTTTCTCTTAACCAAATTCTTTGCTTTTCTTCTTTTATATAATTTGAACTATTAATTATTGAGTTTGAAAAATGAATGTCCCAATTTTTATAATTTTTTTCGAATGCTCTTATCCACTCTTCTAGGCCAGCCTCACCTGTATTAATTTCTTGACCTCCTCCAATCAAACAAACAATCGTACACCAATCTTTGTGTCTATTCATTACATCAATTAGAAACTCTGGCTCTGACATTTCAAAATTTTCAATACCCTTCTTCCGTTTCATAAAAGAGCGTACCTGCTCTTTAGACCAAGCTCTTTGCGCTTCATCAAAAACAACTACTTTTTCTGTTGGCTCAATGATATATTTTAGATATTCATCTCTAAAGTGATGGATATTCTGAATAAAAGCATTCGTTCTTCTCTTTGCTTCATCTTTTGTAACACGTTCCCCTTTTTCTTTAGATGTTATTACATAATCTCTCGCTAAAGCTTCTCGCAACACCTCAACCAAAGGACCATTTCCAGACAAAAACACAGCATGTTCATCTTCTTGCGAGCGCATTCTATCATTAGCTATACTTAAACCAGCCAAAGTTTTTCCAGCTCCAGGAACTCCTGTAATAAAACAGATAGACTTTTTACTATTTTGCTTAGACTCCTCAATTACATTGCTAATATAATTTGATGTCTTGTTGAGGTTTATGTTACCCGAATCATGTCTAGATATTTCTTCAACTTTATGCCCTTTGTAAAGTGCTTGGGCAACTTCAACAATTGTTGGTGTTGGTTTGTAAATTGAATTCTCCCATTCTGACACATCAATTACTTCATTTGAAGACTTGGTAATTATATTTATCGCATTTCTTATTCCTATTTGGCTACACTTTACAACTTCATTATGATTAAGAACCTCAACCAAATTAAATTCTGAATTGTATGCATTAGTTGCTACCAAAAGCGGAACTAATTTTGCAAAATGACTTCCTTCATGAAAGTTTTTCAAATCCAAGCAATAGTCTATTACTTGCAATTCCGCGCTTTTTCCAAATGAATTATCACCTACCTTAAACTCCAAAACAAACACATAATCATTAACTATAATTATATTATCAACACGTTTACCCATTCTAGGTATCTGAAATTCGAAATACAAAGAACCATTTAAACCTATCAATTCTTTTTTTAGAATTTCAATCTGCTTAACCCATGCATTTCTTTGTAAATCTTCAAGAGAACGATTTGTGTGATTTAAACTTAATTCCCCAAGAATTAAACTAGAGTCTTCTTTTAAAAATTCGGTTATTGAGTTTTTATAATATGCTCTATTCATCTAATCATCCTTTTTAAATTGATAATCTTTAAAGGATAATTTTGAGTTAGATTTTCTAAAATCTAATAACTCATCAACATGTAATTCAAATGCTTTAGCAAAAACCAAAATATTGGTCAACGAAATATTGCGTTCACCGCGTTCAATCATTCCGATATAAGTTCTATGAAAACCTGTAATAAAGGAGAGTTCTTCTTGACTAAGATTTTTTTCGTTTCGTAAAAAACGTATTCGATTTCCAAACTCTTTAAGTATGAATTGATTCACCATGAACCAAAACTATACTTATTGTATGCAGCTTTCAACATACAATAAGTATCATTTGTTTATATTTGAAGAAATTTAATTATGAAAAAATATGCAAGAAAAAGTGACTTCAATGGCAAAGGCATAAACCAAGGGTATATTTTTAATGATGGTCAATATTATTGTCAAACAGAAAAACAAGCCAAAGAATACGTAGAATCCAAAGGTTTTAATTGGAAAGAAGAAAAACAAAAATTCAACACAAAAAATGAATGGTTTTATTTTACTCTATGGGAAGAAATAGACACTGAAGAGCTTTTTGATATTGAAGGGAATGTATACACTACCTGTGTTGAATGTAATGAACCAGTAAATCTTGAACTTAAAAAGTGTGAAAGTTGTTTTACTTCAATCTATATCATCACACTATCACCCTCAAAAACATAACGCTGTAACTTCTGCAAAGTTTCTAACTTATCGCTGGTATTCACTAAAAGTGAAATATTATTGTTGCTACCACCATAAGCAATCATACGCACATTAACATCTTGTAGCACCTGGAAGAGTTCTGGCGTATCAGGATGGTAAATAATCTGGTTACCAACCAGGCAGACAATACTCATGTAGTCGTCAATGGCTACAGTTGCAAATTTTTCGAGTTCTTCGGTAATAGCTTCTAAATGTGTTGTGTTGTCTATGGTTAAGGACACTGCAATTTCTGAGGTTGTTACCATGTCTATGGACGTTTCGTAACGCTCAAAAACCTCAAATACTTTCTTTAAAAAGCCATGTGCCAACAACATACGTACCGACTTAATTTTTATGGCTGTAATACCATCTTTTGCTGCAATGGCTTTAATACCTTCACCATGAACTTTGTTAGTAATTAACGTGCCATGTGCTTGTAGTGCCATGGTGTTTTTTAGTCGTAATGGAATATCGAGTTGACGCACTGGCATTACGGTTTGCGGATGCAAAATCTTAGCTCCAAAATAAGCCAGCTCAGCAGCTTCATCGTACGACAAATGCGATAAGGCCTGTGTATCGTTAACGTAACGTGGGTCGTTATTATGGAACCCATCAATATCGGTCCAGATTTGCACCTCATCAGCTTCAATGGCTGCACCAATTATAGTTGCTGTATAATCGCTTCCACCACGTTGCAGGTTGGTAATTTGTCCTTCGGCATCTAAACAAATAAAGCCTTGTGTAATGTAAATATCAGCTGGTTCAACAGTATTGATAAGTCGGTTAAGGTTTTGCTTGATGTAAAAATTATCCGGTTCGTTATGGCTATCAATACGCATAAAATCTAAAGCTGGTAATAACCTTACATTGAATCCTTCTTGTTGCAACAAGCGACTAAACATATAGGTAGATAGTAATTCTCCATTGGCAACAATACTGTTATGTAACGTTTGTGAAAATGGCTCGTTAATCGCATCTAATATCAGCTTGAATCTGGCATTAACGTACTTGCTCACTTCCAAACGTAATGCTTGGTCTTGTAACAAATCGTAAACCACAGCATTATATGTTTCGTTCAGCTCTGTGATGATGGTTTTGGCTGTTGTAAGATCACCAACTTCAATCAATCTTGAAATTTCAACCAAGGCATTTGTGGTACCAGACATGGCAGACAACACAACAATTTTACGGTCTTTGGTGTTAATGATATCTTTTACATGATTCATATTCACTACTGAGCCTACTGAGGTACCACCAAACTTATATACTAACATAATGCGTTTATTTTAGGGCGCAAATGTAGATGACCTTTGAGCTATTGACCTAAATTTTAAAAAAATAGTACAATTAATTACAATTTGTTATATAGTTAACAAATAACTATTATCTGGATACTTCAATCTAACTATGATATCAAATAAATTTGTTAAATCATATATGATATATTATATTTGAAACATGATTACAATACAAAACCTCCGAAAAGACGTTAAAACCATACTTTTAAATCAGATGGCTGAAGGCTTAATTGCTCCCGGTCATCGTATTTCATTACCTAGTATTGCCGAGACTTTAGAGGTTAGTGCAACACCTGTTCGTGAGGCTTTGAGTCAGCTGGTAGAAACTGGTATTGTGACGTACATTCCTAATCGTGGTTTTTTTGTTACCGAGCTCAACACTTCTGAAGCCTTGGAACTTTATGAGCTTATGATAACCCTAGAAACTGCAGCTGTAAAACAATCCACATTCACTAATGCACAATTAGCAGAATTAAGGCTCATCAACCTTAATTTTACTAAGGCAACCCATGCAACAGAACGCCTTAAACTCGATATGGCGTTTCATAAATGTCTTATAAAATCGTACACCAATCAGTATGCACATAAACTCATAGAAGATATTCGGCTTCGCATATTCATCTATGAGCATGTGTATATGACCAATATGCCAAATGAAACCTCAGTAAAAATGCACAATGACATCATTGATGCTTTAGAACAAAAAGAGGTTGATAAGGCCATCAGCATTCTACAGGACAATTGGAATATCAGCATCAATCACATCAATCAAAATCATCATGAACAGTAAACAACTCATTGGTCTCGTGTGCCTAGTCATGCTTTTTGGCAGTTGCAAAACCGAAACAACACCAGAACCAAAGTCTAAAACATCGCTGGTACAAACCGAATTGGGTCAGCATATAGATAGTGTGCTTACACCTTACGTTAACAACCTTAGGAAACTTACAGATAATACTGCTGGTTTGGCTATTGGCATTACTAAAGGCAACGAAATTATCTACGCCAAAACATTTGGTTATGCTAATATTGAAACAGAAGAAAAAGCCGACTTTAATACAGTTTTTCATATTGCGTCGGTTTCAAAACCTTTTACAGCAGCTACTGTTGTAAAACTAATTCAGCAAGGAAAACTAAGCCTCTCTGATCCTATCATCAAATACATTCCTGAATTTGCAATGAAAGGTGAAGGCTATAAAGACATCACTATTCAACATATTTTAAATCACACGTCAGGAATCCCAAGACATGTGAGTTCAAACGATTGGCTAAATCCAAAAACTGGACCTGAAGCCATGGAAGAAAATTTAGAAAATGTAAAAGATTTTGAACTCGATTTTGAACCTGGTTCTCAGTTTAGCTATAGCAATTCGGCCTTTGATATTTTAGGAATTGTAGTGAGCAGAGCAAGTGGTATGTATTTTCCAGATTATGTTAAGGAGCATATTTTAATGCCATTAGACATGAATGAAAGTCATTATTTTAAACCCTTAGATACCTTACCAAAAAGTTGGGCAAAACCTTATTCTTATGGTATTGCTACGCAAGAGTGGTCTCCATATCCTTATACAGAAAAGTACTTTCCGAGTTCGGGTTTGCAATCGACACTTTTAGATATGTGTAAGTGGGGAATGCTATATACCGGAAAAGGCACCTACAACGGAACACTTGTTTTTGATGAAAAGCATTTTGACATGCTTATAAAACCCTATAGAGATACACCTTGGGGAGATAAAATAGCGCTAAGTTGGTTTGTGAAATCGTATTTAGATAAACCTATTATAATGCATACCGGAAATGATACAGGCTTTGAGACTTTGTTCTATGTTTATCCAGAGGAAAATATTTCTATAGTCGTAATGGCAAATAGGGATTTTGCACGAACAGGTCGAATTGTTAATGCAGCATCTGAAGTTGTGTTTGAAAAAGAGCCAAAATCCTATAATGTTTCGGCACGTTATCCATTCGCAAAAGCCTACAAAAGTGAAGGTATTGATGCTGCTGAAAACCTTTGGAATAACATGAAGGCTGATACTACTGACATCTATTTTGTTGATGATAATGACATCTTAACTATGGGAGCTGTTTTAGAAAATGGTAAACATTGGAAGGATGCGAAAACCATTCTTGGTCATTATAATACTATTAATGAAACTTCAACCTATTCATGGCGACTTTTAGGAAATTCATACCTTAATTTAAAAGACACCTTGAACGCAAAAGCATGCTATGAAAAAACATTAGAAATCAATCCTAATTACGAAAAAGGAAAGATTGCTCTAGAAAGCCTAATCAAGAATTAATCAGCATAGACAAACAAACGTTCCAGACTCTTTTTAGCAGGTAAGTTATCGACATGCCACGAGAAACTTGTTTTTGCTGGTTTTTCCCAAATACATTTAAAGTCTTCTGGTGCGTTGTATTCGCTTATAAACACTTGATGGCCTAATTTGCTTTGTTGCCTGCACCATTCCCAAAATTTGTCATGGTCGAAACTATCTCTGTATTTGGTGGTAGATGCGTAAGGTGGATCGCAATAGACGATACTATTTTCAGGAATCTCTAATTCGGTATAGGATTTACAAGATAAAATCACGCCTTCGAGATTAGGCACTTGTTTGGTAATATTTCGATAATGTTCTGCCCAATAATCGCGTTTGCCTTGCTTATCGCGTCGGTAACCTGCAAACCACTTGCCTCCAAACGAATTAAAACCAACATAAGCCACTAGATGTTTTGGATAGTCGTCTTGATTGTATTTTATGGCTTTGTATTCGTCCTCACTTACCGATTTTGGAGGATCCCAATTCTCGTAAATCAAGGCTTGCCACATCGCCATTAATTCTTCATGCTGATCGTTGGCAATTCGGATACCGTCGACCTTGTCTATCATATTCATACCACCTGCAAAAGGTTCAATATAAGATTGCCTTGGCTGTCTGTCTTTTAGAATAATTGGTAATATATGTTTGGCAAAACGTGCCTTGCTTCCCATGTATTTCATGCAACGGGTTCTATTGGGTTAACACAATTACTTGGAATATAAAAATCATATGGCATTCTAAATTTTGATGAAAATTCGTCAATTCGAGTGCGGTTTACGATTGCAATGAGAAAATCGTGTATCGAGAATAAGAATTTTAGCCTAAGAATTTGTTTTCGATACAATTTTTCATCCTTCAAAATCACTCGAACTGACGTATCGATAGTTTTATTAAAACGGAAAGCATGATTTAAAAATTGATGTTTCATACTAAATGGTTTTCGCCTTTGATTTCACCATAGAAACTATTCCAAAGGTTACAACTGAAGGTAACACCCAACCCAAACTATGCTTTGCTAAAGGAATATATTCTGTTAACTTTTGTAAGCCTTCCGAAGGGCTTAAAAACCCAATAACATCTGGTATGCTGAATACTAAAGTGACGATAATTACAGCTCTAAACACAACTGGAGTTGCTAGTTTCTCAGGCAAAACATTCAGTAAAATAAGCATAATCGTAATAGGATATACTAATAACAATACAGGAATAGCCACTACAACAATAGAGTTAAAATCGAGCTGCCCAACAATAACACCCAACACACAACCAATGATGGCAGTGACTACAAAACCAGTTTGCGAATCATTTAACAGTCCTTTAAAATAATCTGCTGTACCAGCAATAATACCAACAGCTGTGGTAAAACAAGCTAAAGAAATAAGAACACTTAAAACCGTATTACCAAATTCGCCCAAGGATTTTATACTAATATCTCTTAGTAGGTTAGCGCGTTGCATATCGTTACTCAAGGCTGTATCAACGCTAATCTCAGAACCATAATACGCACCAACAGCAATTAATCCAGCGTAAATTACAAATAGACCTAAACCTGCAATAAAGCCTGAATTTCTAATGAGTTTTCGTTTCGACTCGAAGCGACTTACCTCCATGTTATCGAAGTTAAGCGATACAATAATTACCGCACCTACAACCACTGCTCCGATAGCGTCAAAGGTTTGATAGCCTTCTAAAATTCCGGAAACGATAGGTGTGTCAAATTGAGGTGTTCCTGTGGTAAATTCCGAATAAAATAAACCAATCGCTATCACTGCCAGCAACATGATTACTATAAATGGTGTTAAAAACTTTCCGATGAGATTCAATATTTTGGAACGATTCAACACAAAAACTAACACTAAAGCAAAATAAATACTACTGGTTAATAATGGCGACGTACCAAAGGCAGGATGAATGGCAATCTCATGCGTTGCAGCAGCTGTTCGAGGTGATGGAATGGCAACCGCAATAACATAAATAAGAATACAGTAAATTAAGCTGAACGTTGGTGATACTTTTTTACCAAAATCAAACAACGTACCTTGAAGTCTGGCATGTGCTAATATTCCAATGATAGGAATAACAACGGCTGTAATCATAAAGCCTACAGCAACCCAAAGCCAGTTTTCGCCAGAATTGTATCCCAACATTGGTGGCAACAATAAGTTTCCTGCTCCAAAAAAAAGGGAAAACAAAGCGAAACTTGTGACTAAAAGTTCTTTGCGTTGAATATTCACTATTTGGTCTTTTTAAGTTCTAAGTCGTGAAAATCGAAACTAAAATCGGTAATTGGTGCAATGTACTTCATCGTTGCTGAAACCGCTTCTTCCTTTTCATTAAATGTAAATTGCACAAATACATCAGCATCGTAGCTTCTATCATTCCATTTGGCAACAAATGTTGTAGCATTGTATGGTAACAATTCCCCAAATAAACGTGGTGAACGCTCACATTTGATGCTGTATTTTTTGCCATTGTGTGCAATGGTTATATCTCCAAACCAATCATCTGTATAAGTACCTACTATTTGCTCTGGACTTGGTGTTGTTAATTGCGTTTTCGCCTTTTCTACCTGAGCAAAAACTTCTGTTTTTATACTGTCGTTATACTTTAAATAGTCAGCATTATTCTGCCCTAAACGCTGTAACCAATTACGATTTTCGTACCCTAAGTATGAATCTTTAATAGTGTTTGTGATTGTCGTAAATGCAGAACCATTCATTTGATTGGTTAATACTACAATCGCTAAATCTAAATCAGGTATCATGGTAAACTGCGTCACAGTGCCAATCAATCCACCTGTATGATACACTTGTTTGTGACCACCTTTCACATCAGTTACAAACCAACCCAATCCGTAACCTCTAAAGTTAGAATCGTAAGAGTCGTTGGCTCTGACTTTTAATGGTGTTTGCAATTGCCAAAGCTCGTGAAACTGTGCTTCGCTCAATAAACGTTCTCCCTTTTCTGTAACAGCGTCATTCATTAAAAACTTTGCCCAGGTCATCATATCATGCACATTACTAACAATACCACCTGCTGCATTTGCAGTTTCGCTCCAATCGTGTGGAATTTGAATCACCTTACCTTCCGCTCTGGTGTGTGCATCAATAATATTAGACTTATCTTTTACTCTGTTGTAGGATGCTTTAGAACTCGTCATGCCAACAGGTTTCATAATCTTAGTTTCAATGAAATCTTCCCAGGACAATCCACTGATGCGTTTTAAAACTTCACCAGCAATGATGAACATATTATTGTTATAGGCAAACTTACTTCTGAAGGATGTTTCAGGTTCTAAATATTTCACGTTATCAATGATATCCTGAACCGTAAAATCATTCCCTTCAGGAAAAAACATAAGGTCACCAGCACCTAATCCCATGCCGCTTCTGTGTGTTACCAAATCTCTGACCGTAAAATTCTCGGTAACCCAAGGATCATGTAATTGAAACTCTGGAATGTACTTACGCACAGGATCGTCCCAATCTAATTTCCCTTCGTCAACCAACATCGCTAAAGCAAAACAGGTAAAACCCTTACTGTTAGACGCTACACCGACTAAGGTTTCAGAATTCATGTCTTTTTTAGAGGTTAAAGATCGTACTCCATGTCCTTTTGCATAGACCTCTTTTCCATCTTTAAACACACCAACCGAGATGCCTGGCACATCAAAAGTTATGAGCGTTTCTTTTACTAATTTATCAATTTCAGCCTCATTCAATTGAGCAGAAAGGCTAGTGCTACTTACTAAAAGAAGGGCGATAAAAAGTCGTTTTAACAGCATAGAAATTTTATTTTTTCTTCAGTTCGAGTGATTCTGAATTCATTCGGAATAGTATCGAGAACTATTCAATACCTGTTCTCGATACTAATTTCAATCCATATCTTGATTGAAATTCACTCGAACTGACGTATAATAATAACAATAATGAGCGGTAAATATAACAAATATGAAAGGGATTGCTTCGCTAACCAATTTCAAAAATTAACTTTGCAAATATGACTATAGACTACAAAAACATTAGTGTTTATTTTACAGTTTCTGGCAAAGGTGAAATTGTTGTTTTGTTGCACGGATTTTTAGAAACATCTGAAATGTGGCGCGACTTAGTTCCTGAAATCGCAAGAACACATAAAGTAGTTTGCATAGATTTATTAGGACATGGAGAAACAGCATCTTTAGGCTATGTACACACAATGGAAGACATGGCTGACGCGGTGTTTGCAGTTTTACAACATTTAGAAGTTAAAAAAGCAAAGTTTATTGGTCATTCTATGGGAGGCTATGTGGCTTTAGCATTGGCAGAACAACAACCTCAACTTTTTGATGGACTTTGTTTGATGAATTCTACGTTTGAAGCTGACAGTGAAGAACGTAAAGCGTTAAGAACACGTGCCAACGACATGGCAAAGACTAATTTTGAAAATTTAGTGCGTATGTCTTTTGCTAATCTTTTTGCGCCTGAAAGTAGGATTAGCTTCAAAGTAGAATACGAATGGGCTTTAGATATTGCACTTAAGACATCGCTTCAAGGCTACATGGCTGCTAATGAAGGTATGAAGCTTAGACCGAACCGATTTGAAGTTTTTAATACTCTTAATGCTGATAAACTGATAATCATTGGCAAAAAAGACACACTAATCAATAGAGAGCAACTTCTTTCAAAAATTGAAAATACAGATATAAATGTTGCTGAATTTTCTGAAGGGCATATGAGTTACATAGAGAATTTATCAGAATTAACTTACTTTTTATTACAATTCATCGAAAAATAATACTTTTTGACGTTTTGAGTAATTTATTTATTAAGTTTAACCAACTCAAAATGTTTACCTTAAATCCTAACCTACTATGTCAGCAACTAAACTATACTGTGATTTCTTCGGTCACAATTACAAGATGACAAGAAAAGTAACAAACCATGTTAAAGAATATACTTGTTCTTGTTGCAAAAAGCAATTGACAACAAACAGCAATGGTCAGCTTACGGAATTAACGCCAAAATATCAGGAGATAAATTCTGCTTTGGAGCGCATATACAATAACAGAATGATGCGTTTAAAGCGAAAAACATTCAATTCGTCGATTTGTTAAGTGTTAACAACCTGTGAATAACTCTTTTTCTTATATTTAAAATCCTTAATTAAATAATCCCTTAACTAAGAAAAAAGTACTCACAATGAAGAATGTGTTATGCTCTTTAATAGGACATGATTTTGAAGTTTCTAAAGTAGTAACCTATCATGTTAAAGAATATAAATGCAAACGCTGCAGCTCTGAAATGACAATTGATGGAAACGGAAAATTCATTCCGTTAACACCAAAATACAAAGAAATTAATTCGGTTTTAAACCGCGTACATAATAAGCGCTTAGAAAGAAGCCAGAAGCTTCTTATGATTGATTATTAAGCGCATTCCACCCTTTTGCAATAATCGGTATTTTCTGCTCTGCCCTTGTTACTAAGTGCATTCCTCTTTCTTCTTCCGTCATATAACCAATTACAGTTAAATTAGGATTTCCTTTAATTTTAGGGTAATCTTCTTGTGAAATTGTCATTAACAATTCATAATCTTCTCCACCATTTAAAGCTACAGTTGTACTGTCTATGTTAAATTCTTCGCATGTAGAAATTACTTGTGGATCTAAGGGAATTTTATTTTCATAAATATCTACACCAACTTTACTTTGCTTGCATAAATGAATAACTTCAGAAGATAAACCATCACTAATATCAATCATACTCGTAGGCTTCACCTCTAATTTTTGAAGCAACTCTATAATATCTCTGCGTGCTTCGGGTTTTAATTGTCTTTCAACAATATAAGTGTACATGGACAAATCTGGCTGTGAATTTGGGTTTACTTTAAAAACTTCTTTTTCACGCTCTAGCACTTGCAATCCCATGTAAGCTCCACCAATATCGCCAGTTACAACTAACAAATCATTTGGTTTTGCTCCAGAACGTAAGACTTCGTTTCCTTCTTCAACTTCACCAATCGCAGTAATAGAAATAATTAAACCAGAAGTTGATGATGTAGTATCACCTCCAACAACATCAATTTTGTAAAGCTCAGCAGCAGTTGTAATACCAGCATATAACTCTTCTAAAGCCTCTAATGGAAAACGATTAGACACAGCTATAGAAACTGTGATTTGTGTCGCTTTAGCGTTCATGGCATAAACGTCTGAAAGATTAACCATTACAGCCTTATAACCCAAATGTTTTAACGGCACATAACTCAAATCGAAATGTACTCCTTCTACCAATAAATCTGTAGACACAACAATTTGTTTTTTTCCAAAACTTAAAACTGCCGCATCATCGCCAACACCTTTTACGGTAGACTTATGATTAATCTTAAAATGTTCAGTTAAGTGGTCTATTAGCTTAAACTCACCTAACTCGCTCAAAGGAGTTCTTTTAGGGTTCTTATCTTCTATCATACTGCAAAAATATTATGCTTTTTTAAATAAAGGAATTTATAAGAGCGTTAATTATATGGTAATTTTAACAATGTGTAAAATTTACCGTAAATTGCTTAAAAAAAGGTTATGAATTTTACTGCCCTAAAAAGATTATGCTTTCAGCTTATTGCATGCGTCTTTCTATCTGTTTCAATAATAGGATGCTCTGATGATGACGGCAATAGCAATTCTGATTCCGATAATGATACCGTTTTAGACAGTAATGATAACTGTCCAACAATAGCTAACGAAGACCAACTTGACACAGATGGAGACGGACTTGGAAATGCTTGTGACGACGATGATGATAATGATGGTGTTCTAGACATTAACGATAATTGCCCACTAATTGCTAATCCTTTACAAGAAGATGCCGACAATGATGGTATAGGTGATGCTTGTGATGATAATACTATTTTACCACAATTTCCTTGTGAAAATGGATTAGCCAATGGTCACCCTTGCAGTGGTTTTGACCTCATGAGTCATATACCTATTGATGTTTTAGGAGGTGATGGTTCTGAAGGTAATGATTCTTGGGGTTGGACAGATCCTGAAACGGGAAATGAATATGCTTTAGTATGCACCACAACAAACGCAGCATTTGTTGATATTACAGATCCATCAAATCCTATTTTGCTAGGAACTTTACCAACAGCCACAACTAATAGTCCTTGGAGAGATATTAAAGTGTACAATAATCATGCATTTATAGTAAGTGAAGCACCTGGTCATGGAATGCAAGTTTTTGATTTAACACGTTTGCGAAATGTCGTAAATCCTCCTGAAACATTTACAGCAGATGCCAACTATAATGAATTTGGCAAGGCTCATAACATTGTAATTAATGAAGATAGCGGATCTGCATACGTTGTAGGATCTGACACCTTTAATGGAGGTCCGCATTTTATTAATATCCAAAACCCAACATCTCCTGTTTTTGCTGGTGGTTATGCAGATGATGCCTACTCTCATGATGCTCAGGTTATAACTTACAACGGACCAGATGCAGACTACACAGGTAGAGAAATTCTAATTGGTAGTAATGAGAATGAAGTCGTAATTGTAGATGTCACTGATAAAGCAAATCCCACTCAAATTTCAACTATAGATTATGGTAACTTAGGGTACGCACATCAAGGTTGGTTTACAGATGATATGGTATATTTTTTACTTGGTGATGAGGTTGATGAAATAAGTTTTGGGATTAATTCTAGAACTATTGTTTTTGATTTTAGTGACTTGGATAACCCATTATACCATATGGAATACTTTGGTCCAACTGCAGCAATAGACCATAACGGTTATGTGGTTGGCGATACGTTTTATGTAGCTAATTATACTGCAGGACTTAGAGCCATTGATATTTCTAGTATAGACACTGGTATAATGATAGAAACTGGCTATATAGATACTTACATCCCAGATGACAACACCTCTTTTAACGGTGCATGGAACATCTATCCGTTTTTTGAAAGCGGTAATATTTTAGTAAGTGACATTAATGGAGGTTTATTTATTGTAAGACCGTCTAATTAATACTTATGATTAGTAAAGTCGCATACTGTTTTTTGGTTTTACTACTGCTAAATTGTAGTAGCGACGATAATTTAGCTGTGAATAACGTTGGCCAATTAACATTTGTCAAAACCTATGGTGGCACCAAAAATGATAGTGCACAGTCTATTGCAGCAACTTCAGATGGAGGTTATGCTATTTTAGGCTATACCCAAAGCAATGATAACGACATTACTGATAAGCAAGATGAAAGTTTTGACTATTGGGTTTTAAAATTTGACGCTAACGACCAACTGCAATGGCAAAAAACCTATGGCGGAACAGCAGACGACAGAGGTTATGATATAATTCAAACTTCAGATGGAGGTTATGCTATTTTAGGATACAGTTTTAGCAATGATGGTGATACTTCAGTTAATTCAGGATTACAAGACTATTGGTTAGTAAAATTAGATTCTGATGGAAATATTTCTTGGGAAAAATCGTTTGGTTACCAAGGCACAGATACTGGTATTTCTGTAATTGAAACAAATAATCAAGGCTATTTAATCACTGGTGTTTTGGATGTTACAGCCTCAGGAGGTGAAGGCAATTCTCAAAGAACAGCTAACAGACATGCTGGTGGAGATTACTGGGCTTTAAAGCTTGATAATTCTGGTAATTTAGAATGGAGTCGTTACTTTGGTGGAAACTTTACCGATACACCTTATGGAGCAGTTCAAACAGATGATAACGGTTTTATAATTGCAGGAAGTTCAGACAGTGAAGACACAGATATTTCTGGCAATATTGGCACCTATGATTTTTGGATTATTAAAATTTCTGAGTCTGGGGATTTAGTTTGGGAAAAGTCCTTTGGAGGTTCTCAAATCGATGAAGCCAGAGCTATAATTAAAACAGATGATGGCAACTATATTGTTGCTGGTGATACGCGTAGTAGCGATAATGATATATCTCAAAACAAAGGTGCAGCAGATTTATGGTTAATAAAAATATCACCTACAGGAAACCTAATTTGGGAAAAGACCCTTGGTGGTTCTAGTTTTGATGTAGCCAGAGCGATTAAGAAAACTCAAGACAATAGTTTTTTACTCTCTGGTAGTTCTCGAAGTAGCGACATGGATGTGTCAGAAAATAAAGGACAAAATGATGCCTGGGTTTTAAAAACAAACAATAGTGGAAATCTAATATGGGAAACTACTATTGGTGGTTCTAACATAGATTTCTCTTATGATGTTGCTGAACTTGCAAATGGCTCAATTATAGCTGTAGGCGACACAAACAGTACAGATGGAGATATCTTAAACAATAAAGGGTTTACAGATTTACTAATCATCAAAATAGATTAAAAATAGTATCAAAATGAAAAAAAACGTTTCAATCTTATGTTTAATCTTGTTATTTGTCTCATGCAACTCTAGTGATGATTCTGTTAGTCCATCTGAGGTTTCAGCAACATTTAAGTTTACACATAATTGGAATGGCACACTGATAAGAAATTTTGATTTTGGACCGATTCAATATGTAAATGCAAATGGTGAATCTATTGGATTTGAGCGTCTTCGCTACGTTATTTCAGATATTACATTCACAAAAGCTAATGGAGAGGAAATTGAACTTGATGTCTATAATTTAGTAGATCTCACCAATGAAATAAACTTAGAGTATACTCCAAATAATCAGATTCCTACTGGCAATTACACAAATGTGTCTTTTACTTTTGGTTTAGATAATGAAGATAATGCCGAAAATTACACCGATTTAAATTCGGCTTCATTTAATGTACCAGAGATGATGGGAGGTGGTTATCACTATATGCAATTTGATGGTAAGTTTATTAACTCCAATAACGAAGAGCAAGGTTTTAATTACCATGCTATAAGAGCTGTTGATAATTTAGGTGCTAATCCAACATTTCCACAAGATACATTTTTTACCGTAAACCTTGGCGCTATAGCTATTACTAACGATGTAGAAATTGAAGTAAAAATGAATATAGCAGAATGGTTTAGCACACCTAATCTTTGGGATTTAAATATATACAACCAAACGCTTATGCCTAATTCTACAGCACAGATTATGATGTATGAAAACGGACAAAATGTTTTTAGTTTAGGAGATGTAATTCAATAAAAATTTTAAGATGAAAAATGGACTCATCCTTATCGCTTTTATTATTATTTGTTCTGGTTGTTCCAGCGACGATTCAGGCTACCAACCCGCTTCATTATCTCTTGATATTCCTGAAATATTTTCAAACAACATTATTCCTCCTGTTATTCCTACAGACAATCCTCAAACAGCTGAAGGAGTTGCTTTAGGAAAAAAACTATTTTTTGATGGAATTCTTTCTTCTGATGGTTCAAAATCTTGTGCTTCATGCCATTCTCCTCAAAATGCATTTTCTGATAACACACCAACCAGTATAGGTGTTGCAGGAGTTGCTGGTTTTCGCAACTCTATGCCTTTATTTAATTTAGCATGGAATTATAATGAACGTTTTACATGGACAGGAAGAGAACTAAGTTTAGAGCGACAAATCGAAGGGCCTGTAACAAATCCTATTGAACTACAAAACAACTGGGAAGATGTTGTTGAACGTTTACAAAATGACCCTGAATACCCAGAATTGTTTGAATTAGCCTTTAACACCTCAACAATTAGCAAAGACTTAATTACAAAGGCCATAGCCCAGTTTGAGCGCACTTTAATTTCCGCAAACTCTAAATTCGATCAATACTCATTAGGCCAAGCCTCTTTAACACAGCAAGAACTTAATGGTTTAGACATTTTTTTAAGAGAAGATAAGGGAGATTGTTTTCATTGCCATGGCAACCCAAATAATCCGTTATGGACAGATAACGATTTTCATAACAATGGACTCGACGCAACTCTTACAGATTTAGGCTTAGGAGCTTTTACAGGTGACCCTAATGATAACGGTAAATTTAAAACACCATCACTCCGAAACTTAGCATATACAGCACCATACATGCACGATGGCAGGTTTGCTACTCTAGATGAAGTTATAGATCATTACAGTGAAGGACTTCAAAATTCTCCAACTATAGATCCTCTAATGAAAAAAGTAGCACAAGGCGGTGTACAATTATCACCTCAAGAAAAAGCTGACTTAAAGGCTTTTCTACTAACACTCTCAGACCCTTCTTTTTTAAACAATCCTGACTTCCAAAACTAGATTTGTAAGTTTATTCTTGTTTTTAGGTGTTTTTCATCGAAAAATAGTGAGTTTAATCATTTTCTTACTTTCATTTTACTTACATTTTCAGTCCCAAATCTTATTAAATGAAATCTACCACAAGCAAAGCATTGCCCTGTGCTGTGTTTGGTCATAATTATGTGAAGTCTAAAACAAACTCTGACCAAACAGCTGAATTAACCTGTTCTCACTGTAACACTGTTGTAAAAACAGATGCCAGCGGTAATTTTGAGGATTTAAGCGTATCCAATAAGCACATACAAACTACACTAAGGCAATTATTTCATCTTAAGCTTCAAACTAATAAACCCAAATTTTCTTAATCTATAAGAAAACTCTATTAAATCATATGCTAATATAATGTTAGTTAGTATGGTTAAACCTTAGTTAAATCGTATATTTGCATTCAATTTAGAATTAATCTGCTTTAATATATGATTAAAGTTTCTGAACAAGCAAAGAAAAAAGTCATCGAACTAATGAATGATGACGGTTATAATCCTGATACCGATTATGTTAGAGTTGGTGTTAAAAGTGGTGGGTGCTCTGGTTTATCATATGATTTAAAATTTGATAAAGAGCAAATTGACGGAGATAAAGTTTTTGAAGACAATGGAGTAAAAATCATTGTTGACAAAAAGAGTTTCCTGTACCTTATTGGCACTACTTTAGAATATTCAGGAGGATTAAACGGAACCGGATTTGTATTTAATAATCCTAACGCCAACAGAACATGTGGTTGTGGCGAATCATTTTCATTATAAAAACAAGCAATGAGTAAGTATACTGAAGACGATTTAAGAGAAGAATTAAAAACCAAAGAATATGAATATGGTTTTTATACAGATATAGAATCTGAAACCTTTCCTAATGGACTTAACGAAGATATTATAAAAGCTATCTCCAAGAAGAAAGAAGAACCAGAATGGATGACCGAATGGAGACTTGAAGCTTTTAAGGTGTGGCAAGATATGGAAGAGCCTGATTGGGCTAACGTTAATTACGAAAAGCCAGATTTTCAGGCAATTTCGTATTATTCAGCTCCAAACAGTAAACCAAAATACAACAGCTTAGACGAAGTAGACCCAGAGTTATTAGCTACTTTTGAGAAACTTGGTATTTCCCTAGATGAGCAAAAGAAATTAGCTGGTGTTGCCATGGATGTAGTAGTAGATTCAGTGTCTGTAGCTACAACTTTTAAAGAAACACTTGCTGAAAAGGGCATCATCTTTATGAGTATCTCTGAGGCTATTAAAGAGCATCCAGAACTTGTAAAGAAATATATTGGTACTGTTGTTCCGCAGAAAGACAATTTCTATGCGGCTTTAAACTCAGCAGTATTTAGTGATGGTTCATTTTGCTACATTCCTAAAGGAGTGCGTTGCCCAATGGAACTTTCTACCTATTTCCGTATTAACCAAGCAGGAACTGGTCAGTTTGAAAGAACGCTTGTTATTGCAGACGAAGGAAGTTACGTAAGTTACCTTGAAGGTTGTACTGCACCAAGCAGAGACGAGAATCAATTGCACGCAGCTGTTGTAGAGCTAATTGCTTTAGAAGATGCCGAAATAAAGTACTCTACTGTACAAAACTGGTTCCCAGGAAATGCTGAAGGTAAAGGAGGGGTTTTCAACTTTGTTACCAAACGTGGATTGTGCGAGAATAATGCAAAAATTTCTTGGACACAGGTAGAAACCGGTTCTGCTGTAACATGGAAATACCCAAGCTGTGTACTTAAAGGAGATAACTCTGTAGGCGAATTTTATTCTATTGCTGTTACTAACAATTTTCAGCAAGCAGACACAGGTACCAAAATGATTCATTTAGGTAAGAATACCAAGTCAACCATTATCTCAAAAGGTATCTCTGCAGGAAAGTCACAAAATTCATACAGAGGTTTAGTGCAAATAAGCCCAAGAGCAGAAAATGCTCGTAACTTCTCACAGTGTGATAGTTTATTGATGGGTAACGAGTGTGGTGCACATACATTTCCGTACATAGAAGCTAAAAACAAAACTGCACAAATTGAGCACGAAGCTACAACAAGCAAAATTGGTGAAGACCAGATTTTTTATTGTAACCAACGTGGTATAGACACTGAAAAAGCAATTGCTTTAATTGTTAATGGATTTAGTAAAGAGGTACTAAATAAGCTTCCGATGGAGTTTGCAGTTGAGGCTCAAAAATTATTAGAAATCAGCTTAGAAGGCTCTGTAGGATAAGGTTATGAAAAAAATTGTATTCATTTTACTGGCTATGGTAAGTTTTATGAGTTGTAAGGACAATACTAAAACCGAACCGACATTAGAAGAAAACAGAGCTAAATCTTACGACCAAAATGATGGCTACATAACTATCAAAGGCGAATTTGTATTCGATGCTGACCAAAATGCCGCAGTCTTTGAGTCACCAAATGGTACAATTTACTCGGTAGTTGTAGATGATAATATGCATCAACTTAACAAGGAAGTGCAACCTTTTAAAGAACACAAATACACCTCTGTCCCTGTTACAGTTAGAGTAAAAAAAATTAAAAATACAAATCCAAATATTAAGTGGGAACAAGCCTTAGAAATTAAAGAAGTCTTGAAGGTAGAAAAACCAAACCCAAACAAAGAAGACGTTATAAAATTATCAAAC
>CEVA01009380.1_pt1 | contig 23019 bp, 23 predicted proteins | sample 361521 | NCBI WGS metagenome assembly CEVA01 (sample SAMEA2622823, study PRJEB7988) | marine metagenome | isolation source: saline water (ENVO:00002010), including
CAAACAGCCCTACCTGAATCAGCGCAATGTTACGTATTATTCACAAACAAAAAGAGTGTATTGGTTGCGACGTTTGTTGTGACGTTGCACCAAACTACTGGTTCATGAACGAGGTAGGATTGGCGGAGTTGCATTCAATCCTGAGGACTAAAGGTACGCTTCACTTTGGCGAAGGTTGGGTGGAAGATATGGAAATTCTTAATCAAGCAGCGGAAGAGTGTCCGGTTAACATCATCCGGATTGAAAGGATAGCCTGCAAATCTGACCGGATGGGTGAAAACATAATTTAAATTACAGGAATGAGCAAGGATGAACAATTTAGCATATGGCAGACTGTCTTATTTGTGTTTTGACTCATCCTTCTGCCTTCGTCCCGCAATTGCGGGACTACGGCGAGAAAAGGCGGGCCGATGTGCCGGTTATTTCTCCCTCTCGGCTCGGTTACGCACCTAAGTGCGCGTCCTCCCCTTCCGGTCGTAAAGCCCGATATCTCAACTCCGTAAGCTATGCAGGCTAGCACGGGTTTACCTAAAGTTTCTGCTCGCTGTTCATGACTAATCCTAAAATTCCCATGCACCTATATGGTCTTTTTGTTTCCATAACCATCGGTTTATTTTTTGCTGCCGAATTGCCTTATTTCGTGGTGCGGAAACAATCGATAGATCCCGGACATCCACCGCGATGCTTTTATCTTTTTTCCTTAGTATTCGGTTGTTGGGTACGGCGATGATGGAAGCGAATCAGAGCTTGGGAAATTTCGAGCAATTCTCATCAAATATCCCGATAATTGTATTGATGTCGGTCATCATGGCCTGTGTTTTGGTTGGTGGGATTTCAGGGTGCTTGTTGAAGTGTTTCTTCATCCAATGTAATTGGAAAGTATTGTGCTTAAGTAGATGACTTATTTAAATCTCAATTTTGATATTCTTGTGGGACTTAGCAAGCTGTTGATGGCTTGGAAGTTGGCGCGAAATAAAGTGAGTAATATTGCGGCTCCAATATGGACTATTTTGGGTCTGGTCTTGTTTTTAAATATAGTCGTAATCGCTATCTTGTCTATGTCTACGCCGTTGCGGGCGTTCGACAATAAACCCGCCACCTTTGTCACCCAGTTTCCTTATGTATGGCTACCCGCATTTCATGTTCAGGCTGCATTGTTTGGTCACCTGCTTGTTTTTAGAGCATTGAAACGAGGTAGCGCATAATCCTGATTATGACTCGAAAGAGTTTTACCCTTTTGAAAAAGCATGGGACTGCACGACGTGGTGTCTTCCACTCGTTGAGGGGTGATGTTCAGAGTCCATTCTTTATGCCCATTGCGACCGTCGGGGCTATCAAGGGTGGGGTGGAAGCGCATGAACTTCGAGGTTTGAGTTTTGAACTGCTTTTATCCAATACCTATCACTTGCACATCCGGCCTGGGGAAGAGCAGGTTCAACAATTCGGAGGACTAGCCAAGTTCATGGGATGGGACGGGCCCACCCTCACCGACTCCGGGGGATTCCAGGCCTGGTCCTTAGCTAAAATGAATCAGATAACCGAAGAAGGAATAACTTTTCAGTCCCATGTGGATGGTAGTCCTGTTTCATTGACCCCTGAAGGTGTTGTGGAAATTCAGCACAAGCTGGGAATTGATGTAGCCATGGTTTTGGATGAGTGTACCGACTATCCTTGTACGCATGAAGTTGCAAAGGCATCCATGGAGCGCAGCATGCGGTGGGCAAAACGCTGTAAGGACAAGTGGACATCTTCGGGATACAATACGTCGATGGACCTATTCGGTATCACCCAGGGCTCCTTCTATGAAGATCTTCGGGAAGAATCGGCAAAGTATCTGGTAGACCTGGACTTGCCAGGATATGCGATCGGAGGTGTTGTTGTGGATTTCGCCAGGACGCCGGAAGCTATTCTTCCTTCAATTTCATACCTGCCAAAGGACAAACCCAGGTATTTGATGGGGGTTGGTACACCTTTGGACATTCTGGGTGCCGTCGAACTTGGAGTAGACATGTTCGACTGTGTACTGCCTACTCGGAACGGTCGTCATGGAAAAGTGTATACTCACTCTGGGGAGGTAAACCTTAACGCGGCTAAGTGGAAGGATTCCGAATTGCCGATTGACGATCAAAATGACCATCGAATCAGTCGCGATTACAGTCGTGGTTATCTTCGTCATCTCTTTCAGGTAAATGAATCTTTAGGGGGCCGGTTGGCGACGCTTCACAACCTATCCTTTTATGGCAATCTGATGAAAGGGATACGCGATAGTATCGAGCGCAATTGTTTTGAATCCTTCAAAGCGAAGTTCATTGAATCCTATTCAGGTGAAGTCATAAAATGAGGACTGATGATTTCGACTTCGATTTACCGGTCGAACTGATTGCTCAAAATCCGGTTGTGCCTCGGGATAGTTCAAGGCTGATGCTTTTGAATCGCAAGACAGGGAAAATCGGACATCGGCGATTTTTTGACCTGCCCGATATTTTGCAGGAAGGGGACGTCTTAGTTTTGAATGACACCAAGGTCATTCCCGCCAGACTCTATGGAACGATTCCCGAAGTGGGTCCGGGCAGGGTCGAGGTGCTTTTGCTCAATGAAAGTGTAGAGGGTTTTCAGCGGGTTATGGCTAAACCTGGAAAAAAGTTTCAAGTTGGATATGAAGTGGTGTTTGATGATTTTTTAAGCGCGGACGTGGTCGAGGTGGAAGCTGATGGCTGCCGGCTTCTTCAATTTAACAGTTCCACGTCCGAACTTATAAAACACCTTGATCGCATCGGTCACACTCCATTGCCGCCCTATATTAAAAGTTCAACGGCTTCCCGGGAACAATACCAGACTGTCTATGCCAGAGAACAGGGAAGTAGCGCTGCTCCTACAGCCGGCTTGCACTTCACAGAAAAGGTATTGGAAGATTTGATCGCAAAAGAAATTCGGGTTGAACATGTCACTTTGCATGTGGGCCGCGGGACGTTTCAGGATGTTAAGGTCAAGCATCTGAAGGAACACCAAATGCACTCGGAATCTTTTGAGTTAAGTGTAGCTGCCGCCGAGCGAATCAACCGGGCAAAACAAAACGGATCCCGTATTGTTGCAGTGGGCACGACCTCAGTCCGAGTTCTGGAATCCTGCACGAATTCTAATGGGCGACTTGTGCCACAAGTTTCACGAACCAATATTTTTATTTATCCCGGATATCGTTGGAAAATCGTCGATGGACTAATCACCAATTTTCACCTCCCCCAAAGCTCGTTGGTCATGTTGGTCTCTAGTTTTGTGGGAAGGGATCTGGTCTTCAAAGCCTATGAAGAAGCAATCACAAAACGCTACCGATTCTTCAGTTTTGGAGACGCCATGTTTATTTCTTGAGAGAAATTCAAAAATTATTCGCGGATTCCTTAAGAATTTATGCAAATTCTTGTAAAATTGCCAAAATTAGGGATGCCGGTGATTTGGATTCGTTGGTGCATTGATTTTGCTCTTTTAAAGCTGCTATAAAATGCAACTTTTTGATCAGTTTAAGAATCTTTCCGAATTTCAAATAGATCTAATTAGTCTCCTGGCTTTTTTGTGGGCCGTTGTCACGCTATTACATTAGGGACACATGGGCTTCATGGTTGAATTGTCCGATGACACGCCAATGACTTTAGTAGCAATTTATGTTCTTTTTAGACCCTTCAATCTGATGGAATTTTTAGTCTTGCTGATTGTGTAGCTGATTTCGTTTTTGATGCAGATGCCCTATATTGTGCACCATCCGTTTTTTTGAGGCACTGGAATTATTGCATTATTCCTGGTTATGATCCACCTGAAATTCATTCACAAAGGTCAGGTTACTTAGCCGAGATCAAAGAATCAGGACATTGCCACCGTTTTTAGGTTCGAGCTCATCATTCTCTATATCATAGCAACCAGAGCCAAAATTAACTGGTCCTATCTGGGTCCTGATGTGAGCTCAGTAGTCGCACTTTTTGATTTATTCAGAGAACGCGTTGGTTTGATCCTGGACAACTCGTTCATTCTTTACCCGACTATTTATTTCCCTCTTTTTATAGAAGCTACAATTCCACTTTTCTTACTGCTTTCCAGGACTCGCCTTGCCGGACTCTGGATAGGCTTTTGGGTAAAGATGTATTGAGTAGGTTTAATGAGCGAACCACGGGAACTTCTTTTTATGACGAAGGAGGTGGCATTTTACTTACGGCTGGCGTTCAATTTTTACATGACATTTGTTTTTGCGGCTATTACACGACCGCCAAGGGAATGATGATCTTTGATTATCAGGGCGACTTAGTTATAATTTTGGATAAGCTCTAATCCGTATTTTAAGAATCTCGCATCGAAAGGTTCCGCGCTTTCGTGTGAGGAAATTTAGGGTCGAAACGACTAACCGCCTAGAGGCCTCTATGACCTATCTCCGGGGTGGAATTGTCTATAAGTTGGATAGAAAATTGGGAATCATCCCGAACTTGCCGCGCACCCCTCTCTGGTTTTCGGAAAATTATGAAATTTTGGCCTATCACGTACCACGAGTAGTTAGAACACCGGCACTAAACCGATTTCTTTCTCAGGCATCCGTTTTTGAGGGTTGATCTTCAGTTCTCATAAACATAACCCCATAAGTGTATGAAGATTGATGTTTTTGATAATCCTAAGCCGGGCCGCGATTTTGTTATCCAGCATGTGGCAGATGAATTTACTTCCGTATGTCCGGTGACCGGGCATCCGGATTTTGGAAAAATTATCCTTACTTACATAGCCGACGAAAAGTGCATCGAATTAAAAACTTATAAGGAATATCTTCAAGGTTATCGAAACGAGGGTATCTACTACGAGGCCGTTACCAACAAGATCTTAGATGATTTGGTGGAATTTTGTGCGCCACGGTGGATGAAAGTGGAAACAGTGTGGACGGGTCGGGGCGGTATCCACTCGAACATTACAGCTGAGTATAAGAAGGGTAATTAGGGTACTTTCAATTTTCTTACAATGTGCTAAGAGAAATTTTTGTTGATGGTGTGACGGCTGATTCTTCGTCTACTCCATAGAGTTTGTGTAGCTGGTATCCGGCTCTGTAGTCGTAATTGTTTTCTTTAACCTTGAGGTTAATTTGTTCCAGGATGGTCTTGTCTTTTCGGAGGGACCACTCTGGATGCAGCCAAATTGGGCGACCGGAATAGAGGTGCCCGATTTTATTTTCCCAAAGGACAATTGATTCGGGAGTATCAACAATAAGTTTGAATTCCTGTGCTTCTTCTAAGCAGCTCAATAACGGATCTTTGTATACCTTGGGACTGACGGCTACCCAATCAAAGGAGCCTTCTATTGGAAACGCACCGGATGTTTCGAGATGAACCTGGATGTTATTTTCATTGAGTGCTTTGGTTAGATCTCTTAAGTCATGTATGCAAGGTTCCCCGCCAGTTACGACTGCGCGTTTTGCTTGATTTTTCAGAGCTGCGTGCAGCAGTTCCTGGATTTCCCATTTTTCAATTACATCGGGAATGTGATCAGGATGCCATGTGCCCGCCGAATCGCACCAGGGGCATCGTACCGGGCAGCCAAACAAACGTATAAAATAAGCCGGCTTTCCCATGTGGCAGCCTTCACCTTGCCATGTATAGAATGTTTCGTGTACGGGTAGGCGTTTCATGGTCGATACTCGGCTGAATTTTTACTATCTTCGCTAACGGAAACGCTGATCAGGCTGACACGTTCACCAAATGCATCGTGAATCATCGGCAATGATTGGTCAAAGACATAGCGGGCCACCCCCTCGGTGGAAGGAGCATTGATTTCAATTGCTTTAAACAGGTCAGGGAATTCAACCAGCATTTGCTTACAGGCCTCATCATCAATTCCGTATACGAACGCATGGTCGAATTGCTCTACCAGCCAATCTTTTAGAAACCCGAGCGCACCGAAATCGACGACAAATTCTTTTTCATCCAATTCTGTGCATCCGAAGGTAAAGGTGAATGACCAATTATGTCCGTGTATGAGGTTGCAAAGGTCGACGTGACGGTACTGACGGTGCGCGAATGGAATATCTGAATAAGTTTTTGAACAGGTGTACATTCTAAAGTCTCCATTCGTTTGCTACCATTCTTTCAACCGTTGGCGCTGTTTCCAGGTATGGGGTTGCGTCTTTGATGCCGGCCAAATGAAAGGCTTCCCGTCGTTCGATACAGGTGCCACACTGTCCGCAGTGAATTTCTTTGCCTTCGTAACACGACCAGGTCTTGTGAAAAGGCACTTTTAATTCGTTTCCACGCTTAACCAAATCAGCCTTGGTGAAGCATACAAAGGGACGGTACAGATAGATTTCCTGCCAGTCAGCCAGGCGGATAGCACGATCTAGAGCCTCCGCGAATTCCTCACGGCAATCCGGGTAGATAGCGTGGTCTCCCGCATGAGCTGCATAGGATACACTGCTTGCTTGGATAGAAGATGCCCAGGCGGTTGCAAGGGATAGGAGAATCATATTCCGGTTTGGGACCACAGTGGATTTCATATTCTCCTTCTCGTAGTGACCTTGGGGAATTGAGGTATGCTTGTTTGTTAAACTGGATCGACCAAAAAGTGCGGTTATGGCTCTTAGATCCGCCACCTCGTGGTGTATGTTTAGTACTTGCGCAATGGTCTTGGCTCGCTGGAGCTCAATTTTGTGTTTTTGACCGTAGTCTACGGACAAAGCGACCACCTCATGGCCTTCATGTAATAAGTGATATAGGAGGACGGTCGAATCCATTCCTCCCGAGTATGCGAGTACGGTTTTCATTTAAATTCAGTGGTTTTTTGCCGTGGGGCACGGCCTGGGAATTTTTAGCAGGCTCGGGAAACATTGGTTTAGTGTGAGTGTTTGGCAACCCTATATTTTCGGAAGGGCAAGGGGCGATCCGCCTCCGCTAACGTTATGGAGGGATGTAAAGGGGTATCCACAATTGAGCGTTAGGGTGGATTGAGCTACCATCTAATTTAGTTCTTTAATCTTTGGGAGAAGGGCAAAATATCGGTTGAAACCGTTCTTACATATGATTGGATCTCGAATTTGATGATTTCTTCCACCGCACTGACTGATGAATGTCGAATTAGAGCATTGGAGCTTGGCTTTGATCTGTGCGGGTTTACATCCATCGAGGTAAAATTGTGGCGTGATTATTACCTGAAATGGATTGCCGACCGGCAGCACGGCACCATGTCATGGATGGAACGAAACAACGATCGGCGGTTGGATCCTGCAAAAATCTTACCTGAAGCCAAAAGCATCGTTGTAGTTGGTATGAACTACTATCAACCCGATCCCGACCGGCGGGGTAAAATAGCCAAATACGCGCTGGGAAAAGACTATCACAAAATCATGTATAAGCGGTTAAAGCGCTTATGCACATGGATGCAGGAGCAAGGGGGTGTTCAAAAGCCCTATATCGACACCGGGCCACTATTGGAGAAACCCATGGCTGCTTCGGCGGGCCTCGGTTGGATTGGCAAGAGCACGCTGCTATTGCATCGGAAGCATGGAACCTTCCTGTTTTTGGGTGTAATTGTCACCACCTTAGAATTCGATGCCGATTCGAAGGAAGATGATCATTGTGGAACGTGTACGCGCTGTTTAGATGTTTGTCCGACCGATGCTTTTCCAGCGCCCTATCAGCTGCATGCATCCCGGTGTATTTCCTACCTAACCATTGAGCATCATGGAGCGATTCCGCACGAGTTTCGTGAGGCGATTGGCGATCGACTTTACGGATGCGACGATTGCCTGGATGTTTGTCCGTGGAATCGTTGGGCACAGACCACCCGCGAAACTCGCTTTCATTTTACCGGATTACCCGATCTTAGGGAAATGCTGGATTGGAATGAAAATGACTTTAAGGACCGGTTCCAGGGAACAGCTATTGCACGGTTGAAATTACCCCGCTGGAAACGAAACATCTGTGTCGTGCTTGGAAATATTGGGACTGCCGATGATATAGCTGTATTGGAGAAACAGTTACAAGCTTCCGATGCCATGGTTGCTGAGCACGCTCAGTGGGCCATTGAGAGAATCCAAATCCGGAGCCGAGTCGAAAATGAAAAAGGATAACATTTTTGTAGATGCAATCAGCGAGATGAGGCCGTTTGTTTTCGACGAACAAGTGGCTGAAGTCTTCGAGGACATGATCCAAAGGTCAGTGCCTGGTTATGAAATGTCCTTGTCAATGATTGCCCTGATTGCGCGGCTTTACGCTCGACTTGAAACAAATGTGTACGATTTGGGATGTTCGCTGGGAGCCTCCAGTCTTGCTCTGGTTTCGGGCAATTCGTTGGATGGTTTACGCTTGGTGGGTGTGGACAATGCGGAGGCCATGCTGTTGAGCTGTTCCAAAAATCTCGAGAGTGCGAATCTCCAGTGTGAGTGGGATTTAATCTGCGAAAATATTACCGATACCGTTATACAGAATGCTTCGATTGTTGTGCTGAATTTCACTCTACAATTCATTCCGCTTGAAAGGCGGTTACAATTGCTCGAAAAAATTTACTCGGGGCTTGTTTCCGGAGGTGTTGTTTTGATATCCGAAAAAATAGCTTTTGAAGAGGAAGGTATCCAGAAATCAATGACGAATCTCCACGAAGATTTCAAACGTGCTCACGGATACAGTGATTTGGAAGTGAGCCAAAAGCGGACTGCATTGGAAAATGTGCTTATTCCCGAATCAATAACCGATCATAAAAGTCGGTTGATAAAGGCTGGTTTCTCCAATTGCTCACGTTGGTTTCAATGTTTCAATTTTGCATCTTTAATAGCCTTTAAAGACTGATTTTGGCCAAAATTGACTACAGTCCATTGTGGAGCCAACTGGAGGATGGTCTTTTGGCTCATTGGTTGCCGGATCTTCAGCGCTATGTAGAAGTTAACATATATAATTCCGACCATGGCCACTTGAAGGAATGGATGGATGTATTGCTTTCGCTCCCGGAGGTGACCTGCGATCATTTTGACCTTGTAAATGGTGTGATTTTTAATGGATCCACACCGGTGGACTTGTCAAGGCTCCTAAAAGTATTGCATCCCTGGCGAAAAGGGCCCCTCAATCTTGGCGGGGTAGAAATTGATACGGAATGGCGATCGGATTGGAAATGGAATCGTTTGAAGGACCATGTCGCTCCACTTGAAGACCGGGCGATATTGGACATAGGCTGTGGCAATGGCTACTATCTCTACCGGATGTTGGGAGCAGGAGCAAAACTGGCGGTAGGTATTGATCCTTTTTTGCTTTATGTAATGCAATTTTGGGCCATCCGGCATTTTGCGCCGAAAGAGCTTGCGGCTTGGGTGCTTCCTTTAGGCTGGGAAGATTTACCATTCTCAATGCCGTGTTTTGATACTGTTTTTTCTATGGGTGTTCTTTACCACCGTAGAACGCCGGAAAGTTTTCTCGAGCAACTTAAAAATTACTTAAGACCGGGTGGGGAACTAGTGCTGGAAACATTGGTAATTGATGGCAAAGAAGGATATGTCCTAATTCCCGAAGCGCGTTATGCAAAAATGCGCAATGTTTGGTACCTTCCATCTGTCCCAACGCTCACAAGCGAATTGACCTTAGCAGGTTGGAAAAATGTCCGCTGTGTGGATGTTACCAGGACTACAGTGGAAGAACAACGGTCCACCCAATGGATGTCCTTTGAGTCTTTGTCTGATTTCCTGGATCCCGCGAATCCCCTCAAAACAATAGAGGGTTACCCTGCATCCGTGCGGGCGATTTTTTTGGCTAACAAAAGCGAGTAGCGTTTTTTTTGATCCAGTCTTTTCTTTTGGACCGCAGGGCGTACCAAGCTAGGAACATTGCTACAAATAATGGCAGAATTATCATCATGACTATTTCGAACAGTGAGAACTCTACTTCGGAATTGGCCAGTTTTAAATTTGGTATCAACTGCACCATGACATCCTGTATCGAGGACACAAACAGGTGTTGTGCGAACGCATTTTTTAAGAGAAATAAAACGCATCCCATCGTACCACCAAAAACAGCAATTGCGAACGCAATGGTACCCCAAACAGCTCGACTGTTTATGATAGCCTGATGGGATTCGGGCATCGAACCACTATTTCTGGATTCAGTTGACCCAAAAAGTACATTTACCCATCAGGTTCCATAGCAGGGCTATCGCACCAATGATCCAAAAACTCCAATGCGGTGAAATTATTTGTGACTTGCTCATAGGATTGTCGCGGTTTGATTTACCATTCCAGTCGTTTGTCTCCAGGTTCCAATTGGCCCGGTTCTCGTAGTTCCGTTCCGATGGTTTCCGTTAGTTTGTCGCCGAGCTCTTTGCGGTAAGCATCGGCAGCAGAAAGGAGAGCTTTGAAAACATCGGGATATTTTTCTTTAACGTCGACGGTTTCAGCAGGATCTGCATCGATATTGTAAAGAGCAAGCGCCGCAACATTGCTATCGTATTTTACCGGGAATCCATCTTTCCCTCCGGGCCGGCCATTCAGGGAATTGTAGCGGTGTGGAAATACCAGTTTCCAGCTCTCGTTTCTGATAGCCTGAAGTTCTCCTTTACTGTAATAAGGGAAATACTCGTGCGGTGTAGCCAGGCTTTTTTGACTGAACATCAGGTCCTGGATGTCTTTGCCATCGATTTTGTGCTTTGGGAGGTCTGCGTCAATGAGCTTTGCTACCGTGGGTAGAATATCGATGGTGGAGCCCAGGGAATCACAACTGGTATTAGCTGGAATTTTGCCTGGCCAGCTCATTAGCGTAGGTACACGAGTGCCTCCCTCGAAGCTGGTATGTTTGAATCCACGGTAAATACCGGCGGAGCCTGCATGGTCACCGTAAGACGCCCAGGGTCCGTTGTCGGTGGTGAATATCACTAACGTGTTTTCCCGGACTCCATGCCTATCAAGGGCTTTGACAACCTCGCCGACAGACCAGTCCAATTCCATTACCACGTCTCCAAATAGACCGGCGCCGCTTTTACCCAAGAACTGGTCGCTCGCAAAAATTGGGACATGCACCATGGAGTAGGGCATATAAATGAAGAACGGCCTTCCATGATTGTTTTCAATGAATTTCACGGCCGATTCAGTTGCCCATCGGGTGAGTAGTGCTTGGTCTTCGGGTTGCAGATCCGGATTCACGACTTCCCCGTTATGAACGAAGGGCAGAGACTTGTACACTTTGTAGCGTTCCGGGTGGTCGATGGAAAGGTGGGCGTAGCGTGGGTGTTGGGGCCACATGTCATTGGAATAGGGGATTCCTTCGTAAACGTCGAAGCCTTGGGAGGTTGGTAAGAACTTGGGATGGTGTCCCAAATGCCATTTGCCAAACACTGCCGTTGCGTAGCCTTTCTGTTTAAAGATTTCAGCCAAAGTAACCTCCTTCGGATTTAATCCTACCTCTGCTTTAGGACTATAAGCACCATTGATGCCGAGTCGTACATTCAGTACACCCGTCATCAATGCGGCACGCGAGGCTGAGCACACCGGAGCACTCACATGGAAATCCGTAAAACGCCGCCCACTGTCCGCCAAAGCATCCAAGTTTGGAGTGGGGTAGTCGCGAGCCCCGAATGGACCAATATCCGCATAGCCCATATCATCGACAAAAAGCAAGATTACATTCGGCGGTTTGGCTTCTTTGGTTGTGGCGAATAAAGCAGCTACCAGTGTCAAAACAAAAAATAGTTTGCTCGCGGAATAAATCGGAAAGTAACGGATTTTCATTGAGATAAATTTAGTTGTATCCGGTTATTGATTTCAATTCGGAATTGCGAAGGGATTTCCAAAATGCCCCAATCAAGCCAAAAATTTGTTTTTTAACTCGATATCGTATTGCCAGTATTTCTTTTCATAGGAGAAAGGCATGATTGGTAGGACCGTAATTGTTTCGGGACTTTTATTTTTTTGGAATGCCACATTGAGATCGGAGTGGACTCAATGGATGGCCAGGGAATTATAAAGGGCCATACTCCTGTAACTGAATGGCCTGAGAGCAAAATTATAATTTGGAAAACCCCGGTTCCCGGTCGTTTTAGATGGAAAGATTTACATAACCACTGCGGATGAAAAACGGGGTAAGCTGTATTTGCTTTGTTATTATCATAAGACTGGGAAACTACTGTGTGAAAAATTTGTTTTATGTGGAGATTTATTGCCAAACCTCCACAAGAACAATACCCAGGCATCTGGAACCGTGGCGACGAATGGGAACATCATAGCCGTTCTTATTGGTTTTAGAGGAGCATTCTAACTTGCTGCTCTGAATTTGAACGGTAAAAAGTTGTGGATCAAGGAGGCCGCCAAAGTGAAGTCACAATTCGGGATAGGAACCAGTTTTATTTTTGTGGCTGCATGGGTGAGCTTCAATGTGGAGATATAAATACCGGCGAAATTATTTGACAAAAGACCTTCGTGCGCAGTCCTTGACTTCCATTAGCTTGTTAGATGGTTTGCTTTGTCTTACAGACCAAAAATCGGAAACAATCGTTTTTAAGCTAGGGGATCGTTTTGAATTGAATGAGCACAATTCGATAAATGAGAAGGAAATTAGCAACTCGACCTTGGCATTTTCCGAAGGTCAGATGTTTTTAAGAACTCCCAAAGCTCTTTTTGCGATCAGCAAGCAGAACTGAGGCAAGACTTGGTTCGAGCCGCTTGTAACATTTTGAGAATTGGAGCATGACTGTTTTCTGGACAGGGCGGAGGACATTCTATCATCTCTGAGCCACAAAGACTATAGTGATACTAAAATTCTCCCAAAATTTCTCTGTTTATTTTTCCCCTCGACGCCTGTTTCACCTCATCCGCGCCTGGAGTTTTTATTGTCTGGGTGTCTCTTTTCTTCATTCTCAGCAAGATTCTGAACAGACTCGTTCAACTGTCGTAACGGTTATCTCGGATTCGATAATAGTCGATGGTGTTCTAGATGAAAGTATTTGGCAGACAGCTCCCAAAATTGGCGAGCTGATTCAAAGACAGCCAAATCCTGGTACCACACCTAGTGAACGAACAGAGGTCATTTTGCTCAGGGATGCAGATTTTCTTTATGTGGGAATTGTGGCCTACGATTCTGAGCCTGACAAGCTGATCGGTAATGACATGTCGAGAGATGCTTCGCTTCAAAATGAAGACAGTATCGAGATATTATTGGATACGTTTAAGGACCGGCAAAATGCGTTTTATTTTGCGACCAATCCTATTGGTGCATTTGTAGATGGCCTCGTCTTTGGTGCCCAGGAAATCAATACTGATTGGAATGCTATTTGGGATATTCGAACCCAAAAAACGAATACAGGATGGTCTGCGGAATTCCAGATTCCATTTAAAAGTCTGAGTTTCCCGGAAAACAGTTCGGAATGGGGATTTAACATTGGTAGGAAAGTTTACCGTAAGTTGGAAGAGGATATGTGGTCTGGGGGTCGATTGGAGAACGAATTTTTGAAGGTTTCAGAAGCTGGAACCCTTTTGGACATGACCGATCTCAATCAGGGAATCGGTCTCGATGTGAAGCCTTTTTTAGCCTCGAGCTGGTTACGTACCAAGAATCCTGATGGTGGCGCGCTCGATATTGAGCCGGGAGTCGATGTTTTCTACAATATCACCCCCAGCTTGAAGCTGACTGGAACCATCAATACGGATTTTGGTGAAACAGAAGTCGACGCCAGGCAGATTAATCTCACTCGCTTTTCTTTATTCTTTCCTGAGAAGCGTTCCTTCTTTCTAGAGGATGTCGGTGTGTTCAATTTCGCAAGTACGGGTCCAAAGGGTCCTGGTGGAACACCCGATGCGGGCGTGGATGTCTTTCCCTTCTTTAGCCGTAGAATTGGCCTATTGAATGGCAATGAAGTCCCCTTAGATGCAGGACTGAAACTAACCGGAAAGGTTGGAAACACAGATGTCGGCCTCCTAGGTGTTCGGACTGGTGAAACCGATTTTGTTGATGGGAAAAATTTTGTGGTAGGCCGCTTTAAACAAAAGATATTTCAAGAGTCTTACGTAGGAGGAATTTTTACAGATGGAAATCCCAATCAGGGGCGATCGGGATCCACCTATGGAGCAGATGTTCGTTTAGCGACTTCAGATTTCTTTGGGCAAAAGAAAAACTTCAATTTCGATGCTTTCTTTTTGAATGCCAACAACGAGATTGAAGCGGATTCCGATGCGGATGGCACTGGTAAGTCTTTTGGATTTTCAGCGCGTTATCCCAATGATCAATGGGATGGAATGCTCGTCTTCCGCGAGGTGGGGAAGCATTTCGATCCGGGCATGGGTTTTGTGCAACGCAGCAATGTCCGGATGTATCGGGCTGCGGCCAGCTATAATCCGAGACCCAAAGATTTTCTCAATATTCAGCAGATGTTTCACGACATCTATTATACTTATTATGAACGCCTGGATAACGGTGAAAAGGAAACGGCCGAACTGCATATCACGCCATTCGATTGGCATTTCAATTCAGGTGACTCCATACACGCCTTGGCTGACTACACATACCTTTATGAAAGACTGTTTGAGCCGTTTGAAATTTCTCCGGGTATTTTCCTGCCGGTGGGCGAATACAAAACACATCGATCACGTTTCGTTATAGCGACTGCCGCAAGACGTCCATTGTCCGGTTTTTTATTTTTTGAATACGGTGATTTTTGGTCCGGTACTTCTGAACAGTTAAATCTGAGACTTTCCTACAATTTGCCTCCGCATTTTACAGCTCAGATAAGTGTGAATAAGACCTTTGCCGATCTACCACAGGGAAAATTCATTGCTCGGATTTTTACTGGAACCTTTAATTATGCACTTTCGCCGCAAATCACCTTTTCGAATTTATTGCAATTTGACAATCGCTCCAGGAATTTAGGTTGGCAGAGTCGTCTTCGATGGACCCCTAAACCCGGTAATGACTTGTTTATTTCCTTCAATCAGGGATGGATTAACGAGCCTGGCAGTTTGCGTTTCAATGTTAGTGATTCGAAAGTCGCGACCAAGTTTCAGTATACCTACCGCTTCTGAGCCTGCAGTCCTGAGCGGATGAGGGCATTGTGAGACTTCAATACTTAGACTCACTCAATTATGCGCTTGCCATTTGGTGTTTCGGATTGCTTCTCAATATCTTCCAAACGCTACGCTTTATCCGTAGCAACATCTTGCTTTGCTATCGCTTACTAAACGTACTCGTGCCCCTTAACCAATTCGGATATTTTATAATTGATCGAATAGGTAACTGCAAAATTGCAGTACTGTCTACATGCCTTGTTTCTCTATTATATCCGTTGCAAGGAAACGACCAAGGGAAACTCAAGATTGCTGAAATCACAGAAATCAGTGCGCCAATAACCTTGGACGGCGTTTTGGTTGAACCTGTTTGGGCTACCGCAAATAAGTTAGATGATTTGATTCAACGCATCCCCGATACCGGGCAAGTGGTGTCTGAAAAAACGGAGGTCATTTTATTACGCGATATAGATAATTTATACGTTGGCGTTATTGCTTATGATTCTGAACCGGGTAAGATCATCGCTACGACCATGGCGAGGGATGCTAGCCTTCGGTCTGAGGACAGGGTAAGCATTATTTTAGATACCTTTCGAGATCAGCGTAATGCCTATTATTTCGGAACCAATCCGGTCGGATCCATGAGCGATGGATTGTTGTATGGAAGCCAAAATCTTAATTTGGACTGGGATGCCATTTGGGACGTGCGGACTCAACTCACAGATGAGGGATGGACAGCTGAATTTACCATCCCGTTCAAGAGTCTCAATTTTCCAGAGGATCGCGAAACTTGGGGTTTCAATATTCGACGGAGCATTTTTCGGAAAATTGAGGAGGCGGTATGGTCTGGTGCCAGTGTTGAGAGTGCTTTCATAAATGTCTCAAACACAGGTGCTCTAACAAATATGACGGGCCTCAAGCAGGGCGTAGGTCTCGACATACGCCCTTTTTTGGCTTCGAACTGGTTGCATACCAAAAGCACAGCCGACGATGATTTTGATTTGGAACCCGGCCTGGACATATTTTATAATATCACTCCAAGTTTGAAATTATCGGGAACGATCAATACCGATTTCGGGGAAACCGAAGTGGACGCACGCCAAATCAATCTCGATCGTTTTTCACTTTTCTTTCCTGAAAAACGATCGTTCTTTTTGGAAGACGTTGGGGTGTTTGATTTCGCTAGTACTGTTCCGGATGGCCCTCCTGGATCTCCGGACGCCGATGCGGATATTATCCCCTTTTTCAGTCGGCGTATCGGACTATTTCGAGGAAGCGAAGTGCCCGTCGATGTTGGTGCAAAGCTGACAGGTAGAGTTGGCAGAACCGAAGTTGGATTTTTGGGAGTCCTGACAGGTGAAACCTCCGTGGATGATAACGGGGATCTCTTTCTGGTCGAAGACAAGAATTTCTTTGTTGGCCGCGTTAAACAGAATTTTTGGGAGGAGTCTTACGTCGGCGGTATTTTTTCTCACGGTGATCCAGCTCCAGGTATTTCGAGCAATACATACGGGGCAGATGTGAAGCTTTCCACCTCTCAATTCCTTGGGTATCCGCGCAATTTCCGTTTGAGTGCCTTTGGTCTAAAATCTGACAATGATCTCTTAGATGGCGATGATATGGCGTTTGGTGCGGCCGCTCATTATCCGAACGAAATATGGGAAGGTGTTCTTGCATACAGTGAAATTGAAAAGGATTTTGATCCAGGGCTGGGTTTCGTGCAAAGAAATAATGTTCGGATGTATCGGATAGGTGGAAATTATAATCCTCGCCCAGAAGATTTTTTGAACATCGAAGACATGGTGCATAGTATCTATTACACTCGGTTTGAGCGTCTGGAGGATGGAAGATTGGAAAGCTCCACACTGGATATCGATTGGCTTCATTGGCACTTTAAATCTGGAGATGCAGTCCACTCCTTCTTCAATTATACTTGGGATGAAGACCAATTGTTCGAAGCCTTTGAAATCTCCGATGGAGTTGTGCTACCGGTGGGCCGGTACAAGACAGATCGGTTCAGTGTCTCGCTTGGCTCGGCCAGGAAACGACCGATTTATGCATTCTTCAGTGTAAGTTTTGGAGATTTCTGGTCGGGATCTGGAGAACAAATTCGAGCCAATTTCACTTACAAACTACCTCCTTGGTTTACCTTGGATACCGGTATCCGGTATACTTTGGCCAATTTGCCGGAAGGCAAATTTTCAGCCCGCGTTTTTACCACAAACTTAGATTTTTCCATTTCTCCCCAGCTTACCTTTTCGAATCTCATTCAATACGATAACCGCAGCCGAAATCTTGGTTTGCAGAGCCGCATTCGTTGGATACTGAAACCCGGTAATGATTTGTTCATTTCCTTTAATCAGGGTTGGATCAACGAGGATAGGGGCAGTTTGCGGTTTTTGTCTTCGGATTCGAAGATTGCGACTAAGTTTCAGTATACTTACCGCTTCTGAGCCTGTGGTTCTGGACGGATGAGTGCAGAGTGAGACTGCAATACTCAGAATCACCAAATCATATGCTTGTCGTTGGGTGTTGTGTATTCTTTGTTGTCAGACGATTCCATTGCTAAATGCCAGCACCGCCGACTCTTTGGGCCTATCGGAACTTTCCCCCCGTCTTTTAGAACCAACTGAATCAGTTATTTATTCAGCATGAGTGGTTTGAAGCGAGGCATTGGTGCTTTTGTTTCAGCTCTCCAGTTTTGCAGTTTCGCGTGGAGTAAATCGGCTAGGTCCTTCCTTGATTCGACCAAGTTATTTTCCTCACCGAGGTCATTCTCCAAATCGTAAAGCTCCAAGTTTCCTTCCTCGAAAAATTCAAGTAGCTTCCAATTGTCATGGCGTATGGCGCTTACGGGCGTGGTTGTTTGGTAATAATGAGGATAATGCCAATAGAGAGTCCTCCGATCTAAGCTTAATTTTGGGGCCTTCAGCAAATCGACCAAGCTGTGTCCTTCGACTTCTTTATTGTGATTCTCATTCCCTTTCAATTTCGCCAGTTCGAGAAGGGTGGGGTAAAAATCCGCAGTTATAACTGGGTGGTCAGATTGACTTCCCGGTTTCGTCACTCCCGGCCAATAAACGATCAAAGGAACGCGTATACCCCCTTCATACAAAGAGCCTTTCCCTGACCGCAGCGGCACGTTAGAAGTCACCTTTTCACCTTTGTAGTCGTTAATGAAGCCACCGTTATCCGAAGTGAAAACTATGACTGTTCGATCCGCGACTCCGGTATCTTCCAACTTCCCGAGGATTCTTGCGACGTTGTCATCCAGGGTTTCGTGCATGGCTGCATAATGAGCATTCTTATGTTCCATGCCATCCCTGATCTGGCCTTGGTATTTCTCAGCAAGTTCCGGTTTACCTTCAATGGGTGTGTGGACTGTGTAATAGGATAAATAGAGAAAGAAAGGATCGTTCTTAGCATTTTCCAAAAAGCCCATAGCTTCATCCGTCAATCTGTCGGTCAGATGTTCATTTTCTCTGGGTTCGTTTGGATCAATGCCAGGTATGTAGCGTGGATGAATATTTTTGCCCGTTCCCCAGGTTCCCCGATATGGAAAATAAAACGTAGCCGGAGCTCCCCAAAACGTGCCACCAAAGCTGTAGTCAAACCCTTGAGTTTCGGGATAGTGAGAGGCTAGGCCGAGGTGCCATTTTCCAACGTGGCCTGTTCGATACCCGGCTTCCCGCAATATCTCGGCTATCGTGACCTCTTCATGTGGCAGACTCCCTTTTACCACCGGTGGAATCAATTGTCTGTTCTGTGGCGGGTTACCTGAAGCTTCATGCCAAATGGTCATTTTCAGTTTGGCGGGCGATTTCCCGGTCATGAATGCTGCACGGGTCGGTGTACAAATCGAAGCGCTGGCATAGGCATTCGTGAACTTCATTCCATTTGCGGCGAGACCGTCGATGTGGGGGGTTTTATGAAGGTTGGAACCATAGCCACTAAGATCTGTCCAGCCCATGTCGTCGACCATGATGACGACAAAATTCAGTTTTGAATGATTTTCTACATTGGCAGAGCAGATGCTCCCTATCAGAAAAGCAACAATATGAGCAACCGAGCTGAACCTTGCTTTCATGGCAATGCTAACGGTCTCAAAGTAAATCCAGCTGTGGTCCCTTCGATCATGTTCGTCGTGCAGACGTAACAAAATTCATAGACTTTGTCCATCGCCAGTTCTTCCAGATTGTGCAGCTCGCCAATGTGGACGCCTTGTCGTATGAGCAGGTAAGTATGAACTGGAATAAACGATCCATGCTTTTCCATGAACGCCTCGAAATCGTCCGGACTTGGTCCGTATTCCATTCCACTGGTGTCGCTTCCAATCAACATGGCCCCGTTTTCTTCAACCAGCCATTTCGCTCCTTCCAGTAGTAGCCCTGAAGAATCGTGGGCGGTGAGCTTATCTCTGTCAGCTAGGTCATCCCAATATTGGATAGAGCCGGTTCTTATCAAAACTACGTCACCTGGTTTCAACTGAGTTCCCTGTTTGTTTAACGCGCCCTTCAGGTCATCGACCGTAATTCCATAATGGGCCGGTAGGGCCTTGACGCCCTTGTATCCAGCCATATCGATCATCACCCCCCTAGCAATTATCTCTGGAATAGTGGTCGAATCGCATTTTCGTAGACCCCAGTCACCGCCCCAATCGGCTTCTGTAAATCCGTTGTACCAATGGTTATCCTCTCCTTCAACGACATGGCCCAAGCCGTCTATCTGGGTAGCCACATTATCATTCATAAATAGCGCACAACTATGCCAGGCGGTACCTGTTTCAGCAGGTGAAAAATCCCCCTGCCGTTTCACACCTTCCGGTGTGCGAAAGGTCATGATTTCTCCCGGGCTGTGACCCGGCCATTTAAAAGAGTCGCGATTATAGCTAACACCCAGGTTATAGCTCTTGCCGGTCTTGGCTATTTTCAGGGCCGCCAGCTTACTAGCTTCTGTCATCTCGTTAAGAGAACCCACTTCGTCTTCTGGACCCCATACCCAGCCCCAGCCTTTTCCTTTTTCCCACTTTTTCATTCCTGATTCGCCGGCGTAGGTCAAGCCGAACCCAAAAACAAAGAACGAAATGATTAGTGCACATTGAGATTTTAATAGGTGTTTCATGAGATGATGTCTTTTCTGCGGTTAATTAATTAAATTCGACCCAGTTTATTCCGAGAACATGTTTATCAGAGGTTTGTCAAAACGGGCTACCAAAAAAATATCCGTCAGACCGCTTGTGTTATTAAGCTCTGTCGGATGTTCGGAAAATTCAATGCCCTGTCCTGTAACTGAGATCTGAATACGTGCCATGAGTTTTCCAGTTTCCGATTTTTTTAGGAGCTCCACCTAACTCGGTTGGCTGCCCATGCTGCCTGCCCTGACATTGACCTTGTTTATGCCTTCCAAATTCAGGTCGTTCAAGGCGATATGGTTCCCGTCCTCAAAATGACCAATGAGTCCGATTTCCCCATAGGCCTGATCCACAAATCCATTCCATTGGTTTTAATCAAACAGTGCCACCATTTTCTTTCGAGTATATAATATGTTTTTTGATTTTTCTTTGAGGGGAAGATCTTATTGGTTTCCTAAATCCGTATATTCGGCGGTAAGTACATACACACCTCCGTCCGTACGAATGCCCTCGTCTTGTTCAGTTAATGTGGTCCAGATTTCGTTGTCAATGTCGGGAGTAATCAGTTTCCCGGTCGAACCCGGTTTCGGTGTGTTCTCAGTTTTCTCGATGAGAGACATGATTTAAACTTATTTTATGGCCACTATTGATCTCAAGCTTTTTGAGGTGTTTTCAAAGACTTGTCAGGTAAGATAAGGTGTCCCATATTTGATCACATACCCCATGAAATTCCCCAAAGTTTTAATTTTTTATCTCCTTTTTATACCCATTTGGCTCTTATCGAAACATTTACGTCTTGATGACCCCATTATTTTTCAACGATTTGGAGCTGATAGGACTGGCAAGATTATCATTTTTGGGAAGCTCTTGGTCATGGATGCCGACGGTTCGCACTTGCGTTAGAGAATTTGGGGAACTACTTACGACGAACATCCGTCCCTTTATTCTGACCAGAGGAACGTTCTTTTTGGTGAATTTTTGCGAATGGATAGCAACCTGAAAGAGGAGTGAGGTTGGTTAAGCTCAATATCTATATTGGGGATCTTGAAGTGATTGCCGGACGATTCCATAAAGCGCTTCAGATAAGATAGCCGCCGTTCTCGATATGGAAGGATCCATTAATCTCGATGGGGATTTGGAAGTTCTAAGGATGTTTCATTATTTGGGATTACGAGCCTTGAAATTGCCGGTACACGATTTGGGCAATGAATATGCTGATTCCTGCTGTGTTCTTCATCGGTCGGGCGGGTTGAACGAACATGGAGTGACGTTCATCAAGGAGATGAACCGTTTGAATATGGTCATCAACATTTCCCATGCGTCGGATGAGACCATCGAACAGGCATTGGAAGTGAGTTAGGGTCCCTTGATCGCCACGCACCATGGCGTGCGCAATTTAAATTACATTCCGCGCCTAATGCCTGACCATCTGATGCGAAAACTGGCAGAAAAAGGTGGTTTTTCGGGATGCATATTGGCCATTCATTTAATTGCCGCGCTTTTTTCGAATGGAATACTTCATGCGAAGGCTGCGCTTTCTGGGACACCAGTACGGTTAAAAAAGACCCAAGAGAACTGACGATGTATGAGATCCAAAAGGAGCGCATTCCCTTTGTGGTTACCACACCTCCTACTAAATTGCACTTATCGGCCGACGACTGGATGTAGGTTTTGGAGTGTGCCATTGAGATCATGGGCGAGGATCATGTGATTCTCGGAATGGATATGGATGGGTGGCCCGCTCATCCGTAGGATATAAACGATTTTTCTGGATTGCTGCTATTAACTCAAGGTATACTCGATCGTGGTTGGGCAGAAGAGCGGATTCGGAAGTTTTTAGGTGGAAACCTATTGCGAGTATTCTGAGAAATTAATCCTTGAAGCTGATTTTTCTCAGATTCTACAAATCCACCCATGCTCCTCCGTTTTGGCTGCTTTTTACCGCCTTTTCTATAAATTGCATGCCGGCTAAGCCATCTTCGACGGTGGCGTACTTCGAGCCGTCCGCTCCTTGGTAGTTGCTTGATTGATACGCACGGACATCGACTTCAAAACAGCGGTGGAGTCGCGCAAAGGCGTCGTGAAAACCTTCCCCGTGGCCCCAAGGAATGGTGTTTTCATCCAGCAGTTCTTGGGGGAGGTGTGTTAAAAAATCATCGGTTGGAAGGATTGGGTTCCGGTAATAGATGCGATCCGGTTTACCCAAGGGATAGACTTCCAGTTTTTCTGATTCTTCCTGAGCCCAGCGCAATGACCCCCTTTCCCCAACGACTTCTATGCGAAGGTCGTTCTTGTGGCCAATGGCAATTTGCGAGGCGCGGACCAGAGCCTTACCGCCATTGTTGAGTTTGCAGTAAGTGGTAAAGTGGTCATCCAGATTGCCATCTTTGTTTTCATGCCAGGGAAAGTAGGTTTCCAATTGTGCGCTCAGGGATTCAATCTCCAGTCCCGTGATGTAGCGCAACTGCATTAGCGCGTGTGTGCCGATGTCTCCCCCGCAATTGGAAATACCGGAAATTTCTTTTTTCAATCGCCAGGTGGTTTCTTTGAAACCTGGATTTCCAGAACCGGTTGCCATCCATGCTTGCTGGTAGCTGGAGTCGACCCAGCGAATCTCCCCCAATAGGTTTGACCGTACTATATGACGCGCCAATCTGCTGGTCCAATGCCCCAGGTAGGTATGTGCTAAGCAGAACGGAATTTTGCTTTCGTTCACCAACTGGCAAAGCGCTTCCGATTCTTTCACCTTTAATGTGAGTGGCTTTTCGCAGAGCACTGGAATGCCTGCTTGAAGGAACTTCTTTGCCGGATCGAAGTGGGCATGGTTGGGGGTCTGGATAAGGACATAGTCGATGCGGTTCCCTTCCGCTTTATTTATTTCCGCATCGAGCATGGCATCATAGCTCTC